>Ga0065711_1040539_pt1 | contig 16871 bp, 20 predicted proteins | sample Hoacrofraction12_FD_59098 | JGI IMG/M metagenome (GOLD analysis project Ga0065711, IMG submission 59098) | Hoatzin crop microbial communities from Cojedes, Venezuela - Epithelial fraction 12 v2 (version 2) | ecosystem: Host-associated > Birds > Digestive system > Esophagus > Crop | place... | reverse complement strand
AAGAAAAGAAAAGAAAAGAAAAGAAAAGAAAAGAAAAGAAAAGAAAAGAAAAGAAAAGAAAAGAAAAGAAAAGAAAAGAAAAGAAAAGAAAAGAAAAGAAAAGAGAGAAAAGAGAGAAAGCGAGGGAGAGAGAAACCCTTTTGAAAGCCTTAAACCTGTCTCTTTATCTCCCTAATCTGTATTTCCCCCCCAAAGCCTCTTTCTGTACAGGATGAAAGCAGATTTCTCCTCTTTATTTTCATCTTCTGTGTCCTTTAGGAAGGCATTTGCTCGAGACTAATTGAATTTTCTGCCCGTGGAGAGAAAGACACGACAGAGAGTGAGTTAAAGTCCGACGCCAGGACAGGGCGCAGGAGCCGTGTTAACTGGTGTGGGGGACAGCCCCTCACTTAACAAAAGTGTTTAATTCTGTCCCCTCTTGTTAAGAAGGGGCGGAAGGAGGGGATATTTATTCTGTTCTTTTCTCAAGGTTTTCCCTTTCGGGTCACAAAGTGCCCCCCACGCTCCCGGCCCCCCTCCTCTCCCCGCTTTTGTGGCAGCAGCAGCTGGTGGGTTGCAAAGGGGACAGGCTTTGTCTTTTGACACACTTGAACATTTCTGCACAGAGCTGGGGAAACCTTTCCCTTCCCCACCTCTCGCCTTTCTGGGCAAGGAGGAGGGAGCGAGGGGCAAGCGTCGGAGTTACGGCCGAGGGGATAAAATGGCACAAAGGGTTGTGGAGCTGCAGTGGACGAGGGATCAGGGCTGGGCTGTGTGGGGTTGTGGTGAGCAGATGGTGATGGGTGCTGGGGAGGGGGTGGGATGGCCCTGAATGCCGGTGAGGCTTGTGTCGAGGAATGGAGGAAGAAAGCAATGCAAGAAGCGGCAATCCCATAAAGAAGAGTGCAGGGACTGCCTCTTCCCAAATCCAACAAAGAAACCTTTTCTTTCCCTTTGTCACAGTCCCAGGGATGGGCTCCAGTTAATCTTCTGGCCACGACACGTGGTGGATTTGCTTGGTTGGTGCTACAAGTCCATAAAAAGGGCTCCTTTTTTTCCAAGCAGCACCCTCAAGTTTTCCATGAAGGATGTGCAAACCCTTCGGTCCCTCCACACCTCCTCCAGGAAAAGGCCATCGGGGCTGAGACCTAGGAATGGGTGCAATTCAGCTGCCTTTGACACCAGGACCACAGCTAGACCTGAGGAACACCGTGGCGCAACCCAGTGGAGGTGACCTGGGGCTGGAATGAGATCGATCTCCTCATAGGCATGAGCAGGAAATTGGGGCTTGACTCCTGAGCTAACCCCGCAGTGGTTAGTGTAACCTGCCTGCGCCCTCCCCTTACCGTATGGGTTTGCAGCATGGGAACGGCCCCAGAGCCTTCTCTGTCCCGGGCAAAGTGAAAAGTAGAAAGCTAAAAGCCAGTTTAAAGTAGAAAGCTGAAATCCAACTCTCTCATGAGCTCACAGCTTGAACTGAAGACTCCACTGTCTTCTCCATGACCAAGCACCTTCTATGAAACCCTGGACCCTTACCCTAGGGCAAGACCACACCTTTATTCTGCAGTGAAAACTAAGCCCTCGCAGCCTAATTACTGCTACTAGGTGTTTACCTACAACTGATACCCGACAGCCTGCACCAGGAGAAGGCCCTCCCTTCTCTGGCTGAAGATGATAGTACATGTGGACAGTAAAGGACAAGCCTCCCGAATTGCAGCCAGTGGCCTGATAGAAATCCACCCAGCTCTCCCTTGTGCTGGTACAAGCTGGCAGCTTCAGTGGGTGGACCAGAGGCGTAAAACCAGTATGAGGTGACTGAGAAGAGAGATGTGAATTTTAAATTTTGCACGGCACTGGACATATACACAATGCTTTGGGAAATGCCTGCTTCCACAGGAGTTTTCAGGAGAGTCCTTAAGAATGGAAAATAAATAGATACATTCATTATCCAAATTGTCTTATTTTTGTGGTGCCTCTTGAGTAAACCCACTTCTGAGGCTGTCCTAATTGCTTTGCAATAGAGCAGAGATAAATATTTATCAAACAGCTGCATCAGGAAACCACAGTTCAGAGGACCAGTATCGGGTGATGTGTCTTGGGAAGGACGAGTCTGAGTGGTTTTAGTTTGCTGACCTGTCAGGCTTCCTCCCTCGCACGAGGCAGAGCTTCACCCAAGCCCAGATGCACGTGGCACCACCCCAGTCCCATGCCATCGCTTGGAGCTGGTCACACACAGCCTTTGGAAGGACTCCTCTTCATGCTGGAGTCCCCCTGTTGCCTTGTCCCATTGACCTGGTGTTTTCTGACACCTTTTCTTCCTCTGACTTCATGGCTCTGCTTGCTTTCTATTAAAAATCCCAGAGATGTGGCCCATATTCCTCTGGGACCCTCAGCGCTAAAAGAGGACTGCATGCAAATATTTAGCTGCACTATTATTAGCACAGAAACATCCAACCAGATGGCAATGTTTCTAGGTCTCGCTGAGCAAAACTGGCTCTTCGGAATAAAACAGGCTGGAACAGAGCTCCGGGATTGCCTGCTGCTCCCTGAGATCCCAGACTGCTGCTCCGAGGCAGCGGGACACATGGGACAAGGGCTTTTCTAGCATCTTGCACATGTGGGACATCCCCTCGGCGAGCAGTGTTTCATCTGAAAACAGAGGAAGTGATGCTGACAATCAAATTTTGAGGTTCAGTGTGTCAGACTAGAGGGTTGGCTTGCACATGTTCACAGCACGGATGTGCAGGTCTTCCCTTGCTCCAGGCGTAACAGATCCCTCAGCAGAGAGGAGGCATTTTGCATTTACTGCAATCCACCACGTGCTGTCCATAGCTGGGGAGGGCAGAAACCCTTCTAAGAATGTTAACATTAATGTTAAGCAGCCTCAATAGCAAAGAAGAGCACAATTTCCTCTGCTGCATAGTTTGTGCCCATCCTCCAAAAAACTTCATCCTCTCAGGAGCACGCTCTGAAACTAGAAATGCCCAGAGAGATGCTATTAATGCTGAGCACGAGCCAGCTGAAGTGCCGGTCTAAACTTCAGATGGGTGACATTCCGTTTAATAGGGGGCGGGTGTTTTTTTGACTCATGCAAAGACCATGCTATTTTTGTAATGTGCTGATTTCAGATCACAGCCTCCTTATGTTAGGCTCTGCACATATATCTAATGAAAGCCAGGTCCTGCCTAGAAGCCCATACAACAGGCTGAGAGTTGGGAAGAGCGCTCAGAAGCATCTCACCCAGGGGCTTTGCGAGGTTGCCTGCCAGGGTCTATTTTTTCCATTCTCACTCATGTCAGAGAAGTTAAATATTTACTGGATCCATTAAATATTTATGCTAAGCTACTCCTCCCGTGGGGAGGCATCCTACCGCCGGCTCCCGGGGGTCTGTGGCCAATTCGTTCACACGTCTGTGCTCAGCTCAGCTCTGCTCCAGAGTGGAAACACGCGGGGACTTCATGGGGCTGCTGTGTCCTGTAGGGAGGGGAAGGCTCCAGTTTTGGCACCAATAACACTATTAGGTGATGGACTTCATGGTTCTTTGGGTGTCTTCCTTAAAGATCAAGCACTTTGGGAAGGTGTGGGTTGCTCTTTGCTGTCCTTCTCCCTGTGGTTTGCCTCCACTCATCCCTGGTGTGGAGGAAGCTGGGTGAGAACATCCAGACTGACCCAGCTCCAGCTCCCTCCATCCACCCAGCAGGTCACTACCACCGCTGGGAGAGCAGCAGGTCTTGAGGGAGCAGGTCTCTAGTCCATAGCATCCAAAGGGAACCATGGTTGATACAGTAAGAGCAGGAAACCCAGTGGCAATGCCAAACGTCACTGCTCCACAAAGCTCAAGCCAAATGGGAGAAACTCCATCCCCAGGGTAACCAGCTGCAGCCCTGGGACGAGCTCCCCACTCCCACCCAGGCTGAGTGGGTTAATGCTGCTGAGCCTTCCAGTTGGAATGGGGCCAGAGGAAAAAGGCTCCACCGTTTCCTCGTTTGCCTGGAAAGCAGGACGGCTGTTTTCTCCAGTGGCAGAAGGCTGTTTATTCTGGGCCAGATTCAAGACCGTGTTGTTTCCCCCCATCCCAAGCCCCGACCCGCGGGGCGGCTGAAGGGCACAACCTGCCCGGGGGAGCCGGGCGCTCTCCCCGCCTGGTGTGACCCTCCCCGGGCGCCACTCTGCCCTTCCTGTCCCCGCCCCTTTCCTTTCCTCCCCGTCCCACTCCACGAGGGGCTGGGGACGCCCTTTCCTGCCTGGCACCCGCCTGGCCCGATGACGGAGACGGTGCTGCCGAGCGCCAGGACATCGTCCCCGCTTCCCATTCCTGGCCAAAGCCCCACCACGTTATCACCCTCTCCGTCACACTATCAACCTAAAAAATGTGCCTGAGAAAGAAAGAAGAATGAAAGGAAAAAGAAAGGCAGAAAGAAACCAGCCTTTGGCTCAAGCTTGCTGATGGGAGCGACAGCAAGCGCGGGTTTGGCTCTCTTTCTTGCCAGCTCTTTTCCCAGCAGAGTGATAAGAGAGAGGGCGAGCGCAATCACGAGCAGAGCAGGTCCCAGTGGCTTGGACAGCTCTGGATTGGGATGGCCAAGGGACAATGAGTGCTCCACAGGGACATATTTCCAAAATAAAGTCATTCTGGTGCTTCTCCAGCGCCGCCAGCCACCCAACAGCCTGTTGCAAAGCACTGCTGCCGCCCCCACAGCCAAAATAAAGCTGTGAGGAGCCATGACCCAGCAGAGGAAGGTTTGAGTGCTCCCCAGGCAACCCCCTCCTCCAGCCGTATCAGTTTTCAGTGCAAAGAGCAGCACATTGGCTTGGCCAGATGAACCCACGCCCCTGCAGCCTCCCAGCACTCCCGCATTGCCCTTGGTCCTGTCTCCTCTCCCTCCTGTTCTCTGCAACTCCCGTTTCTCCCCCAGCATCACTGCCTTCCTCTCTGGGTCCACACTCAACAGGGCACAGATGTGATCTGAGTGCACAAGCTTGGTTTGCCTGCTGCAAACTGGGCTTGGCTCATCCCAAGTACAGGATGGATGTTTAGAACCCAAAATATGGCTGGCGTAGGAGGGCAGCTTGGAGGTCGGTTTTGAGCCTGCCCCTCAGCTTGCAGTACTACACCATATACCCAGCCTGCTGGAGGATGGGGTCTGTGGGCTTCGGTCACTGGGGGAAGTAGGACACCTTTGAGCACTCAAGCCAAGAATGTGAGATACCAGTTGTTCTGGGAAAGGGCTCCAGAGGAACTTGTTAGTTGAAGATAAAGGCTGGAAAAAGTTTAAATACAGCCCAGGAGACAGACCCATGAGATCCAGCCCACAGAACCTCCAAAGTCCACTTCGTTCACCTCAACCTGTCCAATGTCACTCGTGCTCCAACCCCACAACCAAGTGTCAAAACCTCTCTCCACCCCTCAGCAGCCCCACAGCTAATCCCCTCCATCTCCACACACATGGCTGAAGAGCAAGCCCTGTCCATCCGCTCTCCCATGGGACCTCACTCATTTAACCCTAGCCTGTGCTGTCCTAGAGGTCCTGGAAGTGGATAGGATCCCAAGACCATCATCCACCCTGAGGCAATGGTGTCATACAATGCTCTGTGGAAGATGACAGCCCCAGCCCTGAGCTCTTCAAGAAACAACCTCTGAAATCAGGAGGTCCTGCAGAGTTTGTTGGCCTTGGTCTCCAGTACAATCTGGAAATGCCACAGCATGCAGCTGGCACACTTGGCTCACCCTGACCGCTGCTCCCCAGCCCTTCCTCTTAGTCACCTCTTCCTTAAAAATCAAATGGGTATTATGGCATGGATGGCCATCCCCATTATCCTCTCATCAGCATTAAAGGAGCAACCCCGACAATGCCTTGACCGTGGCACCAGCAGGGCTGAGATGAGCAACAATAACAAAAGGAAATCAATCCTCAACGGCAGCCCGCGGGGCTCAGGGTGTCCTGGCAGGTGATGCATGGCCAGGCTTTCAGGGTCGTCACACCAAACAGCCCATCTCCCCATAATCTCCACACCAGGGATGCTCAGCACCCTGTAAGAGACCCCAACAAGCTGGGGGCCAGCAGCTTGGAGCCGCTGGGTGGGCCCAGGAGCCTGCACCCTGCTGTGGTGCAAATGGGATGGAGGAGAGATCCCAGTTCCCGTTAGAGGAATTAGCACTAAGCAAAGCTAATGGTGTGCTTACAGCAAGCAGTCTTCTCCATGACAGGGAGGCAAGGATGTCTGCAGACACCCTCTGCCTGGAAACCTCATCTGAAATAGTTGTGGATGCCTCATCACCATGACCCATCCCCAGCTGATGTGAGCAGAAGTTGGCTTGAACCCACCAGCAAAGGTCTTGGTGACGTTTTGCTCAGAGCCTCTTGCTGGAAGGGGTTATGAAGGGGGTAACCCACCTCTCCTTCCTCATCTTCATGGAAAATGGGGAGAAAAGGAAAAGCTGCAGCAGTCAGAGACAATTTCACCCCAGCTGCAGGTCTGGATGGAGAAGCCCTTGGAGGCAGGAGGGCTTTGGCCACCCCCACTCCCTGGAGAGAGGTGCACGGAGAGGTGGGACACACACCCCTTGGGAGGGGTTCCTGTTTTGAGGGAAGAAGAAAAAGACATGGACGTGGCGGTCAGGGATGTACTGTTGGCCCTGCTAATAGAAACCCTCTGTATAAACAGGGAGAGGATCCAACAGAGATCAGAGATGGTTTTTCTTTCAAGAAAATTAAACATTTAAAACATTTGAGAACACACGCCCTCACCCCCCGGACAGTAATTAACTTCTTCCTGTGCAGAGCATGGAGCACTTTCCAAAAACAGAGTTAGATGGATTATTTTTCAAAGGAAATGTTGTTGAAAGGACCTTCTGTTATGTCCCAAAGTGGGAAAACAGTCACAGTGGCCGAGGAAGAGCTTGCTCCATGCATGTGCCACATTGTGGCTGCCCAAGGAGATGGTGAACTCTGGATGGTGCAGGTTCGGGGGCCACGTGGTGACTGACCAGCAATTGCTTTATTTGATGGAAAAAAGTCATTGTTTGGTCATTGTACTACCCTAAAAATCATGCAAAGAAGTAAACCAGTCACGAACAGCAAAAAAAATCCCAAACTCAACCTTGGAGGGATGCACTGCATTTCCCCAACACGCCACGACAGGGGAATCTTGCGATGAGAGAGAGGATGTAAATTCAGGCGCAGATACAAATATATGCAGTGTTCAAGGGGATTTACATCCCACGTCCCCATCTGAGCCCATCTTCCTGTGAACTTAGGATGAGCTCAGTCCTCGTGAATCTCTGTTCTCAGAGCAGTAGCATGAAAAGAGGCAGCTGGTATGTGTGTTAAACAAGCACAGTGTGAATGACATCCCGGCAATAAAAGGACTCCACTGCTAGCCAAGGTGTTTGGTGGGAACAAAATAACTTCCCAGGCTGATCCCACCGCACTCCCCGAGCCTGCAGAGAGGCGGGGAGCAGCACGGGGAGGCAGGACCGGATAGAAATGTCTAAGTGCTAGTCTGGAGAGACAATTGTGCTTTGTAGCAAAGTTTGAGGTTGGATGTTTGTTTTCAGTGCTGCTTTGGGAGGAAAATAAAACCCAACATTTCTTTGCAACACAGGCTTGTGGGGAAACAGCTATTCTCTGGTTGAAAAGGTCAGGTTTGCTTTCCATATCTCCCTCACATCAAAAATGTCCTGCAATCCCTGGAGCTCGGGAGAAAATTTCCTCTTGCAAAGTTAAGTGAGGGCAGGCCTGTGGTGAGAGCCGATTCCTTTTCTTAAACCAGCTCAAGCCAGCTGGGAGAAGCGGGTCTGACTTGGAGCACCCAAGTGCTCTTTCAGGTCTGGGGTAAAGGATCAGGAAACTACAGGAGCCCAAACGTCCACCAGCACAGGGCAGTGGGAGCACGGCTGGAGATGGGTCAAAGCCAGCAGCAGGTTTGCAAAAGCAAATGGTGTTCTTGCAAGAGAAGGACAGCCGTGGTCTGGTACAGAGCCAGTCCTCAGTCACTGCGCAGCGGCTTCGGCCGAGCAGCCTGGTGCTCAGCAGGACCTACCCGCCTGGGAGACACAGGCACCCAGGACATGACACCCGGGATGTCCACATTGTCTCCTAGCACGAGGGACAGCAGGAGCTGTCATCACCCAGGGCTGCGTGTGGCCCGCGCTGGGGCAGCCCTTGCACTCCCCCCCACTCCCCCGGCTTACGGTATCCTTGGGAGGCTCCCGTGACCCCGCAGAGCTGGGGGACAGTGCCGCATTTGGTGTGGGAAATGATACACTTAGGGTGGGAAGTCCTCTGGCTCTGCTCCTGCAATTTCACTTCATCCCAGTTACTCATTATAATGCTAAAATCACCCAAAAATTTCTGAATCCCCTTTGGGCATCTCTCCTCTCTGACTTCACGCTACAGTCTTCCCTTGGCCGAGATACAGCTTTTAGCATCTTTGCTCTGGTAAGGATCCCTCTGCGTCAGCGTCACAAGGAGTTTTGGCACTGCTGACCAGTCAGTGTCTGCCTTATGATGGGATACCCAGTGCCGAGCCTGGGAGGATGGTGAATCCACACAAAGAAAAAATAATTCAAAGAGACAAGACAAAGGGATCTGTTGGATGGGGACCAGTGCATCTGGGGAAACATCTTTGATTTAGAGGGGGAAGAGCGCAAGAAGGAGAAAGAGAAAGAAAGAGAGGAAAAAGGCATCCGGAGCAGGATTGTTTCTTGCCTGCAGGTGCATGTGCGGGGAAGGCAGGGCAGTCCCATGCATTTTTAACATTAAAAGCATTGCTGGCCGGTCACCTCTGGCTGTTCACTCTGTGCTCCCTCCCAGGGTGTTGTGTTCCCGTGCCCGCAGGCAGCGCGCTCCATCCTTTTCTCTTTTCCCCACCATCTGCCATCGCAAATTCCCCTGAGCGTCTCCCGCCCCGGCGTAGAGTTTCAGCCCACTGTAGAAAACAAGAGGGAGAGAAACCCAAACCCAACCTGCAGCAGCATAGGGAGGGACAGGACCCAGCTTGTGCCTGGTCCCCATCATGGCGTTGTCTGGCCTCCGCTGTTGGGTGCTTTGGAGCACCCCTAGGTGTCAGCGGGTTCTGGGGGCTGCTTGTCCCAGGCTGGGGCAGGGGAGGACGGGGAATGCAGGGCTGTGCATGCAGTGGGATCCTCTTCCCTTGTATGGCCGGGGCTGCTGGCAACACAGTCCAGGCTAACCCCACTGTTTCAAATGACAAAGCTGCCCCCAACCCACCGAGCCACCTCAGATCCAAGGAAAGAGCCGGCGTCTGCTTTGGTATCTAGACTGGAGTGTCTCCAGCAGGCAGTGCTTAAAACAACAACTGGGGTCCCTCCCCACAGGGCACAACATCCCGGACCCGGGTACCAGGAAGGGGAGCATGGACTTGGAGTCCCCTGGGGTAAAGGGAAAAGCGTATTCAGATCTGGACCAAGGCTCCCACAGACCCCCAGGGCAACCAGCACCCTCCTGCATCATGGTTGGCTGTTACACATCTCCCTTAAAGGTCCAGAGAAGACCCTGGGTGCTGATGAGGGATGTACAGAGGTGTTCTTGCACCCCTGTGCACCCTGGTCACTTCTACATGGCCCACATCAGCTGCTGCCTGAGACCTCTCCTCCAGCCCATTGGCTCCTGAGAGAGAGCAACCGTGCACAGAGGTCTGGAATAAATACACTTATGCCAAGTTTATTGTCCCAAATTAGGCTTTAAACCCTTTTGTGTCCACCAGTGCCTCCAGCACACTCTCCCGGGTCTCAGGCCGCCAGTCACTGACCTTGGGACCCTCTGTGGTGGTGGGAACTGGGCCGGTGGAGAGGGGACACCGGGGGCTGGCAGGCCCATGGGCTGATCAGATGCTTCATGTGTTGTTAACCCCCCCTTGGACAGTCGGGGAGGAAAACACAGGACCATTGCTGGGACAAACCTGAACATGCTCAGCCACATTCCTGCCTTCAAAAGCATCTGATGTGCCCAGGCCTCAGTGGACAAGGGCCACAGAAGATCACTTTACTCAGGGCTTTTGTAGCCTTAACAGCCATGACAGAACAGCAAAAAACTATTAGTGTGCACAGCTGTGGGTGTGCATGGGCTGGGGAGACACCAGCCTCCCCAGCTCAGCCTGGCATTAATACCCTTAACAGATTGACGACGCTTAGTGCTTTGAAGAAGAAAAAAAGGAGATGGGAGACTAATTGGGGAGATCAGCAGGAGGAAAGCCAGCATGTACTCCCCTGCCGAGGACCCAGCCAGCACTCAGGGCATCGACTTTCCCCTTGGGGTCCCACATCATGTCAGAGCAGCTGCATGGGGAGCTCAGCTTGCCCCCGGGACTGCAGCCCAGGACAGACCCAGGTGGGCGAAACCTCCTTTGGGGTGTCCCACCAGCCAGGACGGGGTGACAGGAACCAGTGGTTGTAGCTCTGTGCACCCCCAGAGCTGCAGATCCCTGCCCCCTGCTCTTCCTGGGGTGCTGGGCTCCCGCTGCACACCCGGCCCACGCCAGGAGCCAAATCCAGACCTCGGCCCCACAGCCTTAAGCCCTGGCACGCTTGTGCCTCATCGCTGCGAGCAGCCTGAACAAACCCGGTCTGTTTGCAGAGCGGCGGCAGGAATGCTGGCCCCGAGCCCGGCACGCTGCAGGGCCGGCGGCTCCCTTCCCCTCCCTGCTGCCAGCCCGCTGCCTCCGGCCCCACGGAAAGGAAGAAGGCTTCTTGGAGTCTAGTGGGCAAAGAGGAGAGGATTTGCCAGTGCAAAGAAGTCAGCTGCTGCGTTTAATAGGAGCCGATGAACCTGCTTTGGAAATGCATTGGCTGCTGCGTGGGATGTACCTACCCACACGGACAGGGGCGCGGCAGCAACCCCATCCCTGAAAAGCTGTTACACTTCCTTCTAACCATGCCAGCCTCTTCACCAGTGTGGTCCCCCCTGCTCGGTCAGCATCCCAGTGAGCTGTCACCTACCTGCAGCTCCCGGTGTCCAGCCAGGCTCTCAAACGGGCGCGAGCCAGTAGGTTTCCCAGGGTCTTAGACTGGAATTAGAAAGTGTGCTCAGCTCTGGCTTGATGACAGTGAACAGGGTGCTCTGCCTGACGGTTTTTGTGGTTGCTTCCTCCCCTATTTAGAAACAGGCAGCCACCAATTAGCTGCTCTCCCCTTGACACCTGTATGAGAGACACCTTTCCGCCAGCCCAGCCCTGATCAACCACCACCCTGCAAACACTTGGTGGGAAAAGGGTCTCTTCCCCTCTCCAAGGATCTGACCAAGGGGCTTCTTATTTGCATTTACCATCCTGGCCGTGACTGCTGTTGCAAAGGTTGTTGATACTTCCTTTGTGCTTCCCAACAGCCCTTTGCAAAGGGCTGGCACCAGAAGACCAGGCTGAAGACCTTGTAAGCTAAAAAGCGCATGTTTCTACATCCTGTGCTCCAGTGCCAGGTTCCCAAACTGGGACAGCAGCAGATTTAAGTCTCTGGGTCACGGGCAGTCAATGAAGCATCCTCCAACTGAGCATTAGCTGCTCCAGCCCCCCATGCTGCCTGCCCTGCAGCATCCGGACCTTCTCAGCCCGTTCCCTCTTCCCAAAGAGGTACGAAAGCTCCGAGGACAAATTTACTCCGTCTGTGCAGCAGGGAAAGCACTTAAGGCTTGGAGGTGTATCAGGGCCACTGCATGCACGAAACAAAAATAAACAGGCACAGGAACTCCCAGCAAACTGTCAGCCCTGGGAAGAGGAGCTAGCATCCCTCGGTGCCCCAGCAGAGTGGGTTTGTCAGGCTCTGGGTGTTGTTCACATCATTTGCTCTGAGTAAGCACAGGTACAGCTGCGGCCTCTGTGCCGGAGACATAAACAGATTTGAAACCTGCACATCAGCCGTCATGCTTCCTAGCCTGTTTTTCTCCCAAATTCTTGTCTTATCCTCATCCAGCTCCCTTGGCCAACAAATGCCTCCCAAGCTGTTCGGGCTGGGGCTGCCTTCCTCGATCCTGCCCTCTCTGCTGCTCACCAAGAGGTTCCCAAGTGTCTGCAGAGATGCTTTGGATGTCTGGGGGCATTTACAACCAAATCGACTTCTGTGAGGCTCATGATACTCTTTATTGCACCTTTGGCACCAAAATCCTGGGGGGTAACTTGGCCCTTCATCCCACCGTGCCTCAGTTCCCCATCTATGCTCTGGTACCACTGTTCCCAGGGGCACAGGGAGAACCTTTGCAGACCTTCCCCTCCCTCCCCTGATGCTCTGGTGCTTTGCTTCTACCTGACTCCCCTCCATCTCCCCTTTTTGGATATGACTGTGTGCGTCTCTTCCCCACTGAACTCATGAAAGAGCCTCCCGGTCCCCCTCGTCACCCTCCAATGCTCTGTCACAGTGAGCCCCTGTTCTGCAGAGCTAGGAATTAAAGTGACTGGCGATGCTTTCAGGCTCATCTAACGACTTCCAGAGCCTTAATTTAATTTAATTACCATCCCTTTCTTATCTTAATCATTCTGCCTGTGTTTATAAACAAAATACTGACTCCCTGCCCCACGGGCTGCAACCTGAGCGCGGCACCTCCCATCTGCACAACTCATTACATTCCTCGCTCGGCCCAACTGCCAGATGTCCGCAAGGAAGCTCGTGCAAGCCGCGACTGGAAAGCCGGTGCAGAACAGGCGCTGCATTAACCGCTCAGCTTTCATCCGCCGGCCCAAATTTTCCCGGAACGCCCTCATTGCTCCGTGCCCGGGGGTGAGGTATTTGGGTTGGGATTGCTCAGCCCGTTCCCTGCTCTCCTGTTGGCGATGGTGGTTCCTGCTGCTGCCAGCTCAGCCCCGGCCCTTCAGTCAGGGTGTTTATGCCAAGCGGACGGCCTGACTGGTTGGTTTTTGGGAAAACCGGGATGCTGTGAGCAGCCAGAGCAGTGTCTGCAAACTGCTGGCCTCCAAATCTTCAGCGGAAAGCGTGCGATGAGCTGTCCCAGACAGAGCTGGGCTCCTGGGGACGCCCGATTCCTGCCAGCGAGCAAGGTGTCGTGGACAGAGCTCACACGGTGGCTCTGCAACCCCCAAATGAGCCCAGAAATGGAGGGAAAGTCACACTTTGCACAAACCTGCTGCTCCCAGGGACGCTGGGGGCTCCTCCCGCCTGGTTTGGAGCATCTTCTCCCTACAGCACCGATGTAGGGTGAATGATGGTGCAGCTGACTCTGTTACTAGCCCGTGGACTTCGAGGCCCTGTTTTTGAGGTTCTTCCTGTTGGTCCTAAAGGATGTCCATCTTTTGAAAACCTGTCTCTTCCCCTGTAGGTAATCCTGATTCTGATTTTCTCAGCCACAGCTGAAGCAAGAGCTGGAAATCTTCCAGTAGAACTGTCATTTGGTTTCTCTCGTGACTTTGATTTTCAGTCCTTCAAGAGCCCAGATTCTTGCCAGTCTGGACAAACATCACCGAGATAACTCCATTGTTATAAAAGGTGAGGTGAGCTCCTGCTAACCGAAGAGACTCTTGTAAACACCAGAACAAGGGACTTGGCTCAATGCAGGCGTAAAAACAAACTTTGGCTTTGACTTCAAAAGCCTCAGAGTTTAAAAAGCAGTTATGATGCAACCTCCTTTGTATGCAAGGGGGGATGGTAATGCTGGCTTCTGCAGGAGGGTGGGACGCGCTGGCTGGCTCAGGGGGGCATTTGCAGAAGGCTTTGCCAGCCCGGTGAGTTTCAGTGGCAGCAGGTTCAGGGAAAAGGGCAGCCCGCTCCCGTCACCGCATTCAGATCCTACCTCCTCCGATGGGAATGAAGCTGCTGAAGGGCTGCCCAGGGCCTGGAGGTATGCGGAGGAAAGAAAATATCTTGCTCTGCTTTCTCTCTTTACTGTGATACCTGCGTTGCTCCCCCAGCTTTCCTCTGCCCCGTCCTCTGGCCAGCTGCAGCACGGCAGAAGCACACAGCATCAGTCTGCTGAGACGTGGGATGAGTGACCACCTTAAAGCCGTGTGCTGGGAAGAGGTCTCTACCAAAATGTAAAAACCAGCCTTTTCCCCTTCGCTGGGGACTTTTGACGAAGTTGTGTCTGTAGGGCAGGCTGCACAGCATCTGTTGGCCCCAAATGCTTTGAATAATCGTCCCCTTCTTACAAAGAAGACAACAGTAACTTTGGGATGGTTAGTTTTCCTAACATGCTGATCTCAGAGAACCTTGTGTGTCCCATCTCGCAGCACATCCTGGGTCACAGAAGCTCCTAATTGCTTTCCATGGTGCTGGGTCCAGGACAGTCACACACCCCAGGGGCTAGGGGATGCCAACAGAGCAGCCATGGCCAGCCGGTGTCCAACAGCATCTCTCCTGGAGATGTTTTCCTGTCCCCCACAATTTAGACAGCAGCCAGGGAAATGTCCTGCTACCTGTCATCTCAGAAGCAGAAGATGTCTTCCTGCAAAGGGGCATCCATGAGGTCTGTTGCTTTTGGCTGCAAGAGAGAAAGGTGAAGTTTGAAAAATGGCAGTATATTTTATTAGAGTGATGAATAAATCAGGAAGACGAGGCTCCCTGGCAGCACTGTTATGGTGTTTGTGCAGCTCTTCTCCGCAGCTCATGTTGCAGCACTGATTTAGGGGAACATTGGTTCGAGTCCCTGCAGAGAAATCCATTCCCAAGAACTGCAGCCTCAGCTCTGCCCTGTGTCCTTGGTGGGACATCACCATCTCCGTGAGCAGGCGCAGGTTATACTATCGGCTTGTGGAAGAGAGCTTCATGGTGAGAGCTCCTGCTCCCCTGCAGTACACGGGGAGCAGTCATGTCTGTGGGAGTGGACACATGAGACCATGAAGAGCTTAGAAGAAACCACATACAACCATCTCCACGTCCAACATTATGTTCCCCAGGTGTTTGTTGGGGTAAACGAGATCAGAGAACCCTCTAATGTGGCCACAACATTGTCCTCTGCGCAAGAGCGAGGAGCTGGGGCAGAACATTCATAGCAAGCTGTTGCCCTCACACGGGTTGTTGTCAGGAAGGACACAGGTTTTTCCTATTATAGCTTAGTCATGGGACTAATAAAGCCTCTTTAATCATTGTTCACCGCTTGTGCATGCACACGGACACAAAGGCGTGCTCAGAGCTAAAGTGCAGAGGGAGTTAGCACCTGGCAAAGTAATTATTGGCCACTTCAATTTATTTCTAAACTGATGTTTAAAAAAAAAAGCAAAATGCAAATTGCCACCATGGAGAAGAACTTGGTCCACATGGGAGGAAAGCCTGCAATGGAGGTGTGCAGAGTGGAGAGGGAAACTGAGGCAGGAGAGGGTGCAAACTGCTCCACGCACAAGCAGGATGTCCCGGAGGTGTGCCGAGAGGGGGGTCCTGGGGTGTCTTATGGGCCCAAGGTGTGCATGGGGCACAGGTGACACCACACATCCATGTGCTGCTCCCTCTTGCCGGGCATGGAAATAAATACTTAAATGAAACCCAATTCCCTGGTACAAGTGGCAGCTGCTCCCAAAGATCTCTGACACGAACCTTCCCAGCTGTGCCTGAATCAGATCCAAAATTGCTAGGATTTTACTTAAAACCTGTGTTCAGACCACAAAGTTTCATGGAAAGCAGAGCTGCTTAGACCTCCTCACCTCCTGCCCAGACACAGGGTCACCACCCCTTTATTTCAGACATCCCGTCAATAAGTCTGGCTGCAATAAAAACTTATCAACCCATAAAACGCACCCTCCCAAGCACATATTCCCGGGGCAAGGCTCTGATAAGGGGTTCAAATGCAGGAAATAGCAGAGAGAGCTCAACAGCAAAGGCACTTTCGGGAGGTCCTACATAAACAACGGCCCATCTGCACATTAAATAAGGGATGAGGCGGACCGTACCCGTCCCTGTGGTGGCAGTGCACATGTGTCTGCAGGGCGTGATGGAGATGGGGCAGGCTCTCCTGCTGTGCTGCCAGGCACGGTGTCATATGGGTGATACGCTTGGGTCCAACATCCTCATCTGAGCTTTTGGTTCTACAAGGATTCAGTCCGGGGACTCCGGGGTGACTGCAGCTGGTGGGGACAGCGGCTGCTGAGTGTGGGGCTGAGTGAGGCAGAGAGGTTACCTGAGTGAATCACATCTGGCAGAGTCCAGTAAAGCCTTTCTTTTTTTCATTTTTTTAAATTTATTGTGGAATAACATGAAATGCTTGGTAAATGTTATTCAAATATTTGTGAAGTCAGGGCTGGTGTGTTTGCATCTGACAGCAGCTTCCTTGTGTCCTTTCTCTGAGCTCGGAAAGATCAACCCATCTGAAAGGAAAATACTTCAGTGACATGTTTACTTTTTTCACAGCTTGTTTTCTCGCCTGGATGGGAAAGCCTGAGGCTGTCAGTGGGGTTTTAATCCCAACAGCCTGCTGCCGGCTGGCAGGTGGAGGTACTCGCCGTGTCATGCAAGAGTCCCTCACCTTGTCTCCCAAACTCTCTCTGCAGAAGTTAAGGATTTCACGGCAGTTGGTGCAGGGGGACAGGGTGTCCCAGTCTGCATTTCAATATTTCAGATGAGCTGAGTGTCTTTTCCAGACCAAAGTTATGCCCTTTGGTTTCCATCCATTTGATCTTATCCTGCTTTTACCTGTTGGCCTGGGAAACTTTCTCCCATCTCAACCCCAACATTTAGGGATACCATGAGCCAGAAGTCTTCTATGTATAATGTTAAAACAGATAACACTCAATAAATGAACTGAGCTTCCCCACCTTGCCTGAGTAGGCAACTTTTCCAGTCCCTGAATCACTTCTGGGGCTCTTTTCCCAGACTCTCCCAATGTGCCACCCTCCTCCTTGGCAAGGGGACACTAGAGCTGGGAACACCACTCTCCTTGCTCTCACCCCACTGTCACAGCCACAACAAATAAAACCTCCATCCTCACCCCACCACACCCAAG
>Ga0065711_1006598_pt1 | contig 16871 bp, 9 predicted proteins | sample Hoacrofraction12_FD_59098 | JGI IMG/M metagenome (GOLD analysis project Ga0065711, IMG submission 59098) | Hoatzin crop microbial communities from Cojedes, Venezuela - Epithelial fraction 12 v2 (version 2) | ecosystem: Host-associated > Birds > Digestive system > Esophagus > Crop | place... | reverse complement strand
GGAGGATATCATGGGAGACTGTGTCGAAAGCCTTGCTGAAGTCAAGGTAGACAACATCCACGGCTCTCCCTTCGTCTACCTAGCCAGTCATGTCATCGTAGAAAGCTATCAGATTGGTCAGGCATGATTTCCCTTTGGTGAATCCATGCTGACTACTCCTGATAACCTTCTTTTCTTCCATCCTCTACTGTATGAACAATGCTTACCAGCCTTCCTTAACTTAAGCCCTTTTGTAATCTATCACATTTTCAGAATGTAATAAAAACAAAAAAACCAACCTCCTCTTAATGACACAAGGAAGCAAGTTAAATTCACTAATTTATCTGAAAACTTTGAAAAACTGGAATAAACATAACAAAATACACAAAACCTACTATACAAGACTTGTGCCCTCAGGCTTAAAAGGACGAGTAAGTTACAAGTCTAGAAACTCTCGCATCATATTTAGTTCAAATCTCACCCTAGGATTCTCCTCACAGTTCCTTGTACACCAAGGGGAAGAACACAGCATTCCCCTCACTCACAACTCATGGCTCAGGAGCAATAAGACTTCTTAGTCCCCCATTAAACATGTCTGACTACTATTTTCAACTGATGCGTTAATTTATGTTCCTTTAAAAAAGTGGTGGCTGGTCAGAAAATGAAACTAATGGTTTACCTTATCGTAGTTGCTGTGCATAGGGTCAAGTGCACTGAAGAAGAGACAAAACTGCTCTGTCTTTGATAATGAATAAGAAAATAAGCTTGCTCAGCTAAAAGGAACTGCCCAGATTCCTCTTGCCTTCACCACAGCTTCCACACTGGGAGACACAGCAGGAAATCTGAGAAAATACAGACTGGGAATCTGCTGATAAGAGCATGGAGAGATCACAGCTAAGCCTCAAAGGCAAGGAAGAAAAACATTACCTAGGGACCCAAAAGGGACTGCGCTGAGTTTCTTTTAATATTTTCAGTGTGTCAGTTAAAGGTTGATGAACTTTGGTATCTTCAAGCCTGAAGGAAAGTGCTTGACTTTCCACCATGCAGTTGGCAGAAGGAAATTTGTTAGAATTCTCTTCTATTTCTATTCCTGCCATGCTCAGAGTTTAATTATTTTCTTTTCTAGCACAACTTCGCTTTCTGGGTTCAAAGTCCTTTTTGTGTATTTGGGGCATTTATTTCAAGGAAAACTCAAGAGAAGATTTACTTCAGAGGCTTGGATGTCTTAAGACTCTCTAATACTGCTCAGTGATGCTCAGAAACCCTCAAACTTGAGCCAAAACCAGAACCAATGAGAAATATGTTTAAAGTTATTGCAGTGCTGCATCATTGCGAGACATTGAATGCTTTGGACCACTACATTATTTAATTGACAGTATTATTTGCTTTGGGAATTTTATTTTGTGGAATACTTCAAGGTCTTTCAAATAGAAATAAAAGTTACTATTTTTTAATATTTGCATCTCAACAACCTTTTGAGTATCTGGGAATTACAAAACATTAAGCTTTGTTTGTTAGGTGTTTTTTCTCCTGTTCATTGGTCGCATTGAACAGAAGGCTGTAAAAGAAAGTTTCCAAGAATGTCCTTAGCAATTTTGATAAAAAGTTCTGGCAGTGACTTTGCTAATCCCTCAAAATAACAGTTCTACCTTCTGGATTTTTTTTTACCTACAATCTTATGCTGTGTGTACTGCCATGTCTTTCATGCATGTACAAATAATATGCACTTGCATGAGGAAATGGCATAGTAGCAATACACTAACAGCATGTGACTGCATAAAAAAGTGATATAACAATTCCACAGGCATTTTTGTGAACACCTAAACTCTCTCTATGTGACTAAAAGCCCGAGTATCTTTCAGAAGAGTTTTAAATTCAGATAAAAGATACTACATCAAGTAATATTAACCGATCTTTACAGCACACTTGTCCCTAAAAAGATGCATATTCTACCATATTTAAGCTAAATTTCTAACATTTGGGGAAAGTGTAACAGCACTCAATATTTATAATAAAAGCTTCTGTCCTCTAGAAACAGGATATAATCTCTTTTCATCATTGCAAATGCACCCATTTTAGTCTCAGCATAGATGATAAAGGAAGGATCTGAGTGAGTTATCCTACAGTCATACAATGTAAAAGCTCAGATTTCTCATGGTCTGTAGCAGTTACAGACACCATCTATAAATATAAAAATTAGAATGATGCATAAATATTAGGAAGCCAGGGAAAAAAAAGCAAGTTGACTAACCTGACTGGCTTTGTTTGTCTTTTAAGACTCCCTAAAGTATAGTTTGTTAGAAAATGCTGCTTACTGCCATAGAACTTTGAAGTAGACCCAACTACTTAGGTGAGACGAATCTCACCCTGCACCTTAAGTTACTATAAAAATATATACACATATGATTGCACAGGAAAGGTTACAATTCCAGTGATACAAGTAGAAGACTCTTCTCCACAGTAACAGTAACAAAATCCACACCAAACATGGTTCTGTGAGAAGACTGTGGTAACTGTGGATCTTACTGTAATTGCACATACGTTTTCAGTGTGCAAATGAGCAGTGACATTCTGCGCCATGCACACAACATTGTCTTCCTTGTATTTCCATAAGACTACCTTAAGAAAGGATCGCTGCAACGATTTGCAGTTCTCTTGGGGCTGACAACTCTGAAAAGTTGAAAACTGTGAGCTCTCACTATATTAAAGTAAAAAAGTCAGAATGCTTAGGACAGTCTTCTGCAGTCAGTACTAGTACATGAAATGTTTTTATAGTTAGTGGAATGACTTCTAAGGATGATACCAAATTAATTCTAAGAATATGGAGATAACCTAAGTAGCTTTCTGCCTAGGGAGGCAGATCTATTATTTGTCAGTTAGACATATTTGCCTTATACTGCAATAATTTGGGATTATTTCTTCATCCAGTGTGTAGTCAATGTTATCATAGGTATTTCCTGCAGGTTCTGTTACTGCACTTATGGAGAACGGCCATTCAGAATAGCTCTCTCTCACAGCTCAATTCTATCTACAGAGGCTTTGTGGTTCTCATACAGCGCCCTTAACATGACCTGAAGTTGGTGTGGACACTGTTCATCAAATTGCAAGTAGACAAAGATTTGGTAAAATAGAGCGCTGTTATTACATCCTGGCATCTATCTATTGTAATCTGGAGCAGGTGGTTTGGCTAGAGAAACTGAACTTTAGAGGTAGGTAGGAGTTGCTTACTACTCTCCAGCAGAGGAGAGAACAAAAGATAATAAAAGAGAATACATGAAATCTTCAAAATACTATTCCAAGAATTTCTACATATTCTCCAATAGTAATATGTCTCCACCACGAAACACCCCAAAAGCTTGCTTTTCCGAGGCTCAGCAAACAAGGCAGGTACAACTGACTGCCTCTCTTACGCAGCAGGCAGTAGAGAATTACTGGCTTCTTTTCAAGCAGCAGTGATCTGCGACAGCATATGGCTAAAAGAGTGTTCAGGTAACAAGACTTGGATCTTGCTGCAAAACACAAAAACTACATTCTGACAACAAACTGAGAGAGGGTAAAAGAATTCTTTTTTAAATTTTTTTAATATTGAAGATTACAAATGCCCATTTAATCTTGGTCCATCATAAACCCTCTTCTGAGCAATGAAAACTTGTTAGAGGAAGCCTGACCTTGTTTCAACACAAAACTATAAAACCATGACCTTTTTGCAAGTCTCCTGCAATTAGTATTCCAGGAAATGACTCTGCAGAAGACCTTATAACAACCATTATATTAATAGTGTATTTTTATTAAAGAGACACTGACAAAATCTAAACCCCTTAGATTTGCAGAACCATATAAAATTAAGTCCCTGACACCAGGCACTCATTGTAATCCTGTTCATTCTTATAAACTACCTTAATTTGGAGCAGCTTTTCAACTATTCTATATGTTGTGTAAACAGGTAAATAACTATGCCTTGAAGATTTTACAGTGGTTTTTAAATGAGTAAGCAAAGCTTGGCTGCTATTTACAATTTCTCTATATATCACAATTCAGTCCTTATGCCAGTCAATCTACAATCATCACAAGCTGATTTCTGCCAGCTTCATCTCATGGCTGTCTTCTTGTTTGCAGCTGCTGGAAACGAAATTAAAAAACAATCCTGGCTTTCAGAAGGTAGGATTTGCATTTCACTTTGTTTATGAAGAGGTCTGAGGCTAGCACATACAGCAAGGACTGAAGAAAAACCATCAGAAATTGTTAGATTTTAGAGAGATCAAATATTAGAATCTCTAAATTAAGTCACTGAATACAATCTCATGAAAAACAAGAATGGGTACTATTACATAGTGCAGTTATTTTCAGAAAAAAAAATCTTATAAATATTGTGAGATTCCGGTAGAGCACATCTGGTGAAGTGACAAAAAGAATTTTACCAACTCTGTAATGTGAAATTCAAGTTTCATGAATTTTACTTTTTTTTTCATGTATGACAAATAAAACAAATATTCTTTGCTGCTGTTTTAAGACTCCAGTGACACTTATACATTTAAATGACCTATTTAGTGATAACTGTATCAATCAGTGCCTCCAGTAATTTTGTTTTGCTGGCATCTGATTACAATACCCTAAAACCACAAGGTATGAATTTTCAACATATTAGGTAATTAAGCACTATATCAAAATGCTGTGGAAATGAAGGGGTGTCTGTCAGCTGAGGTTTTCAAATCACAATCACATATACATTTGAAACTGCTCACTTTAGCCAAACATGAAAGTCTAGGTTCAATATCAGCATAATTATAAAATGATATGTTATGTTATATACAAGGCCAAGTTTGCCTTAGTAGCAGTAGACAAGAGTGAAAAATGTGTAAGAAAGAACACCTCTATTTCCTGTTGATCCTGTAAAGAAAATACTAAACATATGCTGTTTCTATCAAAGGTGAGAAAAGGCACTTTTACAGAGACGAGACCTTTCCTTTACTTGTGCTGTTGTAACTTCTTAGATTAAGCCAGCTGAGGACCAGATGCTCTCCATCACTTCAAACGACATCTGCAAGAATCACTGGAGTTGGGATGCCCCTAACCTCTGACAGCAATCTGCTGCTTTTTGCTTTTCGCTATATTCCAGAGCAACTACTGCTGTCAGGACAGACGAAGCCAAAGCATGTGTGTGTGTATATATATATATATACACATATATATGCATGTAATAGTTTAAAATAAGGTGAGAGATACATTTCACATATATATACAAAAATGTAATTTAAATTGAAAGGCAAGTAAGGAGTCTATCCTCCTCAAATTTGAGCTATATAGTGTTCGGTTACTTCTTCCTTCTTGGACAGAAACCAAACAGCTGAGTTTAGACACTCTAAATATACAAATAAGCTGCTACATGCATGCAGTTCTGTGAATGCTACTGTGAAGCAATTACGACAGTAGTAATATACACACACATACACACACAATACATATTTTTTATACATATATGTAGAACAAACCAGGAAGATTCTAAGGAGAGAACTAGAAAGATGGAGGTTTACGGAGACTACAGTGAAACTGCAGAAAGAAGGCAGTTGGTGTGATGGAAGGGTATTGGGATTTACAACCAAACAAAAGAAGGTAAAGAAGGTAACTATGGAATAGAAAAAGGGAAAGAAAGGCATAAAAAAGTCAGAGAAGAAAACCAAAGGAAATAGGCGCAGGAGAGAAAAACAGGGAGAAAGAAGAAAAGACGAAACAAAGAACGAAGGGGGAAAAAAACGGGAAAATGAGGTAAAGTGTTCCCAAACACAAGCAAGAATGCAGAGGAGAGTACTATATATGGAAATACAGCAAAGAAGGGGGTAAGGGGGACAGAGGGAAGGAGGGGAGGTGGGTGGAGAAACTGATGCTTGATTTTGAAGACAGTGTTTTATTTCGCATGCACAGGGGCACTGTCTGTATGCATGTCTCTAGCTTTCTCCTGTCTCCATACTTGGGAACTTCATACAAAGTTTGCCAATTCCTTTTCCCTGTTATCTCTCACTGTAAAAACTAGCCACAGATATGACAGAAGACAGTCTACTGTGGTGGTAAAGAAATATGCAGAGAGAAGGTATCGTCTTTCAGACCAGACCCGCACCTTAGAAGTAGCACTCTCACATGCAACTAAACCAAGAACTATTTTAACAAATGAATGACCTTCAATATTACTTCCTTAGATACTTTCTTCCTCATTGCAAAAATATATGGAAACCCTCTTCTGACCAGTATGAGGGCAGCACATCCTATGAGTCAGTAAGTTTACTGAAGAAAGTCTCTATGCACAAACAAAAACCAAAAATCAGTGGCAGAGGCTCTGTATGAGGTTTCTTTTTTCCCGTACAACTTTACAAAAATGATACTGTTGCAAAACTTTTGTCTAAAAATCCACTGAGTTCTTACTCTTGTATTACTGGGCAAGCATTTTGAGATGGGGAAATAGAAGGACAAGGAACTACATCCCTCACAACCTCTAAGATCAAAAAAATGAACCAAACAACAACAAAATCCATGACTTCGATCCGAAATGGAGACATGGACATGTGTCTTGCTGCCCTGACCCAGGATGGAAGAGCTGTTAGCCTACAAATCTTAAAATGCTTCAGGAAAACCCCACTTTTTATAGCCTGTATTTTCAGATGCTGAATTTGTTGGTTTTGAAACTGTTGTGGTTTGTACCAAAGGGTCTAGAATTTCACACCTTCTCTGTCTAGCACAGTCTGCAGGTTTTAGAAGTGCTTGCACTTTCAGTCTCTCACAAAGTGTGCAGCTAACTTGCAGCAGAACCCCCTCTCTATATGTCAATAATATTCCTTCATTAAGGAGACATATATTCAATAGTTATTTAAATCAGGTGTATGTATCACATCAACACAGAATGATCAAGAACGTTTATAGCAAGACAATAACATACGACTAACACTACAGTATATGTTTAATGTTAGGAGAAAAAAGCCCATTAGTCCACGAAAACATTAATTCTGGAACTAAAACACAAAACCAAACCATTTTATCCTTTATTAATTTAATGAAAATTAAGTTTTATTTCAGTTGTGTTGCAAATATTGAAAACCAAAACCCAGGTAATTTTAATACCGCCTCTAAACTAGAATCTTCAGAATTCCCTGGAAATCGTAGTGCTTCTGGATAATTACACTTCCAAAGTTACAGACAGATATAGTCAAAACCATACAGGCCATTTTTTTTTTTTAACAGGCAGTATTAAAACTGAAAACAGCAAAGAGAAGAAAGCTGATTTTTAAACATGCAAAGACGCACAGCATAGCTGAATGACACGCCTTAAAGGAAAACAAAGGGATACCTACTTTCTGCTGCTAGAAGTCCTAGTAGGAAGGCAGCATTTGGACAAACAACAAACAGTATGAAGATTTCAGAACAAGCGATTTATAAAGCTGCAACCTAGCATGCTAGTTTAGCCACAAAATAGTATGACAAGAATCCCCCCCCCTTTTTTAAATATCGTTTCTATGTGCGAAGCAAATGGGACTTGTGCAATGGGATGGGAGGAAAACAAACACTTGGCATTGGGAAGGTAGCACATGTACGTAGTGTTAGGTATCTAGCATACCAGACTTTTTCCAACATTGATTAAATTATTATGAAAAACTCATGGACAAAAAAATGATTTCAAGTGAGAATATCGTAAGAGGTGAATGGACAAATTGCTTCAACACACTGCAAACGAAGTGTAACTTCATATTAATTAATATACTTGTATTTACTAACTAGAATTTAGCAATATTATATTTAAATCAATTTTTTAATGAAAGTTTCAGTGAGAACCATTATGAGAACCATTTGGAAATACAACCACTTTATTATTGATTTTAATTAACATTGACTTTATATACTTCTACATTTTTGTATTTAAACATATTAGAACAAAGATTAACTAGCTGAAAAATCATAAAGATAATAATAGGGTATTGGAAAGACTAAAACTCATGATCTCAAAACTGATAGTCAGTTACACCTGTAGATAAGCAATAAATAACAATAAATTACAAGGTGAATGTAATTTTTTTCCCAAACATTCATAGTTAAAAGTGTTACACAAGACCCTCTGCAAATATTTACAAAATCTTAGTGTTGTTATGCAAAAAGAGCACATTTTTTTTTCTTGCTCACATCAGAGACTGTCCATTTTCAAGATATGGGCTTATATTGCCCATATTTCATGGAATCTAAATCCCATAAAACTACTAACTGCTCACTAACTTGTGAGTTAAGCTAGTTCCATGTATATTGGAAACAGTGATCTTAAAACTTGGCTATATATTTTCTGTTTGATCCCACTCTGAAAGACTATCAGATTCAGCTTTTTTCTCATCATTATTACTTTCAAAATTGAAAATCAGGATCTCATACTATTAAAATGTTCTCATTTGATATGACAATATAGATTCTAACAAGATAAAAAAGAATTAAAATTTCAATTTACATACAGCAATCCTGAGACAAAACATCAAAATGCATTTATAAAAATGCCGTATGAAAAATGTGCCTTGCAGTTCAAGAAAACAAGCTAGAAACACTGATGTAGACTTAACGTGCCTGCTTTCTGTGTAATGCAAAAGCACTGCTGCTATGTTTATCACCTTACACCGTTACCACAGAGCTCAGCAAGCACATGATTTTTCAGGAAGTACTGCAACAGTGCTACTTGGTAGCCTAGTCTAAATAAGTACATTTGGTCAGTCAGTCTGTTATAAAATATGCTGCTATACTTTGTGGTTAAACTGTTCACAACATTATAAAATGCCTTACAGGAATTTAGAACTGTTTGCAGCGAAAAGCTACTCTAAAAACTTATTAGTCACGTTTCAGAATATTAGCACTATAAACTAAACAATTCAAGCAGGCATTATAGAGGTAAGTCCTTTAACCAAAAGCTAAGATTTGCTTTAATCTAAAAGTCAGTTATGCAAATTTCCAAAGACTATGGACTATCTACTGGCTTAACATTGACTCAGTAGTTCTGAAAATGTGGCTACAAAAAGATTTTTGGAAATACAAAGTTATAAAAAAACCTCTTAAATTTATTGGCTTTTCTAACTGTTGGCCTAAAAAACTAAACATCTTGAATCTACTTTAAACCCCAAAGCAAACTAAATGGACTTCCTGAATTCAGCTTCCCAAGTCAAAATGTGAAACAACTGCACAGCCTTTCCTTGGGCTGCTGTAGAATGAGGGGCTGCAGAAGCAACAGGAGGAAAAATGAAAAGATTTACATTGGTGATATTCATTCTTCAGCCTGAGGCATTGTCATCAAAACACTTGAAAATTATACGTCCATACTGTCTGTTAGGGGACAAATGGTCAGTATACAACACAAGCAGAGAAAATCCCCTGTCTTGGTCTAGTGTGCAATCAGGTGACAGGAAAGCCAGGGACAGCGGGGGAGAGGGGAGGGAGTAGGATGGGGAAGGGCAGCGGAGAGCAAACTGATCACGAATTTCTCTAGGACCTAATTAATTTCATGGTCCACTTCAAATACTCTCTACCGGGCCATTTTTTCTCGTGTGCCAGATTTAGCCTTTAGGGCTGCTGATTGCTAACGTCTAAATCATGTGTTTCAGTGTATTAAAAATACCCAAAACACTCACTGCCTTGGGAAATTGACATTTTATAAAGTCTTGAAGACAGGCAACCTGAAAGTCAAATGTTTTATATTCTAGCAAAAAACATTTGCAAGACACGTGATGTTTCAGCTGTTTAATGGCTTTACTAAGAAGTTACTGAACTCAGCCTATCAGCAGGAAAGTGATGTTTTAGTTTAATAAATATTTACCTAATTTTTCAAAACATTTTAAAAACCTTTATCATACGCTTTCAAAATTCAGCAAGACTGATTTCTGCCATGTTACCAACAGGATGATAGCAGGATTAAGTCTTTCAGAGGACAGTTGCTGATGAAAGAGGAAATAGATCACCCAGAACAAGCTGTGAGAACCAAGAATTATTAACACCTGTACAAATGAAAGGAAGAAGTGTACCAAAAAACACCTGGATGACTTTAAATTAAATTTATCTATGTTCATTCCCACCTAACTTAGTTATGCAATTTACTGACCCTCATTGGAAAGCTCTTAGACAAGAACATCCTCTGTGATTCAGCATCTAAGAAAGTAATCTGACTTGGAACCTATCGTGCCTTCATATCCCAGGCTATTACTCTGGTAGTATAGGAAGATGCTCAACAGGTTCATCAATCCCAGGTTCACTGAACTCTGAGGAAGAACACCTCTAGATAAATCTGGAAAAAAGACAGAACTGAATTTTTCCATTTCTGTGTTTAGAAAGACCTGAAGGAGGACAGGATATACAATTTACATAACCCAAAAGCATTTAAATTTCTGCACCTTTATCTCAGTAGGAGCTCCACATTTGGCCATTTCTGACAAATCATTTAATTTTAATGGTAAGCTTCATGAAATTTTATGGGAGGATTAAATAAGCAGCAACATTTAAAATATTAAATGCTCTTCATTAGAGTTTATGATCTGGGATAACATTATGAGATGTTCAGAAGGAAACTTAAATAACCTTAAGATAGTCAAGTTTCTACTGCAATTCAAGAGTTTTATGTCTAATTTCTATAAACTAGTTCAGCTTAGAATCAGCTGCACAAGATACAAATATTTGAAAACTATATTAGTATACTCCTGAAGAGGAAACAAAATAGATTTCTGTATCTAGCAATTTCAGAACCTGAAAGTTGCCATATCTTTTCTTGCAAGCCTCGGTGTTTATCCTGAGATATTAAATATTTTATCAGCTAATGTCATTGGTCAGGAAAACATAATGAAAACTACCCACTTAGTATGGTTTCCTGATCACTGTGATCTCCCATCAGTGAGATCAACAACGTTATTTCAGAAAATAACTACACTTTCTGAAGAAATCCAAGCTATTGTTTCAGTTATTTCAGAGATGAACACAAGATAACAGTGGATCCAGCACAGATATTCTGCAGAATTTACATGTGTACTGGACTCATGTATTCTGTGATCAGAAAAAATAGAACTTGTACCTTTGCTGTATACTGATATCTGCAATTACATCATTTTATGAGGAAGACACATGCCCTGCTGATGTGAGACTGAAACTGGAAAGAGGAACTGCAGTTTTTAGATTAGGAAAGTTGCTACTGCAAATCATGTTGGTGGCCTATTCGTGCCTATTCATTTTACTGAAATGGGGGAAGTAGCTGGAAACAAAAATTAAAGCACTGCAAGTAATTCTGGGTGAAGTAAAACCAACTTATTCTTTCTTTAAAAGAATATATGGATCCTTACTTACGAGTACATCAAGTATTCAAAGCTGGCTGCCTGAAGTTAAGCCATGAGGCTGTGATTACCCATTTGCAATAAATGATCTGAGATTCCCATTCACTTCTATGGAAATTACGAGCAGAGTGTATCTCTAAGGACGAAGCAACATTTTAATTTAAGTACTGAAACCTTAATTCCAAAAATTGAAATTTAAGAATTTCAACAGAAAAAAATTGCCCCCAATTCCTATATTAATGACATTGAAATAATTTACAAAAATTACTTGCTCATATGAAAGAGCAGAAAAGGAAAACTTAACATATGCAGTCAATAAGTAATTTTCTCACCTGTAAAAATATTGGGAAAGAGAATTATCATACAGCAGCTCAGTACATTTAATTAAGTTCCTGAAATATCTTCTAGTAAAGTCAGTATACATCTAAAATATTCTGCCAGTACTATTTAGTTGTTTAGAAAAATAAAGTAGAGAGCCCTATTGGCCTTAGTTTTTCTTAAAAGTTCATTCAACTTGATCCTAAATCCTATTTTAGGTCAGATAGACCAACCTAGACTTTTGCACTGCAAATGTTGGGCATAATGTTATGTCACGATTAAGACACATAACTGGCTGTGTTAGTATAGGGACTGCCAGGTTATTTAAATTTTCTGAATATGGGCCGAGGAAAAAAGGACTGCTTGGAGTAAGATCACTGTCCTGCCCGAGGCCTAGCTATGTGCTCCAAGCACAGCAAAGGTATTATCCTCTCCTTTCAAGTATGCTGGGAGGTCCCTGAAGTGCATGTATTTCTCTCTGAAGATTTGTGGGTCTAATTAATAGTATCAGAAACACTGTCCAGTGCACTGTGAAGAGGAGACAATCATACTGTTCTCTAAAACAGGAGTTCAAGAAACTCTAGTACACAATGGTTTCTTTTCATAAATAACTATTAGTAATGTATGAGAGCCTTGCTCCTGCCTAAGAATTCAAGACAAAATTTCAATAAGCTTTTACACTCAAGTAATACAAAGAGAAATACGATGTTATAGCACTATTTGTAATTAAATGTACATACAACAAATAAAAAAATCAGACAGAATTTCTGTAGAAACTTACAACTGTGCAGACATTTTCTCTTCATCTTCTCCAGTCACTAACACCATTATGACTGAAAATTATTTATACTTTTACATTTAAATGTTACCTTAACATGCAACTTTATGAAGTAATAAGAAATTCGTGAATACTTGGTACTCTAGTCAATGTAGAATTAAGATAGGTTGACTGCAGTAAATATACTTTCTGTTAAAATACCTGAGGAGGTGGGGTCTTCAGAGAAGTCTGGCAGCTCTTCAGGGGGGTCACCATAGAAGGAGTTGAATTTGTGGCTTGACACAGCTGCTAGTACTGCCCCCTGAATAAAAATACCCACAAAGTCTAAATTACACAAAGAAGGATAATGAAACATTTCCAGACACCTTGGATCACTCAGTCTCCCAAGGTCTCTTGTGTGCTGATGTTCTCAGTGAAGAGTAAATTTTATATTCTTCATCTCTGCTTCACTGTTATCAGTGACCATATCTAACAGAAGAATTGGTCATACACTAACCTAATAAACAGTAAACATATTCTTTGTGAGGGGATTCAAGAGAACAATTCCTTATGGGAAAGCATTTTAAAATACTAAGTGTGAGGCATAAATTCCCATAGCATAATGTAAACAAAATAATTAATTTATTTCTCTTTCCCTCTTGCCTAGATTGGGTGGCTTAGCAAGTATAAAAATTTATTCTTTAAAGCAATGCAATATGTTATTTGAGAAATTGTCAGAATCTGAACCTGACAGCACTAGGATATTTGACATCCATAATTTATCTGTATGAAATCATAACAATCTCAGACTCTCAGAACGAATGTTATATGGGAAGTTACAAAGCCAGAAAAATGGTTATCTGCTTTGACATATACTTACTTGTTCAAGTAAACTACAGTTTAACCACTCAGGTTTTAAAGCCTTACAGTTGTGACAGCAGACAAAATGGTCAACAAATAATTTCAGAAAATATTCTGCAGAACAGTACTTTGGTAGAAAACACACAGCACAGCTACAAAAGCTCTCAGGAGACTAAATATAGTGGCCTCCCCAAGAAGAAAAATGGGAAAGATCTGAAACTGCATCTAGAGCAGGCAAACAGGTCATTTAAAAATATACTAGCTAACATTTTAATGAAAGCATTACCTGGACATACAAACCACCTAGGAAAAAGTGCTGTTTATCATGAACTACAGCAACTGTTACATCATAATCAGTTGTTCTTGCAGCTACTTTACACTTTTGCAAAGCAGCAACCCAACATGTACATCTGATAATATATATATATCTGATCATATATATATCTGATCTATAAAAAAACCTCATGAATTGTAATGCTGCACATTTCTGCTAAAATTTTCTCAACCTTTCAGTGAATTTAAAAATGTTTCTGTTAAGCTTTCTAAGATAGGAACTGAAAGGAAACCATGCTGTTTTGGGCTAAAATGTTAACATTCTTTTCTATACAGCTGAGAAATAATCTTGTGTATAGTTAAGCATAAACTGGATAAATACATCCTTGGTCTTCTTGAAAAAAGACATTAAAACATTATTATGTTCCTTTCATTATAAATGTAACATAATAATAACAGAAGCCATTGTACGATTCTCTCTTCTCCAATAATTCATATTACACAGAATTACTGAATTAATTGAAGATGAAGACCTCATACACACCTTTGCTGATACCAGAGAATTTGTGCTGAAATTTAGTTTGAAAATTGTACACTAAGAAAGAAAGGATGAACACACTTAATAAGCATCATTGCACTAAATGATTGTGAAGGCCTGTTTGAACTTTTTATTTTATTTTTGACTTCAGAGCATAGATTTCTCTTCGCACTTGTGAAATTGTATTGGGTTTGCGTGGCAAGGTTTTGGTAGTGGGGGGTGAGGAGCTACAGGGGTGGCTTCTGTGAGAAGTTGATAGAAGCTTCCCCTATGTCTGATGGAGCCAGTGCCAACTGGCTCCAAGATGGACCCGCCAATGGCCAAGGCCGAGCCCATCAGTGACAGTGGTAGCACCTCTGGGATAACATATTTAAGAAGGGGAAAGAAACCTGCTGCATAACAGCATCCAGGAGAGAGGAGTGAGAATATGTGAGAGAAACAACTCTGCAGACACTAAAGTCAGGGAAGAAGGAGGGGGAGGAGGTGCTCGAGATGCCAGAGCAGAGAGTTTTCCCCTGCAGCCCATGGAGAAGACGCTGGTGAGGCAGGCTGTCCCCCTGCAACCCATGGAGGTCCATGGTGGAGCAGATATCCACCTTCAGCCCATGGAGGACCCCATGCTGGAGCAAGCTCCTGACAGCACCTGTGGCCCTTTCGAGAGAGGAGCCCATGCCGGAGCAGGTTTGATGGCAGGGCTTGTGACCCTGTGGGGGACCCATGCTGGAGCAGCCTGTTCCTGAAGGACTGCACCCTGTGGGAAGGACTCACATTGGAGCAGCTAGTGGAGAACTGTCTCCCGTGAGAGGAACCTTCAGGCTGGAGCAGGGGAAGAGTATGAGGAGTCCTCCCCCTGAGGGACAGGGAGCGGTAGAGACAATGTGTGATGAACTGACTGCAGCCCCCATTCCCTGTCCCCCTGCACTGCTCCTGGGTAGGAGGGAGAGAAAATTGGGAGTTAAGCTGAACCTGGGAAGAAGGGAGGGGTGGAAGGAGGTGTTTTAAGATTTAGTTTTTATTTCTCATTATCGTACTCCAATTTGATTGGCAATAAATTAAACTAATTTCCCCAAGTCGAGTCTGTTTTGCCTGGGATGGTAATTGGTGAGTGATCTCTCCCTGTCCTTATCTCGACTCACGAGCCTTTTGTTGTATTGTTTTCTCCCCTGTCCAGTTGAGGAGGGGGAGTGACAGAGCAGCTTTGGTGGGCACTGGGCGTCCAGCCAGGGTCAACCCACCACAAAAATGAATAAAGTATCACACAAAATTCAAGTTACACAGTTATATTTTTTTAACACTACATTCATTTTACCTTTAGTTTTCGTCTTGCATTGAATTTTCTCAATTGTTCTACTGTTTCTGGAAGATGAATCTTGTATGCATAGCGATCTCTCTCCTTAAAAAAGCCCCCAAAAAGCAAAACAAAAAAACATTAAATACAAGCTCTTAATAGTCTCTTGACGTTAAGAAACTAGACAAGAAAAACTAGTAAGTATCCTAAGGAGAATGAGGATTTGTTGCAACTAAAGGAAAACTTCAAGAAACTGAGAGGGATTAAAATATTTTGAAAGAACCCTTAACTTGGGCTAGGGATATTTTCTTTTTGTAATTTTGTTTCCTACTATGTAGTAAGACCCTAGCCTTTTCTTTTACTGCTGTGTTGTTAGTGAGTTTGTGACTAGCATTGAACTTTGGAGCTGGCAAGAACAAAGTAGTCCTGCTTCTTGGGATTCACAAATTCCAGTGAAGCAATGTTTTCAAGCACTCTTTTAAGGGGTGCTTGATACTTCAGGTAAGCTTGGGAAACAGAGTACGTGTCCAACAGAGCAGGAAGTGCCAGTTTGATGGCTGGTGACACCAGGTTCTAGCTTAAAGGAAGAATTCTCCATTGTAGACACAGACCAAAAATTTGCCAACGAACAGCGGACAGTGGGGCAGAACTTGCAGCAGGTGACTACTTTCCTCCCCTGCCCCAAAGCATCACAGAAGCTACATACACTTTTTAATTTAATGTAAATGTTTATCACATGCACCTCTGAATCAGAGTGAAATCACTGGCAGAAGTAATTCAGTCTCTCTATGGCACTAAAGATTTCTCTGTCTTATGGTGTGTTTGGCTGCTATCTATAAAAGGTTTAGAAGAAAATTCTAAGTCAACAGGGAAGGCAGTTCATTGTAGGCAAAAATAAGAGAGGACTGACTGACAGAACAAAGGCGTAAGCTTGGAAGCAAAGTTTTCTCAAACTAAATCTTCTCTCTCCTTGCTTGTCTTTCAAGAAATAACAGTAAGATCAGAAAGGCACCACAGACATCAAAAGTGCTACGCTACATATGCAGAACTTGCACATTCACATTACGGAATTACCTTTTAAAAAGCCAAATTTTGTTGCTCAAACAACAAAAATGGCAAAGTTTTCTGCCAAAGCAACCCTTAACAGAACCCTTGCTCTGGCATCTAAATGTGGGTAAGTTCACAAAGCGAGGAAAATGTCAAATTACAAGCAGGTAAAACCAGATCACCTTGTGTTTACCACACACTCACTCACTAGAGTATGATCATTTGGGATTCCCAAACATGGTCTCCATTACTATGCTCTTTGAAATATTTTATGCACTATGTCTGCCCCAGACGAAGAGACAAAACTTTGGCTGCTTTCGAGTGGAAAGGTTTGAACCCACAGTTTCCTGATATTCAGTAGAGTGCCTTAACCACTGTCATTACCGAAAGGTGCACAATCCTCACAGAATCACAGAATCACAGAATAGTAGGGGTTGGAAGGGACCTCTGTGGGTCATCTAGTCCAACCCCCCTGCCGAAGCAGGGTCA
>Ga0065711_1040537_pt1 | contig 16872 bp, 7 predicted proteins | sample Hoacrofraction12_FD_59098 | JGI IMG/M metagenome (GOLD analysis project Ga0065711, IMG submission 59098) | Hoatzin crop microbial communities from Cojedes, Venezuela - Epithelial fraction 12 v2 (version 2) | ecosystem: Host-associated > Birds > Digestive system > Esophagus > Crop | place... | reverse complement strand
CCCCCCCCCCTTCTCTGCGGAGGAGGAGGCCTGGCCGCAGCGCTGAGGCGGCGGCGCGGGCCGCCCCTCCCACAACCGGGCACCCCTCCCCCCCCGGTCACGGGGGAGGCGATCGGCGCTGGAGCGAGGAGGAGGAAGACGACGACGATCAGGGCTCGGGCCCTGAGGGGAAGGGAAGAGGCGGCGAGCGCCCAGCGGTGCGAAGGCTGAGGGAGGCCCCGGGCCCTCACCTGCTCTGTCCGGTACTGAGGCTCAGCACAGCGGGCATGATGGTGCTTTTATTCCCCTCTTTCTCTCTAGCGAAGCAGTGACTGTTGAGTATCCGCTGCAGGGAGGATTTCACCATCCGGCCGCTCTGGTCCGAACCCCGAAACCCTCCGCTGCCTCCCGGCGGCCGCTCTCCAGGCGCTGCTACACAAAATGGCGCCTCTGCCGCAGTGGGTCCTTATACACCCTGTCCAGGCCACGCCTCCCGCCACCGCAACGCCCCGCGGAGCTGGCCACGCCCCCCACCGGGAAAGGGCTCCCGTCCGGTGAACGGCCCGGTTGTCCCTTAGAAAGTCTCCCCTCCCATTGGCTGAAGGGAGCGCGGAAGGCGGAACTCCAGACTCTTTTTCTATTGGCTGGCAGCGTGAGGGGTTTCGCTATTGGTTAGAAGGGCGCCAGGAATGGGGGGGGGGGAATAGCGGTCTCTGATTGGCTATCCCTGTTGTGGGTGGGCGGGGTTCGGCCGCCTGGCTTCGGTGCGGCTCCCCAGCCCTCACTTCCCTTTGAGCCCCCGGTTCGAGTCCCGCGTCCGCACCCCGCCTGGCTGAGGTAACCGGCGGCGGTGGGGAGGGGCCAGCCCCGGCTCCGCGCATGCGCCGGCCGGGGAGGAGCGGGGCGGTGGCGGGAGGGAGTGAGGCTGGGCCACCGGGCCGGGCGGCTGGGCGTGAGGGCTGCGGCGGGGGAAGAAGGACCGGGATCTCCGTACGGGCGGGCTGTGCGGCCTCGGAGCTGCCCGCTCGCCGGTGGAGGCAGCGGAAAGGCGGCGGCAGGGCCTCCTGTGGGGAGCATTTGGCCCGGGGGGCATCACTGCCCTCCCAGCTGCCGCGCGAAGCATTTTTCGGCTCGATGCTGAGAGAAACTTTAATTAAAAAAAATAATTTAAAACTCCCCCGAGTAGTGAAGGGGGTCCCTAAAAGGGTGGGCTGGGGTTGCGACACGGTGCTGGGGTGCCGGTGCTCCCACCTCCAAAGGTAACGTCTCCCAGTTCGCCCTCAGCCTGCGTGTGCTGCCGTGAGTCACGGCTTCGGCTGGCTGGGGAGCGGGTCCGTGGTGAGCTTGTAAACGGGAAGAGGCTTTGTGCCTCACGAGGATGTGAACAAATCCTGGTGATTTCCACGGCAGAATCTGGGCTGTGTCCCCACCCCCATAACGAACAGCCCAGCGCTCGGTGCTTCGTCTCCTGCGTGGGTTTGCGAGGCTTGGAGACAACGGTTGGGTCTTTCTGCAGCCCCACGGCAAGGACGGGGTCTGGGGGAAAGGATGCAAATTTGAAAAACGAACACCCTGCTTCTCTTTTGGACAATAGAGAGGAAAACAAAGGTTCATCCCTGGGGGGACTGGGACAATCTTCAAAATTCTTCTTAAAAGCAGCAAATGTGTACAAGAGGTGAATAGGTTCTAATTTCCGTGGCAGGAGATCTTTGAGCCGTTTCTGAACATTTCAGCCTATGGCAGCATGTTAGGTGAGACCAGCCCTCTTCTGCAAACCAAGTCAGAAGCACATCGCAGGAGTCAGGGCACATCCGAAGCAGTGGATCTTATCCTGTGAAAGCTCAAAATAACGATTTAAATGACGCTGAGTCCAGTTTGCAGTCAGGTATGCTTGGTAAATTAAGTGGTTAAAGGTGTTCATAGAGCCAAAGAAAACTATTAAAGATATGCTATAGTGATTTTCAAACTCATGGTTTTCTTAAAAAGAATTGTAAATGGCTGTACTTCTTTTTTTACTATTCATCTTGTCTACAACACACCTATTTTATGGCCTTCAGGTACCACAGCTGCATTTGGGCATTTTTTAATTTTGTTACTATCTTGCTTATTTTTAATTGCTTTAAAATATTCCCATCCAGGAGCTCTGAGCACGTGGATATCCCGTTGATTGGTTCCACTTTGCACAAGTGTAAGTGTATAAAGCCCCGCTCACCCTCTGTATCCCTAAACTGCTCTGATTGACCGTGATGGAACAGAGCGTGTTGCTAAAAGAAAACACTGTCTGTTCTCCTGCAGCATAGGTGAGAAGCCTGGCCTGGCCAGCAGCCAGTCACTAGTTTGGGGGTAAGAGGTACAAGAGAAAAATCCTTTTCCTGCTGCAGATATCTGCGCTTAGTCCCCAGAGCACAACAGAACTGAGACATTAGTGCTTGCTCTCACCCCGCTTTCCAGATCTGGCTGTTGGTTTACAGAGGGGAAGCTGACTGCCGTTTAATGCATTGCCCAGAGACCAACTTGAAACAATGGGATAGCTGCAATTCGGGAATATCCGGACCAAATGAAGCACATCAGAGAAGATTTGGCAATTCATGTTGTGCATGTTGGTTTAGAAAGGTTTTCCTGATGGGGGAATGAATGTGTTAGTCGATGGAATGACTGCCTTAGCATTTTGTGATAGGTTGCATTATTCCTAATAATGGCATTTATTATTTATGTAGTAATCCAGCTGTAATTCCTTATAATGGCACTGTGTCAGAGGACATCATGTTTACAGCTGCTTTCCTCTTCAGTGAGGCACTGGAAACAGCTTTGCCCTTTAGATGTCTGTCATCTCAGTGGGCCATCATTCCAGTTTACAGTTGAGTGACCTGGATAACGCTGTGCTGCTCTGTAGTCTGCAAAAAGCCCGATCAACCTGTTTTGGTTTTGTGCATTAAATATCGTGTGGGATTAGTTCCAGCTGCAGTTTTGCTGAGATAGCCTGGCTTCCAGTTCAGCAGTGACAGCGATTCAGAAATCCTTACAGAGAAGCCTCTGACTCACAATTTCAGGATTAGCAGCTGAGGCAGTTTGAGATGTTGCCATCTCCAGCTGTTTTTTTAACCACTGGTTTGCCGTCATTACCCTACCTGTGGCAGCAGAGTAGGCAGAAGCAGCTGTGCGTTGGTGTCTCAGTTGCTCCAGCTGCACTCCTAGCTTGGCATCGCAGTCTAAACCCGTCTCAGTCCCTGGTATTATCTAACACGCTGGGCAGTGAACCGAACAGCGGATGTGTGGGCATCCGTTCCTACTTGCCCGCGTCTGCTGTGATGCAGTAGCTTTCAACACAGAGGCAAAATGGACAATTGCAGATAGGGAACCTCATCCCTCGAAGTCCTGAGGCTCTAGTTTATCTCACATCCTGTGCTGGTGTCTGCAAATATATGATCCAAGGGCCCCTCATTCCACTGGCTCCCAGCTGCCACAGCCTCCCCATCTCCAAAAAATACACGTGGCAAAGGACTGGCGTAGTCCCCAAAGCAGGAGATGCCGCAGGGAGCTTTGGTCAGTTGTCTCCTCAACTGCTTACTGAAGGCTTCGGAGGAGCCCGTGCAACGAGTCCCAGTTGTTCTGTGTTCTTACACAGGCAATCAGGCTGTATGAAATGACCTGGGAAAATAATCTTGTACAGTCTGAGTTACTCAATAACCAGACCTGTTAACAGGGAAAGTACAGAAGAACCAACACACTACATTCCACATTAGGAATCGAAGTTTAAATTGTTTCAGGTTGAGGAAAGTCAAGCAGTTTCATTTTCTAGAATTTCCTTTTTTAGCTTGTTTCAGCATGGTTTTCAGCTTTTTTTTTTTTTTTTTTTTTAACAAGAGGTCTCAAACATTAGTCAAAATCACCAGTTGATGATTCTTTGTCAAGCTTTTATAGTTTTCGCTTTCTGAAAGATACTAGATTGGAAGAAGAGTTTGTGGCAGCACAGGACTAAGTTGAAGTCAAATTCAAAACTGGTAGCTGATGTAAATAGATGTTAGAGCAAGACATGGGCAGGATAAGTAACTGTATGTCTTTCCTCTTCGTTGTCTGTTTTCAGGTTTGCAAGTGTTCGTGGTCAGACGACACAAAACTAGTGCTTAGACAGATGTACGGGACCTGCAACACTCGTAAGACTTGTCGGTTCTGAAATCCTGCACGTTGACACCATAGTTGTATCACATCTTTTATTTCGAGAAGGAAAGATAAACTGTTCTGTTGTTCAGGTGATTAAAACATAACTAAATAACATGGCTGCAAACGTTAGTGCCTTGGTGTGTTTTTCTGCCACTGAGGTGGTTATTGGAGATTGGGCTGCTGCCGGCTTCATTGAAGCAGCTCCTGCGTCCGTGTTCTAGAGGAGTAACAAAGCTCCAGTGAAGGTGAATGGAAAAAAACCCGGTATTTGACATGTAGCAGAAACCCCCGGATATTTTCTGCTTACCTGCCTCATGCTGTCATAGCTCTTGTTGAACGTGAAAATAGATGTTTATGATATTTAGCAGCTTCATGGGAATTAATCTCTCTCTGATTTGCTGACTAGGGAATTACAACAGAAGGAAAAACACAAGCTCTCTTTTAGGGAGTGTGCAGTCCTTACATAGCATTACACACTTAGTAACTCCCCAAAAAAGGTAAAAAAAGAAAAATTAATAAATTAATTGCACTAGGCTATACAGTCAAGTCATTCTGATTGCCTTTTCTCTCTATTTCCACTCCAGGAAGACTCTACTTGTTCTTACAGTTTTAAGAGTTATCTCAAGATGTAGCCAAGCACGAAAACAGGGCAGAATCTGAGGCAGAGATGTCCGTCATGATGTGTTTTCACAGAAATCATTGCATGTGATGACTTCTCCATGCTGTAATTTAGCCAGTTTTAGTCCCAGGATAATTTAAATGTTTGTCTTCATCAGCTCTGTGTGGAGAAGTACAGCAAAAGCTGGTGAGGTCACTATCAAAACACTGGACAGTGTTATTTCTAAACTTTCCAAGACCTATAGTTTATAAACCTTATAAAGCAGGGCTCTGAAGTCTACCCATCTTCTTCCTTAGAACTTCTGGTTCATTTCCTTACAGGTAACAGTTAACTACCAGTTATCTAATTTTAAGCGCTCCCCTACTAGCAACACTATTTGGTGTGTTAGAATCTATTCTGATCTTTGTGGGACAGGTAATTAGAACACGTTTTCTAGCTGGAAAACTCTCCTCGTTGTCATCCGTGCGAGAATGACTTGATTTGAAGGTCAGGTTTTCTGCAAGACCCACTTGTGCTGGAAGGATTCTGCATGCCGCTGCGAAGTTAAGCAGGAATTCTTAAATGTTTACCAGCACAGGGAAGAATTTCTTTTCCAAGATCTTTGTGAGATATTGAACTAGAAGAAAGCAGTCACTAGTGCGTCAGGCCAACAAATGTCTGTACTTCTTATGAAAGAAACTTTGGATCTCTGCTTTCTCACTTAAAAGCAGCTGGTATGAAGAGGACCATATATTGAATGCAGCTGAGGTAACATGCTTAAAGTGCTTTAAAGTTTCGTTATCTGATTTAGGGGTGTAATCCAGCATAGTGCTGGTCACCTGGTAAGTGCTGGGTTGTTTTCTTTAAGTCTGCAGGATCAAACTTAGTGGGCGTTGCAGTTCCGTTTCCATCTAAAAATAATGTGGGGGTGAGGGGAAAAGGCTGAAGTGAAAACAGGAAATGTAGTCAGCTAGAGAGTGGGCTAGCCGCCAGCACGAGAGACGAGATACGGTCGGAGGATGGCACCTTTACATTTTGGGGGGAAGAAGTGTGCTTGAGCAGTCTGTCGTTACAGTTCTGTAATTTAAGAATAATGCTCCACAAGCTTGATTTTTGTATTGATTTTTCTCTGGGTGTTACTGCCAGTTATGAACAAATGGTCACGAGGAATTCAGAAGTAGTTGCGAAACAACAAACTGGAAGACATTGCAACGTCCTCCCTTCCACAAGCCATTTTCTGTTTCGGTTCCGTTGGGCCAGATGCAGCTCTCCCTCTGCTCACCCCCCCCAAGTAACGAGAGGTGACTGAGGTCCGGTTCTTGCAAAGAGTGCAATGTCACAGAGGGGAGTTCACCTCGGAGAGGAGATCGGGTGCTTTCCTGCCCCCTTTAGCAAGGGGGAGAGCAGTGGGGTGCGCAGCACCTCGCAGAGCAGGGTCCTGAACAAGTGAGCCCCCCTGCAATCACATGCAATCTGTATTTCGGTGCACAGCGACTTTCTGGAGTTCTTCCATGAATATTTTCTTTCTCTAATGACCTCTTTCCCTCGCTTGCTTGCTGGAGCCTTTGTGTGGAGGATTTATTCGTTTATTGATTAGCCTCCTGTTTCCCTTAGAGGAGAGCTCGGCACCATCTGATGTTTCATTACAGGATGGGCCACTTTCACTTTTCGCTCGAGAAGCCGAGCTGGACGGCGTGGCTTGTTTTTCTTCGGTTCCTATTGTGCTTGGAGCAGTCAACCTTAGGGACGAGGAAGTGCACAGTACAGCTCGGCTTTTGTAACTCGTAATTTTGTTTGGAAACGTTATCAAAACACACAGATGCCAGCAGGATGAGCGTTAAGACCTGTGCAGAATCTGCTCTGTCAGAAACGAGTTCAGAGTCAGCTTTGCCTGCCTAAACATTTCGCCCAGCAGCTCATTAAAATGGATATATTCAAAGGAGACTTCCCCCCCCCCCGATTAGATCATTCCTGTGATAAGAGCATTAACAAGCATATTTTCCCATAAATAAAATGAACCAGCCTCTAGGGCAGGGAAGGTTATTTAGCCTGCAATAAGTTACATGCCACGCTCGTCCTTTAGAGAGTTGCGAGTAAGGGAACCAGTTCACCCCTTTGCAAGCCTGCGAACGGCCTCTGACCAGCAGAACTGGCAAAGTGGGATTTCTCCCAGCTGCACATTTGTTCTGCACGCTGCTTTGTTTTGGGTGTAATCCCCGTGGATTCAGCGCTTAGCAATGTCGCTGGCTGGAGCTCACCCGGAGCTGTGCGAACAGCCAGGGCAGCCCTCGGGTGCCGCAGGAGGGGCCGGGGAGGTGCTGCCCTGGTAGCAGTTGCTTTTGCCAGGCTGTTTGTCTGAGCTGCCTGTAGCCTTGTGCTTTTGCCCATGAGCTATCTGTGATTGAACCAATATTTACTCGTGGCTTTGTGTACCAAGGTAGGCAGCAATCCCTCTGAGTGAGAGTGGAGCTGGAGCCAGCCATCAGGCCAGCTTAGCAGCTCGGGTTGTTTACATTTTTTTTAAACATACTCTTGAATTTCAGGCTGGTGAAGGGTGGCAGCTTGACAGCTCTGGCGAGCCTTTACCCACGCAGCAGGCAGAGCGAAGGCAACGCAAGCTTCCCCTGGAGCATACCCCCTCCGACCTGCCCACCTGCCAAGCCTCTTGAGCCAGGAAAATGCCTCTGAGCAGTGGGTGGGGAGCCGACCCCCGACCCCTGCAGGCCTTGGCATCTCCCCACCGCTTGCTCTGTAAGCAACAAACTGAAATTTGAAGACAACCGGTGCAATCGTGATGTTTATAAAGGATTGACAGCAGACAGGTATCAAATAAACCACCAGGTTGTCAACACACTTAGGAGTGGAGGCTTTAAATGAAGGCAGCTCTGTGTCATTGCTAGAATTTTCCAGTTTTCCTGAAGGTTTTTATTTATCGAGCCATTCTAGGTACAAATTAACTTGCCCTGCCTCCTGATTGTTATTAACTCTAGAAGAAGCTGAGGTTTGAAGGGTTCATGGTTTACCCTGCTAGAAAGGTGTAACTCGGTGCTGCGGTGTTTTCCAGCAGCACTCCCGAGAGCATCGTGATGGCTGTCCCTGCGTTTCCGAAGTAACCAGGTAACATTCTGTGACAGCCGCTCGCTCCCCCCTCGTCTTCCGCCCCAGCGGGATGGGGAGGAGCAGTGGACAAAAGGGGAAACTCATGGGTTGAGATAAAGACAGTTTAATAAGACAACAAAGGAAATACTACAACTACTAATGATAATAATGAATATGCAAAACTAACTGTATACAATACAATTTTCTCACCCTGTGACAACTGAGTTGCAGCCAGTTCCCGCGCAGCGATTGCGGAACCCGGAACTTGGATTTTGCAAATTTTGTAAAATTCATGAAAACAACCAAACTCCTGGAAATGTATGAACTCCCGGATGAGAAAGGATCTGAGCTCACGAAAAAGAGTCCTGCCCCAGGGCCAGCCCCCATGCATAAGCTGAGCATGACGTCCACGGTACGGAATATTTCCATGGCCAACTAGGTCAGGCTGCCTGGCAGTGCTCCCTCCCAGCTTCTGCACACCTGCTCATCAGCTGAACATGGGACACTGGAAAAAGTCCGTGATTTCTCAGCAACAACTAAAACCATCAGTGTTATCAACATTCTTATCGTACTGAATCCAAAACAGCAGCTACTGGGAGGAAAATCAACTCTGTCCCAGCCAGAACCAGGACACAGGCTAACTATGGACGGCCACTCAGGTGTCTGCAGTGGTCTAGTTCTTCTCCACGTTGGGTCTGCTGAGCTTAATGTAAAGCCCATGTTATGGGGAAGCAGTTCAGAACTTCTGTGGTGCAGCTGTACGGAGCTGCTCTTAGCAGCAGCGTAACTGCGTGCCTGCGGTGATCTTGAGCATGGTGTGGATTTGAGCGAGCTCTGGATAGAATTCATTCAGGCTCGTTTATTTCATGCCGTATTGGTATAGATTGGAGATTAATCCGTCCACAGAAGACAGAATTAGCTTTGTGTTTTCTGGCTAGACTCAACCTGGGCTTATATGTTAGATGAAATCCTTCCAAGTTATGTTTTTTTCCTAATTTAAAAAACCTTAGGAAATGTAAAAGAAAAAGATCTTCATGAACAGAATTAATATAGCAAGGCAGTGTCCTGCACCCTTCTGGAATGCTGAATTTGCCAGCAGACAGATTGCTGAATTCTGCAAATAAAGCATTTATAGTCTACTCCCACACAATAATTCTTCCGTAAAAGGAATAATCTTTCAGATGCGTATTCTCATTCTAAGACGTACAGCAGAGCATCTCTCCTACTCACAGTCACTTCAGGCTATTTCGGACAAAGAACATCTGCTGAACACAGCAATCATTTTGCTGTTTTCTGCCTGATACCGTCTAACACTGTGGTTTTATTTATGTGTTCTGCAGACCGTATCCATCCGGCTGCTCACAATATCCACAGCAGGGAGGCTTTGGGAGCCAGCGCTGAGACAAACTGTGGGCCGTATGGTACTCAGGGAAGACATGCGGGGTGTCTAAAGCAGCGTGTGCGTCCCTTCGAGCTGGTTGCCTACATCTGTGTTAGGCAAAAGGAGGGACTTGCCCCATTTTCTTCCAGGTGGTTTTGTATCGTTACTCAGGGTTAGAACTTTACTGTGTTGCTACAGCTGACCTGGAACTATGCGTAGCCCACTGGATGCACGTGGCATGATTGTGAATCGTTTTCATGATTATTGCCATTTTCAGGAGGCACAATGAATTTGGAGGATTTGAACATTAACAGTATTTCCTGAGCTTCAGATTTTTGTTCTTCATCTCCTGCATCTTAGAAGAAAAATGTTACGCTGAATTTAGTGTTAATTTCTTCCGTTCATTTATTTTATTTTTAACTTAAGATGTGAATCCTGCTGTTTTCCCTCGCAGTTTGAATCCTGCAGAGCTTGGGAGAAAGGACAGTCAAATTTGTGATACCTCTCCCTTTTATATTGTAAGACTTGGCCTTTGCAAGGGACGTCTGCTGAGATCTTCATTCACACCTTCAATTTTTCAAGAGTGTTGGAGGTCTTTGTAGAATCAGTGTTTTACTGAATAACTAAAGCTCTAATGAAGGTTTGCTACAGTGAGCAGCTCTTGGCTGGTCTTTCATGTGTGAAATATTATGGTACTGTTACCTTCCAGGTGTCCCTTTAGAATTTGTTGGAATTTTTGCTTGAAGAATGGATGTTATTTGCATCTAGGTAGTAAACTACCTGTATGTTAGATAAAACTAGCTGTTAATTCTAGAACTGTTTAAATTTTAGTTGGCCAACACTGCGTTATAAAGAAATGTTCCCGTTCTGTCTAGTTGAAATAGGAGTTAGCCTAATGAAGTAAAAACAAAGCGCTGCCATCCACACATTGCTGCTCACCTCGTGGCGGGATCCATCTGTTCCAGTGTCGTCAGCATTTTAGAATTAACCTTCAAAGAATCTCAGAAGTTACATGTATTACATGAATCAGTCTGTGTTGCTCCTGTTAGTTCAGGGTGCCCGGTGAGCGCTGCCTTGGCTGTAGCTAAATCTACATGGCGTATACTGATCTGAGAGAGTTCCACGAGAGGGTGCACCAGTTCAGCAAAACCCCATACAAACCAAACGAGCGTGTCTGTCAGGTTATAACTCCTGTGTCTACATCGCCTTCCAAATTGGATGGATGCTTTAATCAGTTCCGTGTCCCAGAGCGTCTCTCCAGTCGGTGAGAGGTACGGAATGGACACGTGAACCTCTGCGGGTGAGCAAGCCAGGAAGTTTGCTTTTGAGCAAGAGGCACCGATTCCAGGAGTCCCGCTCACGCTGATGGCAGGCTGTCTTCAGACTCCAGTCACAAAATGCTGTCTAGACTTGCGGAGTCTTTTAGTATACCGAAATGTGTTACCTGTTCCTAATTTATGCCTGACACCCTGCAAGTGCTCACTACATACATTTTAAGAATAAGGTTTTTGATTATTTTTTTTTTTCAGTTTTGAAGCATCATTAATTTTCCTGTCCAACTGGTACAACACTGGATAGTACAGCTGCAGAAGAAAACTCCGTCTAGAAAGGCGACTTCTTGAGAGGCTGATGACTTGAGTATGACTGCTACAATTTTTTTCTGTTTCTGTTTTGTGATGAAATTATTTCTTGTTTCATATGCTAGACGGGAACTCTTAGTAATGCTTCAGCTTAAGTTGTATAGTGTTACTGTAGTGATCCACTAAAAGCATTAAAGTGTTGTGCTGTCTGCGTAGGCCAAAGTTCTAGGTCCATTCCTCTAAGACTGCAGCCCTAGGGCAGTAAGAGATTTCTGCAGAAATGATTAACAGATTTCCAGGAAAAGGGCCCGCTTTTGAATCATGCATTCCCTGTCCAAATACACGAAGCATAAATCACTTATAGCGATAAGATTATCTGATAGTCAGCGAAATAACTGAAAGTGTGGTGATATTCATATGTGTAATGTATGATTATCTTTTTTCTGAGAAATGCTGGTTCTGCCAAACTTTCAGGTATATTAAATAAGAGAGATAGAATGGTGTGCTTTTAAAACTTTTAATTACGGGTACAAGATGTTAAAATCAGGTGACTTTGAGACCAAGGAAATTACTATTTTTTGTTTCTGCTAGCTGCAAATGTAAAAGATGGATCTGGATTCATTTACTAATATTGAGAAGTTGGAACTACTCTAGTCCAGATACTTTTCTTTTGAGCAGTGTGAAAGAGAAGAATACGAAGTTTTACTAAAAAATCACCACCACACCGTGAATATGACATTTAACTAGCATGAAGATTTTTATTTTAAAGACTACAAACTAGCCACCCTCTCTTCCGTTTACACCAGTTCTAGATTATCACGTCTAAGCAGATGAGGTTGGTTGGTTTTCTTTTACTTGCTTGTGGACAGTACCAGAAGAATAATCTGTGTTTATATTTTTCTTAAAAACATCATGGTTTTAGGTCATTGCTGTCCTCCCAAGAGCCAAATGCATCTACCAGGCAGATGTACAATACTGCTAAGATTCCTGGCCGAAGCCAATAGCAGTAGGGCTCAAGGAGGAATAGTAATTACTATAGTTATTTACTTGCTGGACATTTTGCTCTGAATATAATGGCATTTTCAGAAGCAAGTCTTCATTCTGACAGTATGTGGAAGTCAGCCATTTTTAAAAACATAGCTAGACAACACAGTTGCCCCCCCTCTGTGCCCCGCAGCAAAGCGGGGTCCCAGCTTCTTTGCTAGGCTCTGGCATGAAGTGTTTGCCGGTCACCAGCCGTCCTCCTGCTGACCCAAAGTTACACGTACCAGGCTGGCCAAAGCTCGGTCAATGGTGAGCCTTTCCAGTGGAGGGAGACTTTAATTAATAGAAAATTTCATCTTGGCATGTTTGGACCTTGAAATTTCTGCCCTGCTAATCTTCCGGAGAGACCAAAGCGAGATGTAGCCCAGTAGGTGTCCCTCCAGCAACAGCTACCGAATACAGGTGTTGAGTAAACCTTTGCTGCCCTCCTCTCTCTTTCTTTTCTTTAGTGAAAACCTGCTTGCATTATTTCACCTTCCCATAAACACGCTTCTCTTTTCACTTTTGAAAAGAACCAATTAAAATTACCAGTCTTAGTATTAAGAGGGAGGACAGAAATATGCACATAAAATAAAAATTACAAATATTTAATTATGCAACTTTTAAGGGAGAAAAAAGACGTCAGTACAGAATAGGTTGGCACATCGTATTATGAAAAGTGGACTATTGCAAAAGTCTAATAGGTACGGAAGAGTTAGTGCATCTTGATAACAGGGTGAACTGATCAGAGATTCTCTTTTCCCATCTGTTAACTTGTTTAAAATGTCTGCACCGTTGACATCTCTTTTCGCCGGATACTTACCTCGCCTGACTTGCTGGCACATGTCCATGTCAGAACAAGGGTAGGGCTTGAAACAGTATTTGGAAGTGATTAGCATTTGTCATCAAGCATTGGTATGGAAAAGAACTATCTCTTTGGTTAATGTTAAAGCATTACAGTAAAAATGTAGCCACAAAGATGAATTCCTGAGTTTCATATTGATTTCTGTAATAAATGGACATCTTTTGCTCCGTGCATTAATAGATAGATTGCTCAGATTTGCTCAGTACATTAACAGGTTGATTGTTCTTCCACTGCTAAATCAAATTCAGAGGTTTAGTATTTTTACCAAAATAAAGGCGGTATAACTTTGTAGTCTGTTCCTTACTGCAAATAATGATAACGATTTAGTAGTGTGAGAATAACAACTTTCATTCCTTTTTCTTACCTGCAGCGTCCGTGTCTGCTCTATGTAGCAAAGACAGAGGCATCTGCATCTCTGTGTTCTCCTCTTTGAAGCACCGAGCAGCTGAGCCGATGTGCCAAGTGCTGCTGCGCAAGTCAAGGGACTGTGTCCTCTTCCAGTTGTCACTGGCTTGTTGCTTAACCTCGGATACGTCTCATTTGGTATTCTTGCTTAATTGTTACAGCAGACAATTAAGATGAAGAACATATTAATATAATTATATTACATTATAATATTAAGATAAAATCCTGGAACTGTAGATTTCAGTATTTTATGTAGTAATAATACGTGCTGATTTCTTTACTTGTATGTAGTGGAAAAAACAGTGCTAAAAAGAAAATTTAAAAAACAAGTAAAATGTTACATAGTGATTGATTAAATTGGAGAAATGATAGAGGAGTTTTTGGAGGAAACTCGTGTCCTACTGAGTCAGCGTCATTCTCTTCTTGATTTGCTGTGTAAGGTGAGGTGGATTATTTTAGACACATGGAGTATACACACACAGTAGCACCGAGGTTCCTCACAAGAGGAGTTTTTCTGATGCCTTGAAATCAGTGGAGACCACCTAAGAGCAGCGTGACACGTGCTCTCAAAATGAGTTCACTTCCAAGCGGTACAACTTCCTGCAAGCATGAGTTTGTTGTGCAACTTCTGTATTGAGCAGCAAGATCTCCGAATGAGAGCAGTGGTTTTGGGATTATCTGACTGTCAGTTGCATGAATTACCGTACTGTCGATGAGAAGTAATCTGGCAGTAGTGATGGGTTTGCACGATAACCCTGAATCACCTTGTCAGGAAAGCCTGCCTTAGGTGCTGTGGAGGGGTGCGTGCCACATACCCCCACATAACATCCTGCCTTGTCTTTGCAGGAGTTTCAATGTTCACCTGCTCCGCGACTGAGAAAACGAAAATGTAAACGTGTCAAAGGTTTCGGACAGTTGACTCAACTAGATAGCGCGGTTTAGAAAGATACCCTGAGGGCAGGGAAGTATTTTTGGCTTCATTAACTTCTTTTCCTGGTTACAAAGAATCAGGAGAAAAAGGTTATAAAACACGTTGGTCTATATACTGCATTGGTTTTGCTCCCCGAAATGTCAACCCACAAATGTCCCCCAACCTGCATCTGCAGGGATTCTTAGTCTTTAACTTCCCCGTGCCCGCTGCTCGCCACCGCCAACAGTTTTCCCTCCGATTCGACAGCGGAAGGTCTTTTAACGTAGCTCAGCTTTACCTTTACGTGAGGAGAACCATAGCTTTTTCCCCATGGGCTACTGCAGGTGGGCACATCTAGCGTGACCAAGGCCCTCTTTTTCCAACTTTCCTTCAGGAGCCTTCACTTTCCCGTGAAAAGTAAGCTGCGGGCAGTTTCTGATTGCGTCTTCCGCAGCGTGTACCTTAGAGGGAGTGCTGCGTTAGAGCAGCCGAACAAAGGTCGTGAAGAGGCAGTTTGCAAGGCAGAGGCATCCTGAGAAGCTGCGAAATATAGCTGTGGAAAAGGTTAGACTTTGATTTCTGGGTGTCTGTAGGAATTGGGTTATACCAGAACCTTCTTACCATTGCTGGATTTTAAAATGGTGGCGTGTGCCACTCTGGAGCTCGCTGGGAGGGGGGAAGTTGAGGAAGACAGAGGATGTGGAGCCTAGCAGCTTGCTTTTCTGCAGGATTGTCTGGCAGGAATACGTGGAGCTAAAGTCGGAGCTTGTGGCTGTGACTGCTCCCTTTTGCTCCTTGCTGAAAAGGCAGAGAGCAAGAGTCTGCGCAAGGCAGCGCTGGGGTGCGCGGGCTTCAGGGGAGCGGAGGAGGTGCAGCACCGCCTTGTCCCCAGCGTCCTCCCGCTTCCCACCACCCTTGGTTGACTTCGCTTCGTATAAAACATCAGAAGAGGACAGTTAACCTTCCTGTCATGGCGTGGGTTTTAAGAAGTGAAGAACATTCATTGTGCAAGGACTGAGGTCGAAAAGGAGGTCTTGTTTCCGTCACTAGAAAAAATGTGTTGGAGCCCGAGAACTTTTTTTTTTTAGCGTGAACGTTTAAGTCCAAGACATTTCCCTTCTTTCATCAGGAAGTGAGTGCAGTGTGCATACTGATTATTCCATTATTTGCAAGTCAGAACTGTAAATTGCTGCATTCACTCTGATGCAGCTTACCATCTGAAAGAAGTAATTAAAGCTTTCTTTCTCTTGCTGAAGATTTAAACATGTATTTAAAAATGAGATCATACTGTCACGGTGGTCATAGTTTCTTTATATATTTGTGTGGGGAAGCCTCAGAAGTGGGCGTACGATCTGCTGGTGTGCCGTGATGTATTTCCTTTAATTATACATTTGTTTTGAGAAAGATGGTTATTCCAGGCCTCCGTCTTTCCTCAGTCGCATCCTCACAGTCCCCCTGCAGTGGGAGTTGTGCGTACCTTAGCGTGTAGTTCAGCCATATGGGCTACTTATTTATATCTCATGCGTGAAATAAGCTATTCCAAACAGATAATTTCTGTGCTGGTAATGGAAGATAAATGCAAGCGTGTGTACAGTTCTGTGTCACTAAATGAGGGTATGACGCACCGCCCGTCGCCGTGCTGGGTGAAGCTCTTGTTTTGTCGAGTCCAGACAGCGTGTCAGCCTCTGCCTGTCTGACGTTTCAGACACTCAAGAGCTCAATTAATTTACAGATGGTAATTTGTTTTCAGCTCCTGGAGCTGTGGATGCCTTCTTTACTTGGCCTCTGCTGCGCCGTTCTACCAGAAGCCAGCTCCAGCTGCACAGAGCTCAGTTTTTGTCATTTGTTGGTAGAAATGGCACGTTCTCATCCCTGCATTATCAACGCAGCTGCGCCGTGTTTTCGAAACGCGCCGTAGAGCTTGTGCCATCTTAAAATGGCAGCGTCTTTCCAGCTGCCTGGGTTTTCTCTATACGTAACTTTGGCACAAGGGAAGCAGACTGGCTTTATTTATAAGGAAAATAACAACACAACTTATATAATAGGTGTTCCATCAACACGAATTTTACCTTCTGAAGCTATTTACCTCTTTGGGAGTTATTTCATCTGGCCAGGTTGGTGCTGCAGGGGCACCCAGTCCCGGTGGTGCGGCCGGAGGGACACGTCGCGGGCCGGTTGCCGCAGAGACGCCGGCGTGCCAGTCACCAGGGAAGCATCCCCAGCCCCGTGCACGGACACACGCCCAGCGACCGGCCAAACGGTGACGGCACATGGGCAGGAGAAGGTCAGCCGTGCTCTTAACGAATTCCACCGCATAAACAAACAGTAACTTCTTGTAATTCGTTCTGTTTGCTGCACTTCATGCTTTCCTTTTCGGAGTGTGTCACGGGCCGTAACTAGCACCGGCCCAAATCCCGGCAGCCCCCTGCGAGCCGTGGAGGTACAGAAAATGAGTCACGGTGACTTCGTTCCGGCACGGCCTTCTGCTTTGCTTCTTACTCATTAATTAGCACTCGCTGAGTAACTTCCACGCTGCGGCTCGGCGCCGCTGGGAAGGCGGGAGCGCTGCCTTCGCCTGCAGCTCGCACGGTTTGGTCCAGCCTGCTGCGTGACTGCCGACCTGCCGGGCCCCTCGTTGCGTGTCTGCACACCCGCACAGCCCCACGCTCACGCCCCCGCACAGCCACACCCCCGCACCGCTGGCCTGGCGGGGCTCCGGGGGCGAACCGCAGCGCTGGACGCCTGGTAAAGGAGACGGGACAGGGATTTCGTGGCGCGGGGGGTGGGGGGGGCCTGGCCGCCAGCCCTGCGTGGGGTAACGGGGCGGGCTGCGGGGCGGGGCGGGGCGGAGCGGCCGGCCCCGGAGCCCCT
>Ga0065711_1040536_pt1 | contig 16872 bp, 3 predicted proteins | sample Hoacrofraction12_FD_59098 | JGI IMG/M metagenome (GOLD analysis project Ga0065711, IMG submission 59098) | Hoatzin crop microbial communities from Cojedes, Venezuela - Epithelial fraction 12 v2 (version 2) | ecosystem: Host-associated > Birds > Digestive system > Esophagus > Crop | place... | reverse complement strand
AATAAGGCATTTCAGTAACTTTTTTTTTTTTTTTTTTTGGAAAGAATTACTTTTTCTGTAGTATTCCTGGCTTCCTGATTTGAAGAACATGAGTGCTACTAATAAAGTAGATTTTATTTCTTCTATTTCTCTGTGCATTTAACTTCTGATAATTACTTCACAAAGCCTTAAATTCCCTATGAAAAAAAATACAAATCATTGCTTTAAAGAAGTTAAAAAAGGAATTAAGGTCTGTGTGAACTGTCCCTCCTTCCCCCAAGTTATGTAAATTCATATAGTAAAATAAGTCTTCAAATATCCTTTCCAATCTGTGCAGTACTTTTTTCTAAAAACAACCTTAGAGATTATAGTAAAATCTACTTATTGCATACTTTCTTAATTATTGTCAATCACCAGAAAATATGGAAGTGTTTTAGTTTGTATTCTACAGATGTTACTAATCCTTTAAAAAGCCTTGTAGCATAATATTTCATTGGTTTGTACATTAATTCCTGTATCCCAAGACACAGAGTTTAATGTTTTGTATTGTTTGCAGTTTGTCATCATTCAATGTAGTGGACAGAGCAGATTATTAGAAAGGTGGCACAGGACTGAATTGTAAAATGGAATGCACAGAGCTCCTTGAGGTTTGTGCATTATAACAGATGGATACGTTAATTATGAATTTGCTAATTAAGTAGTTTGGCATATAGACCAGATATCACTCTGGGATAGCTTTATTTAAAATACTCAGAAATGGTGGTATTCGTGCATTTTACGTTGTTCCATAGTTAATAGAATTAAATCTCAGGCTGTTTTAAGCAACTTTTAAAATGGAGTTTTAGTATGAAGAGTATCTGGCTTTTTCAGCAATGTTTACTTGACAAGTATAACTATTGTACTACACGTGAGTATTTACAAGGGAAGCATTTTAATTTTACCATGGTAAAAAACAAAGGGGAAAAACAGCTTTGTTATTTGGAAGGGAATTAGTGTATATTCTGCTTCATTGGATTTGATGTATCCAATGACAAGAAGTTCAGTAGCATTAAACACATAGTGAAATAGAAGTGAATATCTAATCTGAAGCTTTGTAATAACATTTGTATCTGTAGGTAACGAAGAATAAATATAATACTAAAATGCAAATAGTAATTCTAAATAAAATTATACTTTTTTTCACAAACGCTACTGCCTCTCAAAAAGTAACACTTGATTTAAGTTAACAAAAGGAGAGAGGAGCCTCTGCAATACTATTCTACTTTGTAACATTCCTGGAATGAAAGTTATGTGTAGCATAAAGATTTTCCTCGGTTGGAGCAGAGGAGAAAAATTCTTTATCAACGGGCAGTGAAATAATAAAAAAAATCTGAATTCTTTCCTATTCAAACTTTCAGATTTTGACAATAATTTGTTCAAAAGGTGGCCTAGTTTACAATTTTGCTAAATGTCTGTTTAGAAGAGCGGGAAAGAGGTAGCTTTATCTAATCAATGGAGTTGTTTCTTCATTTCAGTGAAAGCAGGTAGACTCTCATAGTATGTTTTAAATATGTTGCTTTTCATTGATCATAAGTTTATGTGAAGAATACATTTGCAAATGTCCTGAAAGATGAGCAGATCTTAAATAGTTCAAGTTCTTACAGATGGAGGATAAAGCATGTCAGTTCTTTTTCATAACAGTGACATTTTTGTCAGTGACACCTTCATCTGATGACTGTATGGCTCTCCTTAGATATGTATGCAAAGCACAATAGTAGCTAATTATATAAGATAGATGTTATATTCACATAGGCAGAGCTCATTCATATTTCCTAGAATACATTAGAGTTGCCTTCCAGATAGAAGTATCTGTGCTGTTATATATCCATCCAATGTTGCAAATTGGATACACAAATGAGTAGTAGTGATTATGCCCTTAAATGTCTTGTATACTGAACATAACTTCTAATATTTGGCACCATAGCATCTAATATTTGTCTTCCGAGGTCACTAATAACTTTAACAGAAAGTTTATTGTGGATGGAAAGGTAGACCTTTGAGGGTGAAGAACTGCCAAATTTGCCATTGTTTCCCTTGTAAATCCAATCTGTGTAGTGGATGAAGGGTCTTAAATATACATAGACGTGACAGTCATAAAAGATTATTTCATGTATTGGATGGCAATGAAAAGCTCACTTTGGAAACCTTAAATGTGGAATTTCCCAACTTGGAGCTATTTCTTTTGGTAACCTAAGCAAAATCTTTTGATGTAACATTTTTGCTCATTGTCTTAGATGAAATATTCTTCATGATTTTTTTTCTTGGAAAAAAGTAAGGAAAATCACATTTTATGCAAGTAATAACAACCCATTCCCCTCCAGAGCCTACTGTAATTACGCATCATTAGTCAGTCATTCCCTGCTGTTGATTCAAAGACTTCTAGCTGGCAGCAGTAGAAGGCTGTTATCTGTGGTACAAGAGAAGTCACTGCTCTGGGGTAACAAAAGGATATGTTAAGAAGTGTATTTGGCCTGCACAGACTATTTGTTATCATTCCATTGTTGCTTGAATTCTTTTCCCTACTTTTCCGGTTTTGGGGATGTCCTGTTCTGTATAATATCTACGGGAGGAAGGAGGAGGAATTTGAGGCTTTGTAAGGAAGAATATGGGATGAAGTAGTACTTCAGCATTGCTGGCTTTACTGCGTGATACTTGCTTTTACTTCCTGAATTGCTGCTACAGAAGTAGTAACTTACAGGCATTGTTGCTGCAAGCTATTGCTGTTGCTCTTTTAGCTGTGACATGGGATCAGGCCTGAGGAACGTTCGTTCACTTGCTAATTTAGAAGCCTGCCAAATTTGAAATATTTCACGCTTTATAACTTGTTAGATATGGATCAAAGACAAAGGAATTGTCCACTTCCAGGGTTTTCTTTGATCAATTTATAAAGCTCATTGCAAGAGCGAGCTCTGAGAAAAAATGTCAGACCTTACTGAAAAAAAAAAATCAGAAGGATAGACCAGAGTCAGCATTAACAGAGGAGTTTTTAAGAGTACTGTGTATATGTACAGCATAAATATAAATATGACCCTACAATTTTAAATGTTTTCTTTAGAATTCTTAAATTTAATATTTATGTTTTTTAAAAGGATCAATTTTAGGTGTTGAGACTATGTATTACTGTCATAGAAATTACAAGGAACACATTAGGAATAGTCCAAATGCATAATAAATGTACAATTGAATCTGGTACCTTTTGATATGAACACTAGACCTCCTGAATTTTATTATAATCATTCTTATTTAGATCATGATCATAGAGTTATTTTTAGACAAAAATTGCTACTTCTGAATAAATACTCCTGAAATAAATAAGATTCAGTATTTATGATTATTAAGATTTTTTGTGTGTAATGGCATAACCAATTTTATTTAAATATAGGATGCTTTATGCACAATCCTGGAATACATATGGTCTATAGAAAGTCTTGAAGTTTGTACTAATACTGCACAGTATGACCTAATGTGGTAGCTGCTTTGCTTAAAGAGTGAATCTCTTCAAAAATATTGTCTTGTACCCCAGAAAGAACTGAGGCTTTGATGCAGTTTATTTGAGGGTACTAGTTCTGCAAGCTGCTACATACCGATGATGATACTAGAAAAATACTGGTTCTGGTTATAAAACACCTGATTATATGCATATTTGTTTTTAATATGCGGAGAATAGAGATATATCATTGCAAATGGATGAAAAAGAGACATCTCTGAAGATGAGGTAGATGTTCCCTAAAAATCAATCATTCTCTTTCCAGTATGTTGTTTTACTGGGAGTGGAACTGCTCCAACTCTATTTGTTAATTACTGTTTTATTTTCTCTCTCTCTACCCATTTGTTGTAATTGATTGTGCTTGCTTTTTCAACACAGATGAAAACCAGTAGCAACAGAACTCTTTTCTTGCTCTGTATGATAATTATTTTTTATAATTCTACAGAAGTATTTAATGTAGTGAAAAAGCGATTGCACAAACACAGATTTTGACAGATTTGAAAGTAGCTTGTCCCATTTTAGTTCCTTGCTCAGTGCTTTCTCCCAGAGGAGTGTGATGCTATAAAATGAAAGGTTTCTACACGAGTTAGTGTTTTTATGGCTGCTTACAATTTAAATGTGAAACAACTTACTGGGTATAGTTTGTCACCTATGGGCGGGGAAAAAAAACAACAAAGATAAAACCCCAAACCAAACCAACCCAAAAACCCCACAGCTTTTCTCAAGTAAGCAGTCTGTTCACTTGGTCTTTGGGATGGAGGCCTTTGCAGAAACCGTGGTACATTAGCATCAAGTAGTTTTCACTGTTGCCTGTTTTCATCGTGTCAGTTGAGTCACCTACAGGAATCGGGAAGACTTCAGAAAGTTGGAATTGAAGGATGTTAGGTTTTCAAAAGGACCTTCTATTGCACTTTTTAAAAAGCTGGAAAGCTTGCACACTTACACTTGTTGATTTATATTGCAAATGTGGGAATATAGCATTAAAAAGAGTGAATTCTTTGCAAGAAAATTTGATTGCTGCCTGGCAGACTTTCAGCTTTAGCAGAGAACAGACAGAGGCCTTATGACTACATGCCCAGGAATAATTCATTGCTATTGATAAAAGTTGCAACCTGACTTATATCATTCATCTACGTTCTATTAGAATCAATTATATTATTTAAATTATTTCTGTAATGCATTACTTGATTTTTGTTGGGGTTGACCCTGCCCACCACTCAAAAAATGGAGAAGCTTCCATTAATATCAGTAGTGCATAAGCAAAGCTGCTTTCATCACGATGCACTCAAAGAGCATCTCAATAATTAAGTAGAGGGAGGATTGTCTTGCTTATGGTACATAAATGAGGTGCTCATGTGTAAGAAGGCACTATGGTCATGAGGAATCTGGAGTCTACATATCTGGATATGGCTCTTGAAATTGTGTAATTGTGAAATTGATTTGCAAGGCACTCATGTGAAGCCTTTGTGTGTCTTTGCAGAAGGTTGGGTGCAGCCTGTTTCCTGAACCTGAGACTTTGTAATACTTGATTCTCTGTTGCCCCTTTTCTAGTGATACATGCAGTGTATCATCTGGCAGGATAATACTAGGTTGCAAAATGCTGTGAAAATATTGGATGGCAGAAGCCACAGATGTTAAGAAGCAGCAGATAATCTTGTTATTGGCAGAAGAGCACAGGGGGCTTGGGTGGGCAACAGTGATTTATTCAGCTAACATAAGCAAGTGTAGTGACATCTGTAACTGTGTTGACCCATTTATACCTGTATTAAGTTTAACCAGAAGTTTGACACTCCTAGTCTTTAAATATGTCCCTATTCTGTAATCTTCTATTAATCGAAACTGTCACAGTTTCCAAGGAACACTGATAATCTAATGTGGCTTCCTGTATAAAATAGGCCATTTGGTTTAGCTGAAGTAATTTTTCTCAAATTCGGTAGCCACTGTACTGCTTTTACTGATCCACTTATTTATTTATTTTTTTTAAGAAAAGGACTATAGAATCTACCACATTTCATGGTAAATCTTTCTAGTGGTTAAAGGCCTCCCTGCTATAAGTATGCATCTTCAGACATGAATTAATCTACCTTCAGTTTATTTTCCTTTGTGTTTGGGCCCTCTATTACCTACTTTATTTTTCCCCTCCATGTAGAGATGTTTGAACTGTGACAGTTGCCCACCTCATTGTTAAAACAAATGTTCTGAATCCTTTGTATTTTTGTATGTAGTGTATTTTCCAGTCTTTCGATCACTCTTGCTGATCTTCTCTGTACCTTCTCTAACTATTTTCATCCTTCATTCTCCTTATTTTTTTCAGTTTTATATTCCTCTTCTGTGCAGATTGCTTTACCAAATGTTAACATCTAGCTGGTAATCCACCAGAAGACTTCAAGATTTTTTTCTGAGGTACTTAGACTATTTAGGTTTCTTTTAAATTAGAAGCCTCCAATTTCTATCCAGAATACATCTGTGTTTCCTGAAGAGTGGCATCATAAATACTCGTATAGAAGAGTAGAATATCTGGGTGCATGATGCAATATTTTAACTACTGGTTTTTAAGTATGCATATTCAAAGCTTAGCTGTTATGTCTCAGCATTTTTTCCTGCATTTCCTAGATTGATTAATATACAGAACTCCATCTAATTAGTTCTGATTCATAGTCTGTTGTAATTGCCACTAACTCCCACTGACCTTAATAGGAGCTATATCAAGACTTTACTGTGGAAAATCTTAGACTGACTCTTCAAAAAAAAATTCCATCAGCTTTATGTGAGCTATGGTCAGACTATGTTGAGTGACATATTTATTTATTATGTTTCTATAGCACTTTGAGATTTTTCAGGATAATCAGAGTAACTAAATAAATATAACCTAATACTATGAATATGAGAATATGTGAGTATGTGTGTTGCTTGCTTCCTGAATTCAAATCCTGTGTGGCTTGGTAAGTGCTATTTAAAGTAGCCAAGAAACACTGTAAAGGAAACATTACTTAATTTGGATAAATTGACATATACGTTCACGATCACAGTAAAAACGAGAAGATGGAGGTATTCTGAAAAAAAGTGTTAAGAGCCATGAAGCACCTTTGCTGTACATACAGGAAATGCCCAGAAAAAGCAAGTGAGTTTTCTATGAAAGTATATGTAGACTCCATTAGCGGGTTCAGCTGAACTTAATGAGGTAATTTTTTTAATGGACATCGGTATAGATTAGTGAAACATAATTTATATAGGACAAATGGAAATGGAACAAGTAAATGGGTTGGCATGATATTTAAAAACACAGTGCTAGGAAACTACTGAGTAATTTTCCAGTGGAGAAATACTAACAAAGCAGACTAACATTAGGCATATTTCAAGTGCTGCTGAAGAAATCCCGTCTATTCTGAAGATACGCTGTCTCAAAGGATGATCTCAGGAGATTTTTAACTAACTGCGTCTCTGTTGAGTAGCACTTTCAGCAAATTAGCAGGGAAATTCATAAGTTACGGAGAAGTCAGATTCACTAAATGGAAAGCAGAGAATCCCAAAAGAGACATCCTGAGTCCATTTGTTGCTGACATGAAAGGAAGTAAGTGAAAGTGGGGAAAATCGGAGAACTGTATCATTAGTGACTAAAAAGTGGGTTCATGTTAGTAAGGAATGCAGTTTACTGATCAATTTAAAGCCAGAAGTTTCAGGATGAACAGAAAATAACAACAGTGAGTAAAGAACAGTGAAAAAAATAGTGTGAAAATCCAGAAGGAACCTCAGTGTGCTTTGTTAGAATGATAAAGAGCACAGTGTGTTTTTCTGCAGGTTTTTAAAAGGAAAGTTTGAGTTAGAATTAGATGAACCTTTGGAATAACTCAGTCACCCTGAAGTGACACCATATGAATGGTCAATATTCAAAGTAGCTTTAATGGGGAAGCTCAGACTCAAAGTTAGATCACAGGTCAAGGACTGTAAGTCGCTTCAACTCACTGTGGGTATAGGTAGTTGAAACCTGAAACCAAACACGACAGTGATGAATGGGGGAGGCACACAAATGTGTAGTCTTCACAAGTTTTTACAAGGATGATTACCAAATGCTTCAGAAGTTTATATAAAGAAAGTTTATATAAAGTTTATATAACCTGAATGAGGTGGGTAGGACTGCACAGAAAGCATATGAGAAATAAAATTAAGAAAAACCTAGGAACTGACTAACCTGATCATCTTCTGCAGCAAAACAGTGGATGTTGTTTATCCGGACTTCAGCAAAGCCTGAGACACTTTTTCCCACAGCCTTCTGGACAAACTGGCAAGACAGACTGGATGGGTGGTCTGTGAGATGGCTAGGAAATTGGCTAACAAGTCACACTCAGAGGATAGTACTCAATGGTTTTTACTCACACTGGCAGCATGTCACAAGTGGGATTCCCTAGGGATTAATACTGGGCCACACACTGTTCAACATCTTCATAAATGATCTAGATGATTGAAAGCACCCTTACTGAGTTTGGTGATGACACTGAACTGGGTGATGACGTGGGCACGTCAGAAGGCAGAGCCATCTTGCAGAAAGACCTGGACAGGTTGGAAGGTTGGGCTAGCAGTTGGTTTTCAAGATGCTATTGTACAAGGCGCCAGGTAATCTCACCGAGGCTCCCTTTTGCATGAAAGGTTAGACCAGATGATCTTCTGATGCCCCTTCCAACCTGGACTATTCTGTATTTCTATGAAAAGCAAATTAGAGAAAGTCTCGGACAGGAGAAAATGTTGCTTATCATAAAGGAGTTAAAATTGGTTTTGTGACATAACTGTGTCGTGACAGACAACGATCTCTGAAGTGTGAAAGGTGCAGGATATGATTTTCTGAGTTTGGGCCTCTGACGAAGTTAAGAGGCAACAATGGATAAAGAGAGAAGGAAAGAAAGATTATTTTCCTTTTTAAGGCATCTGTGCTGAAGCATTTGAAATCAGAATGGAAACACCATCAAAGTCTGACCACCAAGATATTTTCATAATACATTGTGTTTTGTTAACACAGTGTGTGTGTTAATAATTATTTGGGGTTGGGACCAGATATCTAAAATGATTATATATGCGGGGTTTTTTCCCTGTGAAATATCTAGCTGGTAATTGTTTGCTTTCCTTAATTGGAAAACTCAGTTCTGTAAACCATTTTATAATGTGACAGCAGATTAAAAGAAAAAAATAAGGGGATGTTGTTCATAGGAAAGTGTGTGAGGGGGAAAGGAGTTTTCTGTATGGGCTATTTTTTCCAGCAACAACAAATAATCATTTCTCTGATAGTTATTTGGAATGTGCAAAGAAATACAGCACTGCAAGGGAGACTGACAGAATTCAGGCATAGAAACTGATATGCTGAGGGAAAATGTCTGGGTTTTTCCTTAACAATAACTATAAATATTTGAAGAGTGTAAATGCTAAAGCACAGAAGCACAAAGGGAGTAATGCAATGAGATTACTATAGTGAAAATTCAGATTGGCTGAGTATTAGGAAAAAATGATTGACAGTGAGAGTAGATTATGTAGTGGAGCACTTTCCCAAAGGTATTGGTAAAAACACTGTCTCAGTCTTCACTGCAATGCTTCAGAGGAGATTGTAAAAAAAGCGAAAGCTATTCTGCAGGGAAACATACTGTTCCTGGAGAGCTGTGCTAGAGGACTTCATAGATTTGCTTCAAGTCATTTCAGTGAACATTTAGAGATGTGTTACGGATTTTTGCTCATTGAAAGAAGTTCTGCAACATTTCCCACATAACCTACTCAGTGGATCATAGTGAGTTTGTGTTCATCACAAACTTAATAAATCCATATCCCACAACAGTATTTTACATACATTATTCATGACACTTTTGTGAAATAGACTGTTTTAAATAAGAGGAGTGTGAAAGATGTAGGATGTTTGTGTTCTGGCAAGGGAAGTGTCTGGGGAGGGAATTCTGGAAGTTTACAGACCCAGTGATTTCAGTGTGACCTAGATTTCATCCTTTATTCTTAGTCTGTTTCTTCGTACGTTCTAAGATTTATAAGTGTTCTGGGTACTAATATTGACTTTAAAATGTATAATTTACAATGATCCATAGGAAATAAACACAGAAGGGTTTAGGAGTATACTTCTTTAAAGGACCTGATCTTCAGAAAAAGCACTGTATCTCCCAGATGATGACTGTATTTCTTCAAGGACTTGTGTATGCTTTTCATAGGCACAAGCTGGAACCAATCGAAGGAGACTGGGGAGTTTTTCAAGAATAAATTCCACTCCAGTACATAGGATGTTCTAAATATTTAGCCTTTCAAATATCAGCAGTAAAGACATCCATTTCGTACTGAATAGCCCTTGGTGTTCATAAACTTCTGATGTAGGTATCCTGCTGTGGAGTCGGGAAGTGATGTGTATTGAGTTATTGATTATATATTACTCCTTTCCAGTTTCAAGAAATACCTAAGAGGAAGAAACTAAAAGTACTCATGGAGGTGTTTTGGTCCCTTGATGTGGACTTGAGCAACGCTATTGATCAGTCACTGTGTGCCTCTGTTTCAATGTCCTTTCGCTCCACTCTTTTTACTGTGCCCGTGCAGAGACCCCAGAGCTTGGAAAGGACTGTGACTTTCCTGAGCCTCTAGACAGGATGTTTAAAACAATTATCATATGGAACAGCATGTTCCTTTTCATTCAGGCAGTTCTTATGGATAGTGCTTATTTTGTGTTTGAAAGATGAAAAAACAAATTCTGGTCTTCCTCCCTGCTCATTCCATGTGCCCAGTGTGCATATGTTTTTCAGATGATACAAGGTGCAGGTCAACCACTGCTGCATTCGTAAATATTCATATCTATATAGATGGGGGGAAAAATAAGTGACATTAGCACAAATTAAATATTCAGCACACCTCAGCAACACCAGGATTAAAATGGAAATATGCCAGATACGGGAAAAACTGTTCCAAGAAAATGTTTGAAAAGAAAAGACTACTTCTTTTTTTTTTTGTCAATCACTATATTTAGAAAAAAATGAAATATTTTGCTCCGTAGGAGATAAAGCTAATTAAAAAGATGATAAAATGCAGACTGGATTTTAAGAGCCAGACAGTAAACTGACAAAAGTAGCCAGAACCTGGCAGGAAAATGTCGATGAGTCTTGTTCCTCCAGAATCATAGAACAGAACTTCTCAAAATGTCATTGTCCTGGACATTATAAGGCTGCAAACCTTGTTTGACAGAAAAGTTTGTATGTGTTTAGATGTTTGCTGCCTATATTCTCCATTTCCTTAGTCAAGATTCTCTTTCCCTTACTGGAAATACTAATCTTTTTAAGATAATTTAATACAAAAGCGTAGTAAGTACTTGGATTCTGTCCCTGGCATCTCTTCCACGTTATCTAGTAATGCATCATATTAGCAACAGCTATTTGGTGATGTGTTACACTAACGGATAACAACAGAAAGATCTGTGAGAACATATTACTGTAATGCATCATCAGAGTCCAAAGTTGTTTGGTAAAATTGACCAGTATGAACACCTAGATGTCGACTTCCAGGTCCTCACAACCTTTGCTTACCAGATGTCCTCAGTTACCACTGATAGTATGATGCTTCAGTTTCTGTAAAAACTCCAGGAGTTAGCTGATCTGCTCTGTACTTTTTCATTTGAGACTGCTTTTGGGGACACACACAAATTTCACTGAGTGGATCAGAAAACTTTTCATTACTGTAAATTAGCACTGAATCATACTAGTTGTAAACTTTGCATTTAAGTTCATACCAAAGTTGTCTGTCTGAAGGATGCTCTTCTCCTTTTATGGATTATGAAGTAATCAGATTTGCCCAGACTTTATAGCCTGTTTCCATATCAGTAGTTGAAAAAATTTTGATATGAGCATTATGATAAAGTATTTATTAGTTTTATTTGGGCAATCTTTGATAACCTGTAAACTGTTATATACTTTGTCCCTGAATAATGAAGGAATATTTTCAAGTGGATCCTTTATTCTGAATATATTGATTACTATTATAAGAACAAACACAAACCTTCCAACATGAGAGATGGCTCGCAGGAGTAAAATGACTTGTGTGTGTGTTAGCATTTGCCACTTAACAGTCAGTGGTGTTGTGCTGTCCTACCTTTTTCTGGATCTAATCCGATCCAGAGCAGCTGAATTTGTTAAGAGGAGCTGAAATCTGCTGTTTTCCTTTGTTCAATAAAAAATCAATACATTAACTATAATTATGATTATTGCTACACATTATTTGTTCTAGCAGTTGTAATTTCTTTCTTTTCTTAGAATTCTAATAGTGAAAGTAAATGGATTCTTTTTTTCTGCTTAATGTTTTGGGAGGAATGTAATACCAGTGGTTGCTTGCAGGATTGTATTTTAAAGCTAAATGTGCACACACCCCTGCATGTAATTCTTAGTTTAGAAAAAAAAGGAGAGGTGAAAATGAAGAATCTGGGGGGGGCATTTGTCCTCCTCCCCCCAAAAAAACCCACAAAGAAAATTAAACAATACTTACTGTATTTCTTTCAGAAAGTAGTATGTTCTAATATTAGACTTTAAGGACATAAAATTGAAACAATATTTACTTAGGAGATGCTATTCTACAATTCTTTTTGAATTTAGATTTTAAGACAAGAATGACAACATCTAGCTACTTAAAAAACAGTGTTTGTGCTATAAAATGAATACAGTTACATAAGAAAAAAAACCCGATGATCAGCTGTTCTCTTTCCAAGATTGATTCCACACACTTTCATATGTTTAAGAGCTACTGAGGACTGAGAATGCTTCTTTGCCCTCTCACTGGTGCATATTTTCTAAGTTTTGACTGGACAACTTGAAAGCAGTAATGAGACAAGAATTACTCCTTTACTTTTCAGATGGTAATGATTAAATATATGTTTTGAAACATCATAACGAAGGTTTGTAGAAGTATAAAAATATGTATGTCCTTATTGAGCCAATCTTTTGGGAAACTAATATTTGCGGAACAGCACACTTTTAAAAGTTTGCATATGTATTAGATTATAATAACCAGTAATAGCTTGTGTAAAGGTACTTGGTAGTTTTTTTAATATGGCAAGCTGCTCTTTTTGAATGTTATTGGACAAAGTTTGTTGTACTGTTACATGTTTTTACTGATTATCTGTCAAAATAATTGATTTTCATTGAGGCTGGGGACCTCTTACTCAGAACAGAATCAAAAGGGGATTTTATTATCTGACATTCCTTTACCACTACACTGACACCAAAGTCTCAGGCTTGGAGGTGATCCAGCAGAATCAGACCCTTTGAACACCATGCTTAAGTATGCATGCTCTGCTTCGTTCTCTCACTACAATGAGATGCCACATCTTGAAAACAAAGTAATACATCCCTGTTCCTTGTCATTATGATGATGATAATTAATTTGGATTAGTTCAGCAAGTTTGTTTTGGAGGACAGCTTTAATCTCAGTAAAAGTTATTAATGTAAATATGGCCCACAGTTAGGCTGTGGTTCAAGATGTCTTAAATATAAAAGAGATGCTTTAGAAATATTCCATGAATTAAATTACTCCTTTTCTTGAAAATTTCTAAATTGCTTTTAGCCATACACGTTGTGCACTATGCAGATCAGTGTTTGAGGTGGAAGAGCCCCGCTTTTGCTCTTACTTCTCTGCCCAGCAGCCTCAAGGTGTACTTCTCTGTATCACTGAAAAATGGTGAAGGAATAGCTGCCTCTGAAACACGTGACAGCTTGATACCATGTTCCTTGTGTGGGAATTATAGTAATAACTTTGCATGCAAAAATACTACAAAAAACTTAACTTCCCGTTGTTACAGGTATCCGAGAAGGTAAAGATTGTTTCAAAACACTGATGTGAAGAGTTACTGAAGTTGCAGTGTTGGAAAGTGAAAAGAATACATTAAAAGGATTATGAGAATTCATGAGAAATTGCAGGTGAAGGTAGGGAAGAATTTTCCTGGATATCTTCCAGGAATGTGTCAGTCACTCCACAAGTGAAGGGAAAGTTAGCAATGTAGTTAGTGGGTCGGAGTTAGACTTTTTAAAACTATTTATCTATCATGATAGGGCAGAATTTAGCCAACAACTGCATAGACTGCCACTATATTAGTGTCATAAACCGAAATCAGAGAGCTGCCAAACTAGCTAGGTACTGTGCTAACTCCCAGAATGGGAGAAGAAAAATTTCTATAGCTCACCAACAAGTAGCCAACTTCACTGGGCAAATACTCCTCTGACAGCTGAAAGGGAAGGATGCTATCTACATGCAGGCTGGCCATAGGTTCATACAATAGCCGTGGTTTTTCAGCCTTGGATTAAAGGGCTATTTTCCCCTCAGTGGTTCTTTCAAATCAGAAATCAGGAAATGGAGCAGATGAGTCTGAAGCAGAAAGCAGCCAGAAACACCCACAGCGAAGAGCTAGCTATTCAACTAGATGAAAAAGTAACCTGCACAAGTGAGAGAGGAGAAGAAAAAGCCAGTCTGGTATTTACTGTTCTGGAGAAGTAGTAAGGTTAAGTGCCATAAGTTGGCAGCTAATAATATACTGATGGGAGAGGGTGAAGGAAGGAAAGCAAAGCTAATGAGGGACGGAATGAACCCCCCTCATTTCACTAAAGGATATGCAGAATTGATATCCTGTACTTAACTGGAGCCTACAGTTGTTTTTATATGTGTTTTCAAATGTGTTTAAGATAGAATAAAATATTTGTTCAAATATTTGCAGACATTCAGTTTTACATATATTGATAATGATTTTTTTTTTAGCAAGCTTTTGTTATTTTGTCTTTAGATCACTGACCTCCCAAACTTGAATTCTATATTGGGTAAATGTTAGCTTTTCTCTTTAATTTGTGGTTTATTCTTTTCATCTTTTTGTGACCACTTCCATTTTTTTTTTTTGCATACAGGTCCTACCTTAATTAAAAGTAGCTCAATTTTTAAGCATATCTGCCACATGGCTTTCAGATGCACTTGAGATGAAACATTCATTTTTACATTTACATTGCTTTTGCCTTTTCCCATAATTTGTTTCTGTGTTTTCTGACCTTGATTTTAAAGCTTCAAGTGGTAAAGATTGAAAAAATCTAACATACAATGAATGTTATGCTAAAGAAATAAGGCTTGAACCATACAACTATAATTACTGTGTTCTGCTTTCAGTGCCTCTTTCTTGCAGTCACTAGAGAGTTCTTATGCTTGATCTTGAGCAGCAATGGTTAATGGCAATAAGGAAAAATAGCATGTTTCTGACTTTTCTGCAGAATTAGTCTTTGATAACTCTTTCTGCACTATGAAAGAAAGGGGAGGAATAACCTGAAATCCAGCACAACTGAGTCTTCTGTATCCCTTTCTTTTCCGAAACAGTCACTGGGAAATATATTTTGTTTTCTTCCTTAGACTTTATATATTGTATTAATGCAAAGCTGCGTTTGCCTCAAATAATATGTTTTGTTTTCCTCTTGGTGATTCTTTTTTCTCTTGGTTTTGTTTTGTGCCTTCTGTCTTGGTGAAGACTTTATTCCTACTTGGGAGCTCATTGAGCTTCTATGGAACCAGCTTGTTCCTAAATTCTGCAATTTAGATGTTGCCAAGAAATTTCTATGTCTCTTTGCCATGGGAAGTTAAAAGAAAAAAATAAAAGGAAAGAAAACTAGAACCCATTTCTTAAAAACAGAAAGCATAGCAACCACAGCGAGAAGAAACATTCAGCAGTCTGGCAGCTGACAGCAGGACATACAAAGAATAACAAAATAGACTACTGAAAGGGGGGAAAAAGGATTTTGTGGCCATAGCAGGGTGAAAAACATAACAATCCCATTATCAAGGTTGTTAGAAAAAGATTAACATTTTTCTAACTTCCGCTAATAGAACATGTTAAACACTATGCCAGTAACCTAGAACATTGAAAGGCGTTCTCTGGCATCCTCTTTAGATGTCTCTATTCAGGCAGTCAAAGTGGGAGAGAAAAGAAACAAACAGTTCTGAGATCAGCATTCAAAACTCCAGCGGAAGAGACCAGTTTGCCTAGCAGGTCAGCTATCACAATTGTATTAATTCTGCAGATAGGTGACCGCTGCATGAAACTGACTTTCCCAGTACTGCACAGTGAATCTAAAGAAAAGCAAGTAAAAAGTTTTTCAAACCAGTGCTCTGTTAGGTTCATGATATACCTTTCACTCTGAATCTGTTGGTTACATACAAGTGTATGTAACCATTGCCAACTTTTGTATTGCCGTAAGTAATTACAATTGAGATATTATCCCTGTACAAAATTGTGAGCTATTTGTTATTCCATTTTTTCACGTTCTTTTAGCATCATTTTTTGGGGGTAGGGTAGTGATGGTTTTCACACAGTCTACAGTGGACCTTCAGATGTTCTACTGGTTTTGTGGTGGAATTCTGTATAATTATGCTAATTTTTACTCTTTTTCCATTTGCCTTCCTAGAATTTACAGGGATATGACACTAAGCAATTTAAATAGAACATATATTTGTGTGCATTTTTTATGTCAGTTTTCTGTGAACAGAAGTTTTAAAAATGTCTGATGTGCAATATATCCTGTAATACAAAGAAAGATGAGTGCAGAAAATGTTCATGTTGCTTAGTTGCAGAACCAATAAACATCACGAATTTATTGTCCTCAGTTAGCCATTTAGTGCAGCATTAAAGCACTAGCTGAGTGCATTATCATGGCAGAGTATATTACACTTTTATATTTACCTCAAGACATGTACTATTGAAGCCCAGCTTTTATTGAGTGTAGCTTTTGACCAGATTGGGTACATTTTATTTCTCTATTTGAATGGCCAGTGTGCTCTGTACTCTGTAGTTGCATACTAGAAAGTCAGAATATCCCACAATTTTGTTATAGTGGCTTCCATCTTCCTTGCAAAAAAAAAAAAAATGTGAGGGAGATGACACCCTATAGGAAATGTGTATGTAAATATCACTTCCTTTAATCTGGCAAGGGACGTCAAAAACAACAAGGGCTTCTTCAAGTACCTCAGTAGCAAAAGGAAGACTAGGGACAATGTGGGGCCACTGCTGAATGAGGCGGGTGTTCTGATAACAGAGGATGCAGAGAAGGCAGAGCTACTGAATGCCGCCTTTGCTTCAGTCTGCAGCGCCAAGGCAGGCCCTCAGGAATCCCAGGCCCCGGCAGTAAGAAAAGAAGCCTACAGAGAGAATGACTTTCCCTTGGTCGAGGAGGACTGCGTGAGGGATCGCTTGAGCTATCTGGACGTCCACAAATCCATGGGCCCCGATGGAATGCACCCACGAGTGCTGAGGGAGCTGGCGGATGTCATTGCTGAGCCACTCTCCATCATCTTTGAGAGGTCCTGGAGGACAGGAGAGCTGCCCGAGGACTGGA
>Ga0065711_1040535_pt1 | contig 16872 bp, 4 predicted proteins | sample Hoacrofraction12_FD_59098 | JGI IMG/M metagenome (GOLD analysis project Ga0065711, IMG submission 59098) | Hoatzin crop microbial communities from Cojedes, Venezuela - Epithelial fraction 12 v2 (version 2) | ecosystem: Host-associated > Birds > Digestive system > Esophagus > Crop | place... | reverse complement strand
TTTTTTTTTTTTTTTTTTTTTTTTTTTTTGGCGAAGAGCTGTCTGTTTCGTGGAGCCGAAGGTGGCTCCGTCAGGCGGTGGGTGCCGGCCGGCACGGCTCGCCCTGTGCTCCCCGGGAGCAAGAGGGCAGTTCGCTTTGGCAGGGGAGAGATACAGCCTGCGCGTGACCGGGCTGACTTGTGCGCTTCTGTCCCTTTTTTCATCAAGCGAGCAGATGCGAGTTGATAAACCTTTCAGTTTACATGCCCAGTAATGTTTCTTAGATTGAGTTAAAAACGATCGTGGAGAGATGCGTTGCCGGCTGTTGTACCGTCTGTGGTGATTCCCTGATGCTAATGATAAATAATTGGGTAAAAAAATGTGAATTGTCCAGCCACACCCAGTTTCCAGGGCACTTTCTCTGTGTGTCCAGTCTCTCGCTCATAAATGCTTGATTTGCAAGGTATCGTGTGCCCGCTGCTTCACCCCCCTGCTTGAGGTAATTTCTTTTTAATGGCTTTGGTTGTAGGTAACTATTTATTTCTGCTTGGCTTCTCTCTCCCCTGTAAGAGGAAAGATGTCTGTGGTTCTGCATAATTGTGACATAAAATGGTTTGCAGTTATTCCCCCCCTCCCTTTTGATCTTAATTGGTATAACACGAGTTACCCCACTGAAATATGTGGGACTGCTTGCAGGATGAGGCAGAATTTAGTCCATACAAAGTATATTTACTGATGAATTCTTCAGTCCTTCATTTTGCATAGAATTTGCATATTAACCAACATTGTATATGAGCAAGACAAATTGCTACAAATGGACATAACGTATAGAGCTACAAACAGACGCATATTCAGGGACTTTTGCGAGGGTTTTGACCTGGTGAAGAAAAGCTGTTTTGCAATAGGTGACACTGTTAGGCCCCATTTTATCACAGAGGGAAGATTCTGTACATGTAACCATAGGGGCATGAGATAATCCAGTCTAAGCAAGAAATGGAACAAAAACATCCTCACCCCACCCCATTGTGCTTGGAATATTGCCTGGATCTCCACACAGTGGGGGATTTTATATAGCATGTTGGCCTTATATTTAAGCACAGGCAAGCAGCAGAGAGAATATCTCCTTTGACTTACCTCTGAATTTGAAAGGTTTGTTTGTGTGGGTATGTAAATCCATATGAGGAAGCAAAAATCAAATGATGAAGTGCATACCCAGTGTTTCCATTTGACTGTTAGATAGCCTGGGAACAATGTCACACTAGGGGAGAGGTTCTGAAGATCTGAGGAATCAAAGTAGGTGTTTCCATCTCTTCTTTTTTATCCATGTATGTGTGGTTTCTTGTTTTGTTATTGTTTTCTAAATAAAGTGGCCCAGAGCTTTTCAGGGTGGAAACACAAGTGTATGCCATTGCTGCCAAATGAAAGCTTAGAAAACATCTCTCTTATTGAGTCTCCATATCCAGAGTCTTTCAACAGTTGATATATCTTCATTTTTCAAAAATGCAGTAAATGTTTGGGAATCCGTTTAAACTTATCTTTTACAACTAGAAAATATTAATCGGGCATTTTCAATTGACAAATGTAAACAAAAAAATTCTTAATCACCCAGTTTGGATGCGATAGATGTTGGTGCCTCAGGTCTGGTATTGGATTAGCTCTGCTGAAGCTTTACTGGTAATGATTTCATGAGGAAATACAGCTCCAGGCTTTAATATTACTTTTTAACTTCTAAGAATAATTTTCATAAAACCTGAAAATAGGTATTTTTTTTTAATGAGAAAGAGACACTCTGGAATAGCTAAGAGTGCAAGAGTTCCAGATCAAATTCCTCTGCATTTTGACTAGGTAGGCACAATTTCTGTCGGGAACAGAGATGAAAGTGCCATGTGCAAGAGCTCCAAAATCAAACATAATGTAGCCTGTTTTCAGGTCCTGAACTACTTTTGCTGAACAAAGCTGCATTGCACCATCCAACATGCCCTCTATCTGTTCTGTGGAAGTTGATCACTTTTGTGTGGATAATTAAATATTAATTGAGCCAGATGAGTTTGATCTATGTATTGGGAGAGACAGAGAGAAAGGCATCTTGGATACAGTGTTCAGCTGGATCTTCTGTATTCCAGGAGAGTTTCCTAGCTAGGAAGCGATGTAGGGTTTTCTCTCATTTTCAGCAGTACCCCAACTTTTTTTCATGCACATGCACTTCAAAGTGAAAAGGCTTTAGTTTCATCCTAATACAGGATGTGAAAAACAGAAACCTTCATAAAACAGAGAAAATGACTATGCACCGAAAACCAATATCAGTCCTTGTGATGATGTTTGTGGCTGCATTAGTAGGTTTATGAATCCAATGGTAGAGTTGCATCCAGTTTTCCTGTGATACTTTGCCTCCACATGAGAAGTGGGATATGGTGTAGTTTGTGTTCCTGGGAAAGAAATCATGTTTACTTTTTGCATTCATCCAGTTCTAGTGTCAGAGAGCATAGGATGTATTCTGCTGGAGGCAGAAGTGAACAGAACGGCCTCATTGTGTTTCTGATGTCTCATTTCAGCACGGAAACCCAACGAGAGCAGCACGTGGTGTGCATTGGTCCTCTTGTCTTGGTAGCCGATGTCCCATTTGTGGTGAAAGAGTAAGCATAGCAAGTGAATATGAATTTATAATACATTAGTTTTTTGGGCTTCCTTCTGTATTTTGCCAAGTATATTGTGATGTGTCCAAGTACCAAATTCCTGTAATTCTTCTCAAGGATGTTTTTTCATTATAGAGTGTTTCAGATGAAAAACAACTACTATTGGTCATCATGTAGAAAATGAAGTATATTCCTGTATCTGGTACTAAAAGCACTGATGGAAAAGAGGTTTCCACAGGTTCTTACTCCGCAATCACAGAGCACACGGTGTTGATGGATCAATGCAAAAATAATCCATTTTAGCTTATTGCAGAATTCCAGTCTTTGTTGCTTGTAATGCTCATTCTTTATGAGAAATTAGAAGCCTGGAGTCAGGCTCATACTATAAAAGACTTGGAACAAGTTGTACTGCTAATTTAAAGGCAGATAAATGATCTTTTCCTAACCTAATTCATCATCTCCTGTTTTAAATGTATCTATGGAAAAAACAAAATTGGAGGTATTAGGTGAGGTCCTTCCAGTGGAAGCTGTATACTTGCTAATGGAATTGTAACTGTGTACAAGCTAATGCTTTTAATTAATTTGGTTACTTCTGACTATTTATTCCATGCATAAGGTAATTGAGACACATTTTGAAAGACAAGTGCAGTGTTGGTCATCTGTGTTCAAGAACAAGAATTGAATGTACATGAAGCTTGCACAGAGGGATTTCTAGAAGAGAGAGCCTGTCTTGTGCAAAAACTAGAAGAGCTTGGCTTTAGCATGCTAAAGCAAAAGGCTGTCTGAAAGGAAAAGGAAATGAGGCTCTTCAGCAGCCTCCTAATAGGTTTAATCAGGTAAAAAGACAAGAGGAACTTGATTAATTGTGAATGAGATGTGATTTCTCTAATGTATCACTGGACTGGATTCAACTGACGGAGGTCTCTCTTGCTCCCATGTTCCTGGGTTTTTACCTATGTCATTTATGCTGCCATAATAATATTACGCAACAGTTTAATTGATGGTAAAAGTGGCTATTTAAGTCTTTTAAAAAGTTTGTTTATGTGGTTATTTCACTCTTCTAGCTAACAAATTTAGTGGAAAATTGAATGCCATCAGAAGAAAAATTTGGACCAGTGTCCATCTCTCCCTAAAACCAGTATGGGGGCTTGTGTGACAGCAGTTCCAATCTGCTGGGTGGCGTTTCCTCTAAATTGCCTTCATTTCACACTTGAAGGTCCCACTTAGCCTTCTCTGGTTGCTGCTGTTTCCCTCACTATCCCATTATTACTGGTGACAGACAAATAGCTGTGGCAACGCTGCTCTTCACTGTACCATTTGATGATCCAGCTGAGATGAAACCGGAGTAATCCTCCTGTTCTAAGAGAGGTCATGTCCTCTAGTTTGAGAAGAAAGAAGTTTTTCCTTCAGACCATACACAGTAAAGGCAGAAAGAGCTAATGAGGAAGACAATAGTATTTCTTTCAGGACTAGTCTGTCTAAAAGGCTTTGTCACAAAGCAAAAGTGGTAGTTAGTAGTTAACCTAACTCATTGGTGTTCGATGTTGTTAATTTCACTAGTAATGGAGCTTCTGTAAGTCTTGAAGATTTTATTCTTCTTTTAGCTGAACCAGTTTTAGAGAACTGGAAGTGCCTTGCTTTCTGTTGAGTTAATCCAATTTACGTGAAAGTAAACAAGCAGAGAAATGGCACTAGAATTTGCTCTGGAACAAAGAGAACAGATGGAGAAAAAGACAAACATATTTTTTAGGTCATGGAGGTAAGAAACATGATTGTAAAGAGACTGTTAAGGACCAAACCAGACTTATTTCAAAATGTCTGCACTAAATTTCAACATGGCTTGCACTGTTGTAAATCTGATCTAGCTCCACTGATACTCTTGCATTATTGAGATCAGGTTTTGCTTGTTCCCTTTGCCTTTGCTTCCTGTCACAAGGCTTCTAGCACGTTTTGTGCCAGGTATAAAACTAACATCATAGCTACAAATGCTTTGATATATTTTTTTCTTCTCTCCTTCCTTGCCTGTCCCTTTAGCTTTAGTTGCTCTGTGTAATGGTAACAAAACAAAAATATTGTGTATTTATACCCCTATGAGATAAAGCACCTTACCTCTATGTCACTTGTTGCCACAGAGCAACCATTGCTTCTGCCGATTGCATCAGCACAACGCCCAGTGTTTCTCTCACGGCACCCACATGGTGGTTGACACGGTGGAGAAATAATTTCCATTTATTTACAGCAGTGAGACAGCGAAAATAATGATGGGCAGTGTAGCTGAACAGCTGGGCTACAGCATTTTGTGGTGTTGTTGTGGTTGTTTTTCTAGCGTCGTAAAGCGTGTAAGACAGAGAGAGCATGTGATATCAGTCACGGCTGACCCTGGCTTTCCTAGGTCTTTATGTTCTAGTGTAACAGGATCGCGTCAAGCATCATTGTGCTCTGTTGCATTGATGGAATAAGCAATGAACAAGTCTTAGAACTGACATTAGAACTGACACAACTACTTTTAAGGTTACATTTATTCACTGTGGGCTTTGAAGTGAATATATATATTGATTTTAGAAATGTTGGGTGTTTTTTATTTTAATAGAGCAATAAGAATCTACCAAGGGATGGAGTTGTTTTAGTGTATTAGCGGATCTGTGCAAGTGCTACATTTCACAGATTAGATACCATGAAGATAACAAGGAGGAAATAATCTGGATAAGAGTGGTGAATTTTATACAGAACCGTGTGATGTGTTGAGCATGCATCCGCCTGCCACACGTTCTGGGCTCCCAATTTATCATTCGCAGTTCTCGCTCATTTTCCCCAGTGTTTGGCAAACAGCAACTGAGTCAGAGAAGCAAGTCCCTTTTTCCCCAGCCAGTTTCCCTTTCTCCCTGCAGGGTGCCCGGGGCTGTCGAGCATCGCACATATTGTGTTGCGTTCGCACATCTCGCAGCCTTGCCGTGCATTGCTGCGGGCCAGCGGTGGCACCGGCTGAGCTGGGCTTTCAGGCAGCAGCTTAGAGCTGCCTGTCCTGCCTCTCTGGGGACACCGGGGTCCACGCTGGTGGCAGCCATGTGCTCTGCCTCCCCTCCTGCTGCTTATGTGGCGGCGAGCCTGTGATGGAGGAACATCTGGCAGGATTTTAGCAACAAGAAAAGTCAGTGAGAAGGCCGGGTACTTATGAATGTATCCATAGCGAGCGTTCTGTTTGATCTTTGGCAGATTTTTGTGTTGTTTTGTTTTGCTTTTTCTAACTCTTGCCTACCGAGCCAATGCTGGACCGTTTCTCTCTTCAGGCAGCAAGATGCGTAGACAAGGCCTGGCTGTTCCGCGGGCTCGAGCAGTAGTCTGGGGGTGTATCGGCCACCTCTCGCGTTCTCTGCCTCTCTTACCTGCCTGTCCCTGTCAGAGCTGCCACGTTTTGTGTAGCTCTGTGTCCCTGCCTCCTCTGGGCATGCTGTGTTGGTGCGTTAGATGACGTTTCTGGCTAGGAAGGTTTTCCACTCTACAAATTGAGACTGACAGATGCAGCACGTAGATATTTAGGCTAGACATTGGGAGCCCTGGAGCTTTGAAATGCAACGAACAGAGGGAGGCCAAGAAAATAATAAGATGGCTAGGGGCTCTTACATCCTCATTTATTTGCAGGAATTAATTATTTCAAAATCTTTCCCAGCTGATTAAGTGGGTTGCTTTTGTCTTGGTGACAGGAATTGCTGAGCTGAAAGTTTGAACTTAATTATTATTCCTACACTGTGTAGGAATAATTCAGTATTTCCATACTTCATTTTCAGTAGAAATTTGCTGTACTGTTATTCATTCAGCGTGATTCTAGTCATTTTGCATTTTCACATTTATTTCCCATTGTGCTCTGGCACCAAATACAGGAGGGGAAAAAAATTTTGAAAAGTAGGTGGAGATGGGCCAGTGTTTAAGCCTCCTGCAGAGTAGTTTCTAAAACTGCATGAGAGCGCTAGTGAATTGCTTCAGGTTACTTTTGTGTAAACAACTCATAGTTGAAAATACATGTAATTAATTTTAAAATTCATCTTTCTCTTGTAAGTGTGATTTTGGAGGATGGAAATGTAGTATTACAACTTTACGTTTTAAACAAAAAAGGCAGTGTATCCTTACAGGCATTGCAAGTCAAATGTGTGGGCACTAATTAATCTTCCTGAAATCTTGAAATAAAAATGTTCCTTGAGCATACAGCAATTTAGGGAGTAAAGGTAGATGCCTACCCATATTATCACACCTTTTCTGTGGCTGGTTCCAGCTAGCCTGCAGTTGGGTTATATGCAGGTAAGGAATTCGTAACCTACTTATGTTTTCTCTCAGTTTAGCCCACACAGACACACAAAAATTTTGTCCATGAATGAAGTGCTCTCAGGAGAATAGGATCGGCTCCTAAGGAAATGATAGAGTAAACAGCAGTAATTGCAGTTTGAAATGATTTTCTAGGTTAAACAGCATATAGGTTTCTGCCACAGGCTAAGTTATTTCAGATGTGATTTGTTGCTTTTATTTGTTTCATCCAGTCTTGGATGGCATGCGTTTATATTATGCTATAGTACTGGATCTGAGCAAACAGAGTGTATTGGATTTAAACTGGCACCAGGAATGCACACAATTTAGCTTCATGATCAATTAAAACTGCTGACTGTTCCACTACTAGGCCTTCTTAATAAGGCAGCGTTTGAACTGTGTGTTGAATTAGTTGAGACAGTGAAGAACGTTGGTGATAGTTTTGAAATACACAAATGAAAGTGTGAACTGATGAAGTTTATAAACAATGTACACCCTTCTATAGAAGATACGATTCTGAACCTTGTTTGTGTCTTACTGTATTAAAAATTGTGCCACTTTCCTGTGACTGAAAGACTCTGCTAGTCCCTGTTTTCTTAAATTGTAAATATCTGATATATCTGGCAGCTTTCAATGTCGGAGAGCAGATGTCAATGTATAAATGTCAAGAAACAGTGGCACTTACTCATCATGCAAACCATTAGAAACCTGATGTCACTGTCCTGGTCAGATACACTACTATGATCCAATCCGAAAAATGAATGAATAGGCATCAACATCAGGAGGAGCAGGGTATGCGTTGTGTATGTATGCATCGGGATGTCTGTTGTTAGGCCATATCACGGCCTGTTTGTGCGTGTTTTTTTCCGGTACATGGCAACTGAGCACAGTGGGCTATAGTCTCTGCTGGATGCTGGCAAAGATTTGTCACAGCCAGCGAGGGCTCTGCCAGCGTTCATCAGCTGAGGGTCTGGTCTCTTGTTGCTGTGTACCTATGCAACAGAGCTGAGCGTGGTGAATATCAGAAAACAGAAGTGCTGGAATGGGCACAGATTTTCCCATCAATCTATGATTCATGCTCATTAGCTTTGAAACGCTGAAGAAAGACGCTTTATGAGCTGGCATTTCCATTTGTGCTTGAAGTGCTTTACTCATGCTGAAGACAGAGTAATGACTACAGCATTCGCAAAAACAAGTGAAAGATGGGAAAAGCGTTCTGTGCCTTGTCTAAAGGTCGTTGCCCTGCCAAAGACTTGCTGGTCCGCTTAGAGATCACAGCCTCCCATTCAGCCACTGGAACTACCAATATAGTGTTATTTTGTGTGAAATGCAAGTTAAATGGATGAAGTGTAGAGTTGCATTACAGGTTTCCTTAGATGCACTTCAGAGTTGGGGAGGAAAGGTGTAAGTATCCTCTCCCTGTACATTGTGATCCCCGCCTGAAAGGCAAGCACAACTTTTATTGTTGCATTTGTTTTTAATTAACTGCTTCTAGTGGTGTAGAAGGTGTTTTCCAAGGAAGCCCTGGCACTTGCAGAGCTTGCAATCGCTGCGACTGTATTTGGAGGTAGAAGTGTGTGGGGGCTTACTGTTAATTTTATTTGATGCTGCGTATTTGCACACGCCTCTCTGCCCCCTGGTTGTCAGCATAACTGCTTTTTTCACAGCAACATCCCCAACAGAAGCAGCAGGCGATGGCTTTCAATGGTAAAACAGCTGCCGTGAACTCATTATGCGCTAATGTATACTTTAAGATGCAAGGTTGTTCTTTTGCAGTGTAAGCTTAGGAGTGTGGCCTGTCTGAAATACAGTTGACAACCGTTAGGGTAGTGATGTACAATGTGTCTTTCCTAGAAATCATTGTTATAAGCCAGTTGCTACCTCCAGGCAGAAAGAATAGAGTCTGGCTCGCATCTCTACAGCAGTTACATGAATGGTATGCCAATTTTTTTTAGTGAATGAACAAAAAAATCCTGCTGGAAATCTCTTCTGCACAACGTAGCTTCATCCAAATGGAAACTAGATACATTTAATTAAAAAAACAATCACTACATGAAAGCAGTAAATGCAATTAGCGAAAGTCACCTCTTTAATTGCTGTAATTGAAGTGACACAGATACAGTTACAAAGCAGTCGAGTATGAGTTAGTGACGCTTTATGCGTTGGGTGTTGATGCTGGGGACTAGAGTTAATGGAGCATTCAATGTGGGTAAGTGGCGTTTGGACTGGGACCTTTGTTTATGTTCTCCCATCCGCCTTGTTGGGAGGATTAATGTGATGATAATTTTTTTTTTTTTTTTTTTTCTCTGAAGGAAGAACCAAATGGTTAATCTTTTGCTGAAAATGGATGTAGTTGATCTCCCCAGAAGAGAAGCCCTAGTTAATAGAGGGAAACGGAACACTTCAGATTGGAATCGTTTCCAGTCTCCAAAGTCTGTAACACAGCTGTGGCGTTTGTAATCTTGTTTAGAAAGAAGTTCTGAAACAGATGGGGTTATGGGTTTGTGTTTCGTTGTTCCAAGACTGAGGCCACAGTTTGACAAGTGGCATAAGATGGTGCTGCCACCAGTTGAGTCAAGCATGGCTTGTCCTTCCTGGGTCTGGAGTGAGAAACGGGTCTGGGCTTGAGCTCTTACTTTTTGTAGAGGAGACAGAATGGGCAGGGATGGAAACCAGAAACTGGGAGGGGAGAGGAGATGGAGGTCTTTCTCATGTGACAGTTTCAGTGCTTGGCTAGATCATCAGAGGGAAAATTCTGGATCTTTTTCACTGTTGTGTACTTATAAAAAACCTTTATTGGGACAGTGTGAAAGGCGTGTAATTATTTGGTGCTGCTTTCTGACTGAAATGTGATTTGTAGGAATAAAAATGAAATTAGCGTGACATATCACTGTAATGCATGGTTCAACCAACTGAGATGGGGCTGCCGTTCTAATAAGGGTGATATCGATATACAGTCATTCTCTCAAATGGCATTTTTCATCATTGCAGCTAATGTGCTTTATACAATAAAACTGGTATTGCCGCCTCGTGCTGCAGTCAGTTGCTTTGCAGTTGTTTGCCCAGGGCAGCCTCAGGTGCAAGTGCCAGGACAAGGCTGAGAAATCAGTGATCCTCAGCTGTCTCTCTTTCCCACTGCTAGGGACCAGCTCCAAGGGCCTTTATTCCCCGCACCCCTCCTTTTTAAAATCTTGCCTCTTCTCTTTGCTCTCGGTGTCCTGTACTTTTTACCTGAGGACCTTCTGAGCCCAAAGTCGTTTCTCAGAGGTTACACAAATTGTTCAGGGACTTTAACATTAATATCTTGAGATGTGCCCTGGAAAGCAGACCGTTGTCTTAGCTGTGTTCAGACAAAACCCACAACTCCTTTTTAGAGCCTGAGTCAAAGCTTGCTGAAGTTAATGGAAGGATTTCCATTGACTTCAGTAATTTTACTGCCTTCAGTAATTTTGACTGCCTTTTAATGGCTTTGAGATTCAGCCCATCAGGAATGAGTTGAGTATTTCCTTGTTTACCCTTGATGTTTATGGCATGTAGCTACATTAACAACTGAATTAGGGCTAATTTTCAACATACTTAGAGCTTGGATTGATAAATTCTGGGGCCAAGACTTTAATCCTTCTCTGGAAAATTTTCCTTGTTGCTTAGTAAAATTATCTGGATGGTTTTACTGCAATTGTGATGATGACCATTGGTATATATTGGTGTTCGTGGAAAACATATCATACCCTTAGTCCATTTCCCAGCTTGTGCCATAAAATTCAGCAAACAGATATCTGTAAAAATGTACAGATACTTATCTTACTGAAGCATGTCACTTCACCTTTAAAATAGAAAACCGATGCTCAGCTATGACCTACCTGTATCTCAGCGGTAAGGACTGAGTAAGTCCATCACGTGTCGCCTTGAGGTGGTGAAATGTGTGGGAGGATTATTTATTCCAGATGGCATTAAAAGAATTTCTTCATGGGAGAGCTGATTATTTTCACTGTTTTTTTTAAGAATAATACATCAAACAGCAACTCTCACTTCTGACTGCCTGTCGTCAGTTCTTTTGTATTTCACGTTATGCTGTTGTCAAGACCCAGCGATATGTTTCCCCCGCTTTACTCCATAGTGAAGCATACCTCAGTGTTCTGCCACATGTGGCACTGAAGCATCTTTCTCCTTTTTGAAGGCCTGATTAAACTTGCGAGATGTGGCAGTAGCAGAATTTTACTGAAGGTTAACCGGGAGCTCTGGTTAATGATCAGTGAGAAGAAAGCTGGATTGAGACACAAGCTGAGCTATTATTTTGCTGGAAAGTCAGTTCTTTTGTTGCCGAGTGTAGTATCATCATCTTAATTATTGGAACTGAGGTCAATATGTGAACAAGTAGTTTTTGCAGCAATAAGGAAAATCTGTAAATTTGTAACAAACATCAAGATTAGCACAACATGGTAACTTTAAGATTAGTATAAATGAAACACGAATAAAAAAATATAGGGATGTGGTGGTTAACACCAGAAACAACAGGGACAAGAAAATAAGGGTTCAAAGAATAGCCTCTGTTGGAAATCCAGCAAAATGGAAAAATGTGCCATGTAAGTAGAGGCCAGAAGGACTGTGGTATGAAAAGTCCACTGCAAAGATCACTTGGCCCCGGAAGACCCTGCATCCATTTACTGGAGGATAGCAAAATTGTTGCTGCAAATCATATCTGCTGTTCCTTTTCCCGTTAGCCCACCAGGAAAGCAGACCTACATTTTAGACACAAAAAGAGAAAACCAGACAACAAGCAGAAAGGCTTTGACTTAGATTTGTGGAAGCTCAAGCAAGCAAGATTCTCAACACCCTGTGACAACTGTTTGACATCTGATGAGTATAGAAGATCTCTCCAAAGCTCGTGTATTGTCACTGATAAAGAACTCCAGAGGTGGTGAAAAATCAGTAGCTGCCCTCCGCTTGTCCTCTGTGTTGCAGAGACTGTGTTGAGACTGCTCTGCACGCCCACCTTGGTGCTTGTGAAGATGTAAGACTGGAAGTGAATGAAATTTGTAGGAGAATGAGTAGTAAAATCAACTTACTTAAAGGTCTTTAAAATAAATATCAGGTTCCCCTTTTGTAACCCGCAGAGTTCTGTTTCAGTGTTTCCTACAAGCCCCCCAGTGTTGCTGGAAATACAGGTGAGTTTCTGGAAAATCAGGCTGCATGATTGTTTCCAAAATACGAATTGAGGTGCCTGTTTATTGTGCCTGAATTTGACAATTGTGGCGCTGCGCTGTTAGGTCCAACATAGCCCCCATCCTATGGAAGGTTTGGTGTGACTGGTTTGAGCAGTTTGTTTCACACAGTCAGAAGGTGACTTCATCAAATTTGTTAGGCTGTTCTGCATTGCTGAAAGCCTTCATCAGAGTTTTTGGTGCACAGACGTTACAGTCTTAAGGATGATCTAAAATGTGGTACATGAATGTAGTGCTCCAAGGACAACAAGGAGGAAGGAATTGTGAGAGTCTTTTGCTACAGCTTCACGTAAGACAGATTTCATTTTAACAAAGACCGTGAGCTTCTCTCATTACAGGAGTAACATCAAGGGATATGGATGATGTCATTGATGCTTGTGCTAATGGAGAATAGGATTTAGGTTTTTTTTGTAGCTCTGATGTGTTTCCTGTGATTGGCATCCAGAATTTCAACCTCACGTTGGCTGCGGTTGAGAATAGTGAGAAGGGCAATGCTATGTGAAGGCAGTTGTTAGCATTAGATGAGCGTGGAGGGGATGAGCTCTAGAGCTGCCCTGGGGGCTGCATTTGCAGGGTGAGGTTCTGATGCAGAAGAACTACAAAGAAAACTCCAGGTGTGGAAAACTCTTACAAATAATGACAAGGATTGTTTAGGGACAGCGGTACCCACTGTGGTTGTAAGAAATGAAGTCTCCTAGGTAAATAAATTAGTGTACCAGTAACTTCACTTACAAATGGGTTAATTCTTATTCTAGAAAGGATGCTGCCATTTGCAAAGTCTGATTGTATGCCAAAACTCACTCTGCATTCTTTGTTGTCAGAGCAGCAGAGTATATGTTTCAGAGTGTTTCAAAAAACCTTCGAGACCTTAGCAGGAAATGTCAAAGTATAATCTCCTCCCTCTTTCAAATTTATTTTTAAAAGTTTTGTTCCATTTTTGGTCTCATAAATACAACTATAAATATAAATATTTTTTCTGTTATGCATATTGCTGAACACAATTTTCAAGTTCCATTTTAATTACATTTTGCCTCACAAAACATTTCAGAACAGGAGTGAAAGAAACATTGATACATTGATCTCATTCAGCATCTGTTAAAGATGTATCTTCAGGTTTGGCTGCAAACTAGGTTCAAATGATTGCTGATGACCTTTGTCCACTCCAACCATGCAATGTGTCACTCCATGTAGTACTCAGTGAATTTTTTTCTTAGGTTGTTAAATGCCTTCAATGTATCTGTTTGCTCAAATAAAGAAATATTTCTTCAGCTGTTCTAAATGAAGAAATGTTTCTTTAGCCTCTGGGAGTTTACTAACTGCAGAGGTTTCACAATTGGATTGGTGGCACGTAATATAATTTCAGTGAAATAAAATGGAGACCCACAGAAGAAAAGATTATGGAAAGGTTTTTAGGAAAATAACTTGAAATCCAAAAAGGAACAACTCTGGGAACCTCGAGAATTGCATTTTGTTTTTAAAAAATATGGGGTTTGTCAGCATCTCTCTGTTCTTTAGGCATAATTTTGAAAATATGATTTATCATCCCCTTTCCTTCATCTCTTGACGTTTTTAAAGAATATGCCTAAAATGTCTGTCTCGCTTGACTCAGCTGCTAGCCAAGTGTTTAGTTCAGAATTTATGCAAGCTGTTGTCCTTGTGCCAGTCGCATTGTTACCGCTGTGCAGGTGCTGGGCTTCCTGAGAGGAGGCATAACAGCAGGTGGTTGCAGTGTGGGCATCAGCGGCCGCACAGCCAACATCGATAAGCAGCAGCTCCACCACCCAGAAGCAGCTTCCCCACTCACCTTCTCAGTCTTTAGTAGAAGAGGTTCCCTTCCCCAGTCTTTTATAAGACAATCTTTATAGATGTGAGATCTCTGCTAATTTCCACACGTGTGATGCTGTGTGTTGATGTATGCGTTTTTATACAGATCATGAAAATTCATGTTGTTCATACAAAGCACACCAGTTGTGAAGAGTTCAGCATTAATTCTAAGAAACACAGACGTAACATTTAGACAACTGTGCTGAATTGTTCTTTAGTGATCTCGATACGTACAGAAACAACAGTAAAATTATTAGCATTATTAACTCATTTGGTTTGTGTAATGGCTATGTCTCTGGCAGCACCGTAACGTTAAAGATTTCCTCTTAAAACAAGAGGTAGACGCTTTCAATTTTTCAATATTTATATTCAGAGGGGAAGTGCCAAGGAGACAGAACAGCGTGATGGCTTTTGTTACTTAAAGTTTCACTCAGTCTCTAAAATCAGGGATTGATCTAATGTGATGCTGAGCGCTTGCATTCCCACTGAGAATACTAAGTTGTGGATTGGTTTTCCAGCATATTTTGGGATAAGGGCTTAATTGCCTATGACCCTCTTGGCATGTATATCAACTGTTCACAGAAAGCAGTGAGCTTCCAGCAGGGAATGAAAGAGTTCTTGGGTTTCAGGGGTGTGAGCAAATATGGTATTAAAAATGTATGTGTGGTTTCCCTCACCTTTTCAAGGCTTCAGAGTTAACCTTTTGTGCAGGACAAATTGCAGAGCTCTCACAGCTGCGAGGGCTGTGCCTCCAGGTACAAATATTTTGAAGCAATGTTTTTTATTATCCCGAACAGTTAGTGTAGAAGGGATGAAAAAAGTTGCAGACTGTCACAGATGAGACCACCTCTCATCCAGTGCTGCGTTATAGCTGATGAGTAATTTTGCAACCGAAACATTCTGGCTAATTATTAGAATTTCTGTTCTGTTGTGGTTATATATTGTTAAAAAATCTCATTTTGTTTTAGAATATAAAGAAGAACTTAAACCCTAATATTTTGTATAGTAAATTTTCAGGAGACTTTATATCTGGGAACTCAAAGCCCTTGTTTCCTTCTGGCAGTTAGTGACTGAGAGGGAGCAGGAACCATGTCAGAGTTGACATCTGGATTTGGAAATCAAGTTCCTGGGACACCAAAAGAGAGTAGCCTCAAGGTAGGAACCGTAGGCATTTGGGGTGAACAACAACCATAGAAGATAGGAAGGAAACGAGCAAGATTTGCCATTGTTTGAGTAGAAATCAATATAAATGGGACTTCTTTGGTGGGGAAATCCCGACCAGCTCTGTCTGTAATCCATTTGACTATATATACAGGTAAAGCACTAAAACATCGGTGCTTTAATGTTTAGTCTTAATGTATTTGCTGAGTCTGGGTAGAACTCCCTTGCCATCTTGGCAATAAGAACTTGGCTGAAGCAGAGATGCTAGTGAATTGCATTTGAAGAGAATCTCACAGATAAGGCTGAACCAGAAGACTGATGACTTCCTCAGGGTTTGAGTTTTGGAAAAAATTTCATTTTGACACCAGAAATAGGGACTTCTTGATGAAACCTGCAGGGCTGTGAAGGGTGGAAGACAGGAAGAATGAATAGTGCTCGAGAGATGTTATAGAAAAGGGATGAAAGGTACTAGTACAAAACATCAGATCATGCGGTTGTGGCCTAATCAAATTTTCTGCTACGGTCTTGGATCTTGGTGTTTTGGAAGTCAAAGGACCTTAATTTAATAGTCGATTGCAGGATGAAGATGAGACGCAAATTTGGTATTGCCATCAAATGGTAATTCTATGTTAATATCAAGTATAGTCTTTTCAGTAGAGATGGAGAATGTCAGTGTTGTACAAAACACTGCTGACATATCATCTGTAATAATATGCAAAATTTGATAATCCAGACTTGACAAAGATGATCTCAAATTGGAGCAGGGCAAAAAAGTCCATTGAGGAGGCAACTGAGACAGGGAGAAGGAGCCTGTTTTGTAAGAGCTGAAAATACTGGCACAGACAGTAAATGGATATAAATTTTCTGAGATTTAAATTTAGGCCTGAAGTTACACTGTAACCATTTGATTGATGAGCTTTTGGGGGAACTCTGCTAAGAGAGTTGGAGCAAGTAAGTTCTCTGTTTTAGCATGGAGTTACATAAATGTATGGCTAGGAGTGGATGATCTGTTGCTTGCAATAGTAGGAGGCTGGACCTGAGGACCAAAGAGATCCTGTGCATGTGAAGTCAGAATCTTCTGGGAACAAATAGATTAGAGCAGATCTCCATGACGAGAAGACCTGTTGTTGTTCTCCTTGTGGCTCTGCACCTATTGTTCTTTTTGTGGCTCTGCGCAGCTGTTGTAGGCAATAGAGTGCTTCCCCCCGCCCCGGTTTATCAGGAGGTCCCAATTCATTCATGTCTGTTGAGTCTGGATAGCATCAAAAGGAAATATCTTTATAGGTCAACCACTTGAAATAAAGACCTTAATCTGTGCCATAACCCGATACAGTTGAGATCTTCTTCCTTTCCTATCTTTGCTGATATTTTTGCTTGACAGGATGTACTTGCCAGTCTTGTTTTGTTTTCCTCAGTATATCAGAAATGCTTTAGCAAGAGGTTTGTTTTTTTTTTTCTTTCACTCTGAGGGTCAAAGTCGCCTATACTTTTTCCCGCAGGGTTTTTTATGTGGAGAGATACTAGTAGCATCTGAAATACTTTCTTCCTATTGCACCAGTCATTTTCTAGGCACAACCACTCTGTAACACTTAGTCCTGCTTCTCTTTGCAACAAACTTGTTCAGATGTACTTTAACAGAGTATTTGTATTTTTGTCACAGATTTGCAAAACTTAATCTTCATGAGCCTAAAAAGTGAAGTTCCAGTCACCATAGTTGTGGAAAGTCTGTCTTTTTCATTTTTTTTTTTTTTTTTTTT
>Ga0065711_1011825_pt1 | contig 16874 bp, 7 predicted proteins | sample Hoacrofraction12_FD_59098 | JGI IMG/M metagenome (GOLD analysis project Ga0065711, IMG submission 59098) | Hoatzin crop microbial communities from Cojedes, Venezuela - Epithelial fraction 12 v2 (version 2) | ecosystem: Host-associated > Birds > Digestive system > Esophagus > Crop | place... | reverse complement strand
CTTTCCCTTTCCCTTTCCCTTTCCCTTTCCCTTTCCCTTTCCCTTTCCCTTTCCCTTTCCCTTTCCCTTCACTTTCCCTTCACTTTTCCTTTGCTTTGCTTTTCTCCTATTGCCCTCCTCTTTTTTAATCCATTCTTTTTCAAAGGTCAAAGCTGGGCTCAGACTACCAGTGTTCTCCTATCAAAATAAATTCCCTAGGTCATGGTGAATGTTTACAGTCTAAACTGTTGAACTTATGATAAAAAATGTCAGTTGTCAGCAATGATCAGATGCGTTGTACAAAGAGACAGGAGAAGAAGTGTCTGCAGCCTGACACACATCGTGCATAACAGATTTCTGCATCAGCTTGAAAATGCTGTGCACATCTCTTTCATAGCTCAAGAGTTCTGTGCTGAACCAAACCTAAACAGATGAATAAGCTACTATTTTTACAGTGCAATGGAGAGTATCTGGACAAAGGAAAAACATTTTAAATAAAACAAATCTCTTATTCTTAAAGTATTCATTGACTAAAATGGAAATTGTCAGAGCAAATGTGATCAACATTTTTTTTCCTGTATTAGGCAAATAGATTTTGCTCAGATACTCATTGAAAAAGCTTTTGGTAATATGAGTTTTGAAACAAAGAGAAATGCCTTAAATCAAACAGTGGAAACAGAAAATGCAAGTACTTCCGAACTGGATCACAGTGGATCTACCTGGACTCATGCCTTCCTTTCCCATCTCAACTATAGCATCACATTTTGCTGTTTGCTTTCTTCTTTTGCTTTGAATGCAGCAAAATTACTGAGAGAATGAAGTGTAGGATAGAAGAAATATCATTAGCACAGTTCATGTCATGACATTATTACTACTTCTGGACACAACCTTCTAAACAATTACCCAGATATTGATTCAATTACAAGACCTAGCTGGTACATCTTAAAAATCTTGGGCACAGATCCATAAAGGGATTTAGTGACTCATGGTGTTCTTCCTGCGCTCCTGCAGCAGATAAGATATTGTTGTGCACGCCCTGTGTGAAGCACAGGGAATTAGGCACATCAGGCTGTGATGCACAACAACTCACAACATTTACATGAAGCCAAATGTAGCTTTTTGTCATTGGCTAAAAAAACCCATATACAGTCCTTAGAGCAGAAACCAAAACACAGTCAAGGTACTGGATGAGTGCCTTAACTGCAAGGCCACCGAGTCCTGCTTTTCCAGTCTATTAGAAGTCAAAGCTAAATGAAAGACTGAGAGAGACATCTGCTGATACTACAACACACCGACTAATTTCTTGTACAGGTAGCATGATGAGAATACAAATCTATGCAGAAACAAGAGGGGAATGAAGTCGAGTCCTTTTCAGCCTTGATGAGTCTTTTCACTCCAGAGCTATGGAGAAGGCAGTGTGCGCTGCCACCAGCTTCCATTTCTGTGATGCCTTGGAGTGTCGTACCTACCCCTGGGACCAGTGTGGAGCTTGATCCAGCAGACATGGTGGCAGAAGGCCGATGAGAACAGGGTTTCAGGCAAGGCAGGTGCAAGGTGCTGTCTGTGTATTCCCAAAGGCCCCCTGTGCCACTCAGATGACCACCTCTACAGCCTCATGATCAGAACCGTGCTGCCTAGAGAGCTCTGAATATAGAAAACTTTGCTATCTCCAGGCTTAAGTAACTGCAGAGCAGGGTTTAGCTTATCCAAGGTTGGATTTAGTACCTAATGCCTTTGTGAGTTGGCCTCCTTGCTAGCAATTAAATTTGCATTGCATTTGATTTTTTTTAGATCCTGCGTATTATGATAGCTTCCATTAATATCAGAGACTTTTATGATATCTGCAATGCATATCCACCATGAAAGGTCTCTGCTCTGAAAAATCGAATGCTGGATGTCCTTAACCCTAGGTTATGAACCATCTGCTAGAATCATTATTTCCTGTTCTCATAGTCTCTGAATAGTATGATCCTTTTCATAAATGAAAAGTGTTATCTTCCATATGGATGTGAGGAACAGAGAAAAGTCCAGAGCTTTCATCCTAATGCTGACTTTGTAACATAATTTGCTCATACATGGCAGACTAGCTTTCTGATTGCATCTACAAGTTCCCTTAATGGAACAGCTGCATATTCAATGAGGTCAACCAGTTGACATTCAGAGTTCCAGTTACCTGTATTCACCTGCTGAAGACAGTCAAAACCCACAAGTTTATTCTATTATTTTATTTTGTAAACGTTGTACATGTGCTTGCTGCTTTTACTTTCTTTTTTTAATTTTCTGATCTTTCCTTTCAGCAATCACTAGGAACTGCTTGGTGCCAGTGACTACAGTTGAAATTGACTATATTTTTAACATTAAAAAAATAAAAATTCATATCTAAAAAACTCTAAACGGCTACAAATAATGTCTCAGTACTTAGTTTTAGAAAAATACTATCTCTATTAGAAATTCTGAAATTTACAGATATATGGAAATTGATACAGACTATGCTAGGTTTTCAAATGTTTTTGTAAAAATATTTTCTTCACTGAGTGCTCAGCATAAATGCTATTAAACAGCTTATCATAGAAACAATAAGAATAAAATAAATATCTTGCATGACAAAGAGTATCTCCATATAAAAGTATCTCGTCAAGAAGTATAAATAGCTTATAAGGAATACAAAAATGGATGATGTGGTAAAGTACAAAGGAGAAATATCACCATAGTAGATGTATTGGTAATCCTTTTTAATAGGGGAACAAGCGATGGGGAGAAATATGACAAAACAGAATACACAGGGGAGCAGGTGATGCAAGAGATAATTTAGAAGCAGAAATCAAAAAGTAACAAACTGGGTAGATCAGAGAAAATGACTAGGAGTAAATGAGTATTCTATAATTGTAATATATTTGAAAATATTTGACGTGCTGATTGAAAACTTTATATCCTTCCCATAGTGCTAAAGCATATGGCAATATCTCTTGCTCATAATACGAACCATCAAACAGTACAGAGGCTGAGCTAATTAGAACAAACTACAGTATATTTTGTATTACTGAATTTAAACCTGCTAAGGACTCTTGCTTAGAATATTGAATGACATCTGCGAGGAAAGTTCAACTCAGGAAATCTCTCAAAAAAAATTAGTCAGTATTTATATAGTATCTTCTGCAAATGTCACTGTTAAGAACAGTCCCATAACTCCTTTCTCATATCCACCTTTTCCTACTTTGCATCCATTTTCATGAGAAGTTAGTTTACACTCCCAACAAAGTTTCTATATTGTGTGTGATTAAATGAGCTGATCTTTTTTCAGCTTCTATATGAATAGTGGTGACTTGTCTTGATATCAGTGCTTCACAGAGTTTTCATAGCCTATTTGTGCAATTCTTCGGCAAAATTTAAACTGAGATAAATGAGAATTTTGCATGTAAAAATGCATAATAGTGTATAAAGATGTACCAAGCCATCCAAGAGCGGCCATGGTCATGCCAGCAATATGCTAGTGGGGTAATACTTCAATAGGCCTGATTTTTGATTTGACTCACTTTGTGGAAGAAATGAGTTATCAAGCAAGTGGAAGAAAAGCAGGTTATCAGGAGTAGTTAACATGGATTCACCAAGGGGAAATCATGCTTGACCAATCTGACAGCCTTCTACAATAGCATGACTGGCTGGATAGATGAGGGGAGAGCAGTGGATGTTGTCTACCTCGACTTCAGCAAGGATATTGACACTGTCTCCCATAACATCCTCCTAGGGAAGCTCAGGAAGCGTGGGCTAGATGAACGGGTAGTGAGGTGGATTGAGAACTGGCTGAATGGCAGAACTCAGAGGGCTGTCATCAGCGGCGCTGAGTCTACTTGGAGGCCTGTAACTAGTGGTGTCCCTCAGGGGTCAGTACTGGGCCCAGTCTTGTTCAACTTCTTCATCAGTGCCCTGGATGAAAGGACAGAGTGGACCCTCAGCAAGTTTGCTGATGGCACAAAACTGGGAGGAGTGACGGATACACTGGAAGGCTGTGCTGCCATTCAGCAAGACCTGGACAGGCTGGAGAGTTGGGTGCAGAGGAACCTGATGAAGTTCAGCAAGGGCAAGTGCAGGGTCCTGCACCTGGGGAGGAACAACCCCGTGCAGCAGTACAGTCTCGGAGCGGACCTGTTGGCGAGACCTGGGAGTGCTGGTGGATAACAAGTTAGCCACGAGCTAGCAGCGTGCTGTTCTTGCCAAGAAGGCCAACGGTATCCTGGGGTACATTAAGAAGAGTGTGGCCAGCAGGTCGAGGGAGGTTCTCCTTCCCCTCTACTCTGCCCTAGTGAGGCCCCATCTAAAGTACTGTGTCCAGTTCTGGGTTCACCAGTTCAAGAAAGATGAGGAACTACTGGAGAGAGTCCAGAGGAGGGCTACAAGGATGGTGAGGGGACTGGAGCATCTCTCCTTTGAGGAGAGGCTGAGGGAGCTGGGCTTGTTCAGCCTGAAGAATAGAAGGCTCAGAGGGGATCTTATAAATGCTTATAAATGTCTTAAGGGTGGGTGTCAGGAGGATGGGGCCAAACTCTTTTCAGTGGTGCCCAGCGGCAGGACAAGGGGCAATGGACACATACTGCAGCATAGGAAGTTCCGTCTGAATATGAGGAAGAACTTCTTCCCTCTGAGGGTGTCGGAGCCCTGGAACAGGCTGCCCAGAGAGGTTGTGGAGTCTCCTTCTCTGGAGATATTCAAGACCTGCCTGGACAAGGTCCTGTGCAGCCTTCTGTAGGTGACCCTGCTTTGGCATGAGGGTTGGACTAGATGACCCACAGAGGTCCCTTCCAATCCCTAACATTCTGTGATTCTGTGATCAAGGACAGATAAAAGTGGTGTATCATGAAGTTATTCCAGAGCTCAGTAACATGTTCCATCTGGTCCTCTTCAGTGTGGAGCAGTTGTCCCCCAGAAAACATTTTTCTCTCTTTCTTGTGAACTCTCGGCATGCCAGATATGTTTTTTCTGCTTCTCAGTGCCACAGCAGTTTGGGTGGGGGTTCATAACGTCAAAAAGATTAACTAGGCTGATTTAGACAAGACTGTAAAGGTAACTGGTAGCTAATTTTAACGGCCTAGTATACAAAACTGTGTCCATTTTAATAAATAAATAGTCTAGAGCTTCCTACTTTGCACTAACACACAGCCTAACTCTTGAGTTAATAACACTTCTTAAGATCTGATATGGGCAGGTCCAAAAGCACCTCTGTTTTCAAAACCCTAAGCAGTTTCTCTTGTATGCTTTTGTAACATGGCTGCCTCACATACGTAAATGGAAAACATCGTTGTTTTGTTTTAATGTTCTCAGATGTAAATCTTCAGCTAGAGTAAAGATGATTTTATCTAGCTTTCTCCCTGGGAATTAAGACACATCTCTGTTATCAGTATCTGATGCTACTAAACTGCATACCAGAGCTCAACATCCTAACCTAAGTACACCCCAAAAGGTCTTTGATTCTTTCAGCTACTAATGGAGTAATGATCCATCTACTGATTGACTCAACCACACAGGGGGACTAGCTCACATCTCACAGAATGTGAGAGGCTTTAAATATATTTTAATGTCATCGTTTCTATGAAAAACTAAATCTTTGAATTTGATTGCCAACATACATACGAATTATGCACTTACGGGGTAAATTGGCAGAACTGTATTGTCTTTGCATTCTTAACAGCTACTTCTAAATAGCTTAGAGCTGAATCAAATTTTAGTTTCATTAGTCTGATTTAAGTTATTTATGCTAATAATTTTCACTAAACCCCAGCTTTATTACCTATTTCTAAGATTATTCACGTTAATGCTGATGATGATACTTAGGAATGCTGAGAAATCAGTGTCCCTGCTCTTCTGCCCTCCCTTTCCCTTTTTCCTGAAGATATTAAAAAGCTGCTGACTGGACATCTGCTTCAATTATGTGGGAGAAAAAATATTTGTAGATTTAACACAATTATTTTTTACATTACCTCGTTTGCACCTTGTACTCTCGTATTCAATTTATCTGTAGCCATACTTATCTGATTTTATTTGAATGGCTCCTACCTTTATCAGAAATATCTCATCATGTTCTGTGACAACAGAGAAAAATCAAATTATCTAACTGAATCACGGTTAGTTGAGATGGAATGTGGACAGAAAAGGTTTTTCTGAACAGGTATTGATTAGACTGTAACAGCATTGGCTGCATGCTGTCTCAGGCATTCTTCTTTAGATTGTAATTACCATATTTACAATCATTTTTTGACATTTGAGCACCCGCTTGTATATTATCATAACAGAATATAAGAAACATCAGAAATGAAAGAAAATGCCTTGTGCAAGATAATAGTCCCCCTGCTCTTCCTGATTTGTAGGCAGTTCGGTAAATTATATAAATAATGATATTTTACTGTTATGGATACAAGGAAATCAGATAGATTTCAGCCAGAGCTCTATGGATCTTATTCTCTAACACACTTCTAATTGCATAGGTTATAGTCTCTAATGTTTAAGATTTAAAAACTAATGTCATAATATAAACCTAACCGTGTTTACCTTTCCTGTCCTCATTTCCTTCATATAAGCATGGCATTTAAAATTCAGATTTACTTAGTGACAGAAAAGCAAGCAAACTAAGAATTTCAGTTAAACTTGGGAAAGCAACATCTGGGCTTGCAGACCAGAATATGGATGGAGAAGGGTGAAGAAAGTTGACATTCTAAAGAGAAAGATATGCAGCTGAAAAAAGCCAGTAGCCCACTAATTAGGACACAAGGCTTAAGGACCAGTTGTGAATCCTGTTACTTTTCTGCCTATGATCTCCTTTGTGTAAAAAAGATCCAAAGAGGCAAAAGCATTTTGATGTACTTAAATAGATGAAAACAAAAAATCATAATTATGTGAAAGACTTGTTACCTTTCTAGACCTCAGTAGCTGTATGAAATTGTATAAAATTTGTGTAAAGTTCTCTTATACCTAATTCTTAAAATAGAAAAGAAATTGTTCTGTGTAAAAACTGTGTCTTAAATGTTCACTGGGTCTGGAAACAGATTGCAGGTTTCCCTCCTCCATTTCAAAGGTCTTAACTTTGCAGTCCATATCACCCTAAAAACTAGCAAAGGTAATTCAAAAATTGATGAAAAAATGTAGATGTAATTCCTTCAGGCAGAAGACAGGTTTGAATCTCTGTCTCCTGTATCTTATGGGGAACACATAACTGGGGGGGGGCGGGGGGGGAGATGTCTAAGAATTACTATTGAAAAATAGAACAACTGCCTTTCGGGTTTTAAAAAGCACTGTATGTTTTCAGTATTATCATGATCTGGTAGTATCATACAGAATGGTTTTTTTCAAAACAATCTTTGCAACAAGGACATGGCTTCACAATCTACTCTGACAAGCAGCAGATTTAGTTACATTGCATTAAGTAACCTAAAATATTAGGTCTACCATAATTACATTGAAATAATATCCTATTCCTTGTTGCACATAGGTTTAATAAGACTACATATAAAATGACCTGTGACTCAACTAACACAATGAAAATGAGAAAAACTTTTAGTTTGTTACTAAAACATACCTTTTGTGACTCCATAGCATAAACTTTCCCAGTTGGCAGGGGGGTGAGCATGGTTGTCAGAGATCTCTGGTTCGTTTAATGTTTTTACAAAATACTAATGACGGAAAAGAAAAAATCTAATGATCTTACGATGTTGAATGATGGATTGATACAGTTATACAGAACGATGATTTTGAATAAAAACTTTTAGAATGTGATTCTAAACCTTTTGTAGATTTAATGGCAATACCTTACTGTTCCCACAGAGCTCCAGTGGGAAAGGAGAATGACAAAGTGAGGTTCGGGCTCTGAGCGAGGTGTGCCATTGTCACACAATCTACATGCAAATGTTTTTTTTTTCCCCCCCTGTGTATTTGTGTCACACTGTGTTCTTCAAGGCAGGTATGGCTGCAGATTTCTGGTAGGGAAGGAGTGCTTGTCTTTTTAAGGTGTATTCAGCTATCATTCTGAAACAGAGTTACCTTGTCTGTACAGCTTCTCTTTCCCAAAGTAAATGGCAAATACTATATGACTGCTTTCAGGCTGAGTTTAATTCACTAGGTCCAAAGGTATTTCTAGGTTTGCGTACCACAAAGAATATGATAGCACCACTCTACAAACTGTGACAGACAGGGAATATATGCAACAGCAAAAGGAAGTGACTACAAATGGTTCAGTTTATTATGAGGCAGAAAGTGATAAAGTAGCAGGTTTTTGTTTGTTCTTTTTTTGTATAATGTGCAATTTAAACACGTGAATATTGGCATTGTCATCTCAACATTATACATACTACCACACTTGGAAATACCAATTTGCCAAATGTTATGACTAATGAGGCAGGCACAGGGATTGTTGATAATGTCTAGAGTTTTTTTAACGGACAGTTACATGCTTTTCTCTCATAGCTTTCTCCATTCTTTTTCCTAACCTTTATTCTTCCAGCAAGGAAACAGCAGGGAACATCCTATTTACAAATCAATCTTATTAATGCCAGGATCATTTAGTACACTGGTAGCCACATGGATGTGAGAATAACTTTATTTAATATTGTAATTGAAGCATATGAAAATTTCAGGTGACTATTTTGTACAAAAACAGCAAACAAGTTAAAAAATACATCTATTGTCAGTCAGACTGCTTTCATGAGTTGAATATAAATACAGAAGTTCTGTCCAAGCAAGACAGGATTCAGGAAAGAAAAATATAAATTTTTCACATTCCCTAATATGAATATGCTCAGGCACTTGAGATACTTGATTGTCTATTTCCAGTCTGTGTTTTCTTCTACTGAAAAAATCAAGCAAGCTGACAATAAATTTTGAGACACAATGTATGTTCATGATGTGGACTTAGGTCCATTGAGCTGAACAAAGAGAGAGCAACTCTCTGTTGCTATTAAATACCATGAAAGGAAATTGGATGGTTTGTTGCCCTAAATATTGTATTCAGCTCTGTCCTTGCTCTGCAAGGCAACCATTTCCACCGGTAAAGTGGGGATGAACAGGTTGATCTCATTTCTGCAGTTCTTATGTATATATGTATATGGAGAGAGTTACAGTATATATTAATGATATTTCACTATGGTTGGGATAAAGTATGGAAAAAATGGTAAATTCTTTTCTAATTAATCTTGATTAACTCACTTCAACTTAATGAGAAGGATGTACAATGACTTCATCTAACATGTCCTACAGTCTCCTGGTTGCTTCAAGCACTCTTTCATCTTTGAATGCTGTCAGGCTGATAACAACCTGGAACTCCAATTTCCATTTGAACAGATGGAAATAAGCTGCATCTCTACACTTGTAGGGACCCCAAACATACCAGTATCTGCCTAGTGCACTCTGAAAACTCAGGGTGTTAGTCATTTGTTACACAGTCCTGAGACTTCTGGGTCAGCTTTGTTGTATGTTAGATGCCTTTATCCTTCCCACCTTCTGCTTTTCTCACCTGGATCCTAAAAGGTTTGTATTTGCTCTTCCCAATGGGATCTGATGTGGTGGGTTAATATGAATGACTCTGACCTGACATCACAAAATAGTTTTTTTAAAGTCTCAGACCTTTTCTGGGACCTATTTGCATTTGGAATGCATGTTTTGAGGCTAGCAGAGATAACACTTGTCAGCTTTGCAGTTTAGAGTTGGTAATTCAAATTCCAGACATCACCTCCAATGTGGCCTTCTGACCTTCCCTGCTCCCTCCCTGCCACTCCCCCGCCCCCCGTAATGATTTGAAGCAGTATTTGCTGTACGATTTTCTGTTTCTCCAGCTAAAGGAAACAGCATTGCCAGCACTGTGCAGCCAGTTCCAACTTTTGCTGTAAATACTTTCTGAGCAAGTCAGTAATTATTGTTGCACTGATGACTGGTGGCATCTGTATGAGTTTATTATCATCTGTACTGAAACACAATGCACAATGAAAACATGGGGGACTCTAAAGAAAGAGTCTAATAAATTTACATGAATTAGCATTAGATTTAATTTGCCACATGCCAACCAAACCGTGCAGCAGATCTAAATCCTTTAAAAGATATAGATTTCTTTGTTGTAGCTTCTTCCCAGGCCTGACTGTTACACTTATTTCAAGATTTTTCTCTGGTTTTTTTTACAAAAAAATATTTCCACACGTGATGATTGACATATATGGGTTATTTAGTTCTCAATGAGAGAAAGAGAAAAAAACTTTTGACTCTTATCTTTTTAAGAATATTTAAACCTTTAATTTACCCATGCATATAATATCCTGCACAGAATAAATATGAGGTATTACTGTAACTTCCTCTCTTGGCCCAAATATGAAAAGGTACTGGAAAACGTGAATGAAATGATACTTTTCTTTGATAGTATTTAGGTTAAAAACATGATAGCACTGAAACTTGATAGTAACATTGAAATAAACAGGACACTAACACCCAGTAAAGAGCTGTAGGTTGACCCCTTCCATAATGGACTATGTGGTGCTTTCTGGCATCCCCCCAAAACACCAAACAAGTGAAATTAATGAAGTTAATAGAACATTTGTCCCTGTTTTAGCAACCGTGGTGTCAAAGAGAGTCCAAATTCAGAATAAATATAAAATACACAGAATAGAAAGAAGACACAGGAAGACTGATAGCAACAAATATAACTTTTATCAGAGAAGTTTGTCATGCTTTAAAAACTCAGAAACATCTCTTTACCTAGTTTTGTAGAGAAATGAATGTGACATCAAAGTCCAAATATAGGCCTCAGCATAGTCCATGATAACTTCCACTAAACTTTTGAGCATACTGCATGTCACAGAAAAGAAAATTAAAATTTTCCTTGGAATTTGCAGGTCTTTTGATGAGAAACTTTTAGGAAAATGTTTGGTTTAAAACAAATCACGTGTCCCAAACCAATACATTCAAAATTATGTCAGGTTAATAGATTTACTGAAGGATCTTTGGTTTGATTAACTGAATCCAGGGAAAAGCTGAAAACTGAAGAACTTGCAGACGTGAAGAAAGACCTGCTGATTTTAAACTTTGGCTTAAAATCTTGGCAATTGCTGTACTCCATCCAGGGCACAGGCACAGCTGGCTCTGTCCAAAGACCTGGGGAGTCATGTGGTCAGTGTGGCTGAGGTGCCTCTTCTCTGTCACCTGCTGGTTTAGCTGCAGCTACAGCTTCTGAGGGCATCTGGGTCCTTAGATCTCAAAGACTGAGACTGTTCATAATCTCAGATAAAAAGCTTTCTGGATGTACCGTGTACCAGAACACCAGCTTGATTTTACCAACTGTGCTTTATAGGACAGAGTATATTTAAGCAATTTTTCAGTGGCTACATTGTTTGTTACTTCTACTGCTTTGGTAGGTCAGAAAGAAAAAACCAAAACATCAGTGTAAATATTTTCAAATATAAACTACATATGGATCATAAAAGCAAACTCTTAACATATTATTCTGGATCCGACATAATTTGCTGTAGAAAAGTTTGGTTGCCAAGTTGCTAATTTCATAGCAACAAACTCCTGAAAGAAAGGTGTCTAGTCCAGGTATGCTAAAATTAATGTAATAAGAAAACATATTATTTCCATTAACTCATCTATCTTTCACAGCTCATCAAGGTATATGGGTGAAAAGAAAATGGCAAGATGATGAGTACTTATATATCACAAATGGAAGAAAAGAGGTTTGAAGAAAGGTGAGAGCTACGCAACATTTTCATCAGTCATGTGCATGTCATCACAGATTACATCTGAAAGAGACAGGTGCTGTCAAGACAGCAGTGTTTAGTAAGTATACTAGAATTAGATTTTCAATCTAGGAAATATGAACAAAAGAGCAGAAAATTTAATTAGTCACCCACTTTTGTTTCTAAGTGTCTTTTAGTTTACATAAGGATTTTCTAGTTGAGCTATATTCTGTCCTTCCTTTTCTCTTTCCTTCTGTCCTTTATTTAAAATACAAAAGGTGAAAGAAAATAGGATTAGATTCATACTGTCAACAAAGTATTTTAATATGGCTATGAGAAAAGAGCTCCTTTAGTAACAAGAAAGATTCAATACTGAGAAGCCGGAGCATCTGTGACACCGTATTTTTTTCTAACTGAAATATAACAAATTGCATTTTACATTTTTAATTATAAGAAGAAACTAAAATGCGCTGTCAGCTTTAAACAGATATCTTTGGTATCTCCTAAACTGGATACTACAGAATTTTTTTGTCAAAGATTTCACAGCAAAATAAAATATTCTGAAAATTATTGCTACACTTTATTTACACGTGTCTAAATGTACTTTGTTTCCCATGTACAGCTACTTTATCAAATAGCTTGATAAGAAAACCATTTCCACCTCCCCTTTCAGCTGTTTTAAAAGAAGCGGTCTAGAGCCTGGAAAGGATCTGGGACAATACCTACTGACAATAGGTGTTTGTCCTTTGTAGTCCAGATTCTGACACCTACCTTGAAAAGAGATTTACCATGGTTGTTCCAGAAGTGAGCATCATCTTATCAAACAGACTGTTTTAACTCGCTCGGTGTAGGCGTGGGTTACGGATCCGTTGTGACGATGTGACCCCAATATGAGTATGATCGTTCAACCTTTATTAGTCAGCAAAACAAGGTTTATATAGCAAAACTATTACAGCATCTGAATGGTTAAACCCCAACCCATATATAGGCAAAACTACTGCAACTCGTTGTGATTGGTGCAGAGTTGCATCTCGAAGTGAAAACAGTACTGTGGCAGGAAACAACAAAGTGGCAGGAAGGAAGTGACAGTGTGGCAGGAAACAGTGACGTACCCCCTGCTCCAGTGTCCCGAGCTCGTCGCTCTGCCTTTCCAGCAGGGTTCCGTGTCAGCCGCTCCCAAGGCTCACTTCCGGTTCGGAACCTGGGTTGCTCAACNCACCAAACTATGTCCCCTCTCGTCCAGCCAGGACTCCACAACTCGGGAAACTACAATTCTTCATACGAATTATACAGTGAAACTATAATACCCTGAAGCTGACATATCAATGCTTCATGTAACCAGGTTGGCTGTAGTGCAAAGCCTGACCTTTTTCTCACCCTATATGTTCAGTTCTTTCATGTTTAATTTTATCTGTCACAAGTAAGCAGTGCTTTCTGTTCAGTCTGTTCTGTTGTCAGATTAAATGGAGAGAAAGATGATTATACCTGAAGCTCTACTGAGCACATAGGAGTGGTTATTCTGAAAGGATATTGACTCTTTCAGTCCATACAAGACTCCTAGATTTTTCTCTACAGCCTTAGTCTACAAACACATCATAAACGCACAGTCCCACAAACAGTTTGAAGAAGATTACAAGGGAACTCTGTGTTTCATGGAATCACAGAATGGTAGGGGTTGGAAGGGACCTCTGTGGATCATCTAGTCCAACCCCCTTGCCAAAGCTGGTTCACCTAGAGCAGATTGTACAGGAACTTGTCCAGGCGGGTTTTGAATATCTCCAGAGAAGGGGAGTCCACAACATTTCTGTCTCTATACGTTTCTGTATGGCTTGACTGGACAAATTTTTCATAGCTTCTTCCAGAGTCAAATTACACAACCCTTAGCACTGCTTTATCTGCAGAGTCAAGAACAGCATAGAGCCAGAACAAACCTGTTATGTACTACCTGTCCTACTGTGCCTATGTTCTCCCTTGGACATGCCTAACAAATATCTAAAAGAGGATCTGATTTCAATCATGAATATTATCTCAGTGCTTCTCAAAGCTGAAGACTCTTGTGTGTATGTGCTGAACTTTCTACGCTCAGAGAATTTTACAAGTGAAAATGCCTAAAGGTGTACCTTTAAAAGATTTCATATGTACAAGTAAATGTCAAAATTCTTGCCTAAGTCTCGTTACTACTATTAAAATGATTTTTTAGATGTGGATGTTTGGCTTCAGTTCTGAAGTGCCTGAAGGTATACTCACCAGGTAAGGAAACCTGGGTTTTCTTAAGAAAACAGTTGATGAAAGGTATATATATTACAAAGCTAAACTAGCTTTATAACTATAAACTATGAACTTTAGTCACAGATTTTCCAATCACTGCTTGTATTACTAGTGCACAGTTGGGCAAAACTGTAAAAGTTCAGGGGAAAGCGTTGCTTCTTCCAATTAATTTAAGTAGTTCTTTAAAAGATGCCTAGTCCTTAGTGATAGTATAACAGTACTATTTCCAACAGCTTTAACAAAATATGACTTCCTTCTCTCTATCTTCTAAAATTTTGCTGTCATTGTTCTGAGATTTTGGGTTGTATTACATTTCTATGGATATTGATCCAAATGGATTTTTGGAGAGGGAAGTGCAATTTTAGCATTATTATATTCAAGTTTTAAAAAATTTAAAAAGAAAAAAATAAAAAGGCAGCCTTCTTCCATGCACTCGTTAACCAGTACGGCCTAGTGAAATAATTGGAAGGGCTTGTATATTTGTCACTGGAAAACAAGCTTCAAGTTTAAGGGTTCTACGGATTTTTCTAGCACCAGTAAGTCAAAATATCTGTCATCCAGCTTGAATTTCTATGAAGAATATAACTGGAATGTTTTTTCTATCACGGTACATTTAATTCCAGTACATCTTAAATCACTTTCCAAACTTAAAATAATTTACTATTGCAATATACTTCCTCCAGAGAAAAATGTCATCAGTTTGTCATAAATCAAAGCCTCAGATATATTCAATGGTTACTGACTTAACTAAAGATGTTGTCTCTTTCACATTCTGGTTGTTACTGCATAAGGTATCTGGCTAAAAAAGAACAGTTGCCACAATGACTAGATCAGAAGTTTCGATAATGAAGAGTTATGTAATCTCACATACCTATAGAGGGATATAAAAATCAGAGAGAGACTACAGGTGTGGGTTTGCTCAAGAGCACTGAGTCAAGCAAGAGAAATACCTGAGCTATGTCTTTTAAACACTCTCCGAAACACACTACGCAAAACTGTGTTTTAACAGAAGTTCTGTTTTGGATAACACATATCAGATGTCACATGCAGGCATCATCAAAAATTAACTAGCAATTCCAAAGGTAGCACAAAACATTCTATCCTAGAAATGGTGTATTCAAAATAGAGTAGTTTTAGATTTGGAGCACAGTATGCCACACAAAGATGAGTGCAAACTTAAGATATCCTGGAAAATAAAAAGCAGCATCTGACAACAGTACCTTAGAAAAAATGGTCTCTATCCATAATGTTACATATGTACTTTGTACTGTGTATATACTTATGCGTTTATCTGTTAACTTGATGCGCCAGTTCAAATGGCTGTATGAAAACATAAGCACAGTTGAAGGGAAGAAGACAGAAAAGTGTGAGTAGATATAGGAGGTTTTTAGCAGAAGATATGCAAGCAAAAAAGGGTGAAATGCCCATAATTTTGCTAAGTTGGTCATGTTGCTCTCATCCTAGGAAAAATAACGGAAAAAATTCAGATGAAATACTGTTCACAAACAGTTAAATGAAATTGCACAATTAGTTTCAGAATGTATTTTATTAAATAGAAAATCAGTGACATCAAGATGAATTTACTGTTTTTTTGGAATTTCTAAATGTGGCTGGTAAAGCAACTTGGGTGATCAATTATATTGCCACTTATGCAGGCAAAAAGAGGATGATTAAAAAACCCAAACAACAGATATGTAAAACACTTGTTAAAAGGACTGTGAAGTTGTCTGCTTAGAGATGGACAACTAGCATAACAAAAAGAAAGAATCAGTAATAGCAAATAGCTAGAGTGAGAAGTGCTGCAGGAGTCTGCACTAGGACTTGTAAGACTCAAGATTTTCATCAGTGACAGGGAAATTAATATTAAATTGCATGTAAATCACATTACAATTAAATCTGTAAATGGTACCAAGGCTGATGAAATGGTAAGAATTAGAGCTAAGAGTCTCATATCTCTGACTCATGTAAACTCACTGAAACATGATGCTTTTTATACACAGACAGAAAGACTGCGGGCCATGACTTCGGAATGGCAGACAAAGGGGGCTACATCCATGTTATTGATTTATTCATGTGCAGAGTGATCTTGACGTGAATTTCCTACATTCGTGCTTTGGTTTGCACTGGCCTGTGGTACTTACCAGGACAGAGAGATCCAATGTGTAACTGAAGGTAGTGCAGTTGTCTAACCTAGGTGTGTTCCTTATTCTGAATTCCCGCAGTGATAGCTTGCAGAAAGGGCTGATGCCATCCTAAGGTGTTCCACCAGGATGGCAGTGAGTAGAAATGGGGAACTGAGCTTTTCTTCAGTACACTTCCCCTTTACTAATTACATTAGTTGTAATTAAACGCTGTTAGTTGCATTACTAACAACGTTAATCAGTCGGATACTCCAACACTGGACTTGCTTCAGCTAACCAGATTGTTAAAACGTTGGAGAAGGTTTCAGAAAAGATCTATGAATTATTCAGCGGGTAGTAGGCACGTCCTAATGTGAGAGCTTTAGAGAACTCAGTCTCAAAAGATTTAGAAGTAACTTGATTATTCCATATAAGGACTCTCCAGGAGAGAAAATAGTGGATTCTGGAGGGCACGTAAATCTAATGTAATAAGAACTAGTGTCGCGTTAATTTGGCAGAAAATAAACTCCCTTTCTTTCTAACGCTCTTCACCGAAGTGAGAGGCTAGGTGCGGCTAGGTTTAAATTCTGAGTGATGTCCAATTTGCCACAACCAGTCCAGTCGCGTTTACTATGTATATTAAACTACCACGATTCTGGATACACTAATAGCAGTCTACACCTTCAGTCCAGTCGTGCTCATGAACTAGCACGGCCACATTTGGTCGCGTTCAGTGAGAAACTGTGACAACTGGCTACTTAAACAGTGCAGTTTTATTTGTGCAACAGGTATATAGGTTTTTTGAATT
>Ga0065711_1011634_pt1 | contig 16874 bp, 8 predicted proteins | sample Hoacrofraction12_FD_59098 | JGI IMG/M metagenome (GOLD analysis project Ga0065711, IMG submission 59098) | Hoatzin crop microbial communities from Cojedes, Venezuela - Epithelial fraction 12 v2 (version 2) | ecosystem: Host-associated > Birds > Digestive system > Esophagus > Crop | place... | reverse complement strand
TTTTTTTTTTTTTTTTTTTTTTGCCTCCCAAAAGTTTCATCAAAGAACTGTTTTGATGGCTTAACTTCAAGCATTTGATCTTGAACTCGTCAGCATTCTGATTTTTTGAGCCCTGCAATTAACGTCAGGCTTGATCTTTTACGTGACCCAGTGGTCAAAGCCAACTGTATGGAAATGTATCTGCAGCCAGACTCAGTTTGTAAACTCTATTTTAATTCTTCTGAAGAAATGTAGATTATTGGCCCTGGAGTGTAGGGAGCCGAATGTATCGGTAGTTAATGGTGAGAGCACAGGATCTGCTGTTTCAAAGGGATTAAGCCGCAGAGTTGTTAAGAGGGAAAAGATTGAAAAAAGGAAAAGATTGGGCCAGTTCACAAATCTCATAACTGTCAGGAGCTCTCAAGCACCAAAGCAGATATTTCGTCTATACTCGAGAGATCAGAAAGTTTACAGAGAAAATCATCTTGCAGGAGGAATCTTGACTTAAGGCTTCATTACCTTTGTAAAAACTTGATAAGCTGTGCTGTGCAAACGTGTTCAGTGTTGCCAGCTGTCATTAACCCAGAGGCATTAGGGGTTCCCTGGAGCTCTGCTTTGACTTTTGGAGAAATGAAATCTCAGGATTTGGGTATGGCAGAAGCTTTTAAGAGAGTCCCTCAAAAGTATGATGTACACAAAGCGAGTCAGACTGTGGTCTCAGGAAGCTCATGCACACCTGCCCTTGGCAGCCCTGGATTTTCAGAGTATTTGATGTGTTTTTAGATATGGTTTAACTTTGTGGCTGTGATGATGTGAGCAAGTTGCTCCCCAAATAAACAAACCTTCTCCTCCCTGGCATTGCCTTTGGCCTTGGCCACACTCGTGCCCTTTTCTTGAGTTGACGCTGGCTCCAGTTGACACAGCCTCATCTGACTGCAAGGTGAGTTGCTTCAGGGAGGTGAACCAGCCAGAAAACATTCACCTGTTTTGGTTGTGGGGGTTTGATTTTTGTGCTTTCTTTCCCCCTCCCCAACGTACCTCCCTACGCCAGCTCATGCTGGGGTCAGATGACTCCAAGGGCGTGGAGCTGCCCGTTTCAGCAACACATCGCAGATAGAGTCTCAGCCCCACGGTGATGCTCCTCGCTGACCAAACAGCAACATCTTGGTTGTCTCACCAATGCCCGTGTTGATTTTTTTTTTGGTGATCCCACAAGTTAGGTTTACCGCTGGCTTGGAAGCAAGTTGGGCAGAGGTGGGAAACTAGGGGATGTGAACGATGCTCTCCGCAGTAGTCCGAATGAGTTCACAGCAGATTGTAAATCTGTGTCTTCATTGGAGAGAAGACATTGCAAGACTATTATTATTTTTTAATTAAAATGCTATTGGCTTTCATTGCCAGTGAATTCAGATATCACATAGGTTGGGACCTGCTCATTATATTAGAAGTCTTTGTTCCAAATATAAGCTATCGAATGACTGGTTTCATTGAGGCTTCTGCAAATGTTGAACTGCAACCCGGCCTTTGCGTCGAGTGAAAAACTACTGAAATAATATTAACCAAACCACTGTTGACTTTTCCTTTTTCTGTTCAGCATCTGAACCCAATCTGAAGTTACGATCCAGACTAAAGCAAAAAGTTGCCGAAAGGCGGAGCAGCCCCCTCTTGCGCAGAAAAGATGGTCCGGTGGTTACTGCTCTTAAAAAGCGCCCGCTGGATGTCACAGGTAGGTTGGGTAAGCAACAAATCTGCGCCGGCAGCCACATACTCAATGAGAAGTCCCTTTCCAAAATTAACTCCTGCATCTAGTTAACGGTGCAGTGTGGATGTCTTGTGTGCCTCTCGGTGCTGGCGAATCCTGGAGGAAGTTGGCAGACTTCGGCAGTGGGTGATGCAGGTGGACATCAGCAGCGTTGGTCTGTTGGGTACCCGCCTGTTGAGACAGCGTTACCAATTCGGTCAGCTTTTTTTGTGGATTAAGACATGTAGACAGAGGTAGATATGCCACCAGAGTCCTATGGTTTTTTTCCCAAGCATTTCTATGCTCTGCAGCAACAGGTTGTTGAGAAATAAGATTTCTCAAAGGTGATTCTATTAATGTCCATGAGGAGGCCATAATTCATGGCTGTCATCCTGCAGCAGTAAATGCTTTACAACCCCTGTTTGTTTTAGGCTCTAGGCAGACTGCCATAGTTCCTTGTTAAGTAATTACGCCAAAGTTTTAAAACACATAAGGCATTTTTTTATGTATCTAGCTGATATTTCTGACTACTTATTTGACAGTTTCTTGTTGAGAAATTATACTCTTATGGGAGTAAAGTTTGTAAGGAGGGATCAGAGTAAAAATAGATTATATAGATTACCATAAAGTTAATTCTTAGCACCATCTAGGGATGCCTCTGTGTAAGTACCACTACGTGACAGTGTTTCCAGACTTGTCTCACTTTAAGGCACGCTGTCATCATTCAAACAAACTCAGAGCGAGCTCTCCTGAGAGAGCCGGGTGGTTTCGGGAGACCCTGGGGCAGCTGTGCCCCGTTCTGTGCCGCAGCCTCGCTGTTTGCGGAGGGAAGAGATGATTTCAGCAGCTGAGTGTAATTTATGTCAGATCTGAAAATCTAATTCCCTTCACTCCTCATATATGGGTATATGTCACTTGGCTTTTAGGAGAAATCAGACCCTAATGGCTGACTGTTTTGTCCTAGTAGTGCCTTCAGAAATGGCAGTGGAAGCTCCCGCTTCTCACTGCGCCTGGACCTGGCTCAAGAAGCCAGCCTGGAGCCTGGCTAGAAGAAATATCTGACTTCTTACAGTAAGAGGGGACTTTTGAATGGAAAATAATTTTTAAAAGAAGTCTCACTTCAGGGAATAGAAGTTACATTTAATCCCTGAAGAGTATATCTTCATAGAGTCACAATTTGAATGTCCCAGGTACTTTTCCTGTGTCTAGGTAGTATGCACGACATCTAATATGTTGTCGTTAATGACGTGGTCTCAGAAAAAGCACGTATTTTCCATGCAATCGGATATTTCCTTCAAAACATCTAAACTCTTCAAAGTTGCTTTCCATGGAGAAGTTCAGTGTTAGGTACTCAGCTCTCTCTTTGCTACTTTGGAGGTACTTGCAAGGATCGAAATAGCAAAATAGTACGTACAGAATAAAGCCACAAAAGAAATTACTTTTAAAAGTCCCCTAAATTGTAACAATTGACTTATATTTCTACTGGGGCGTCCTAGAGCATTTACGAGACTGCTGCGGGCTGAACCACTGCAGCTGCTGGGAGATTCTTCTGGCATTGGGCAAATCCTGTGCTTGGGGAGGAGGAAAGTTCAGGAAAAAAAAATTTTAATGTTATTTGCCTTCCAGTATAAAAGGAGAAACCGTGGAGACTGTGCCATACACCAGGTGTAACACCTTCTGAGGGTAGTTTTCTGGCTGTCGCCATTTCATGCACAGTTTTTGTTTGTTGTTGTTTCTGCATCATTAATAGGGAGGCTTTGATTTCGGGCTGGTCACCTCCGTGGTTCTGGTTAGGGAGTTCGCAGGGAACATATTGATAAAATATACAAAGCTGAGAGGATTTTCTGAGAGTTCAGGTGATAACAGAATTATTTTGGAGGATTAACGCTGTCTTGAGTCTTTCCAATGAGAAAGTATTTTACTCCCTGAGTGGAGAAGACTTTTTTTAAAAAAAAAAAAATAAAAAAATTCGTAATTTGAAGCAGATTTACTGTTTTGGACCCTGTAGAGCTTTGCCTGATTTTTGTAAAATGTGCTCAACCATGACCATGGCCAGTTGTCCGTCCAGTCGCATGTCATTCAGGCAGCTTTTAAATCTCTTGAAACAATTTAATTTGCCATCCTGGCGAAATGTCATCCTTGTGAGTCAGTCCCCGGGCAGTCTGTGGGGCCTCAGTGCTGTGGGAGCTGTTGTGGTGTGTGAAGGGCAGCTCAAGGCAGGTCGTGTTTCTCCGAGGACCCGGCACGGTGTGGGCACTTCCCAGGGGACAGGGACATCACACGAGCCCGCTCGCCGGCGCCAGAAAATCTCGGTGCTTCTTTCTAAAAGCAGAGGTCAGCTCTCGTGCGCGATCAGCGTGAGGGCTCGGTGCTGGCGGCACGGCTCCAGTAAATCCAGATGCGCCGGAAGCCTGCATGGGAAAATGTCAACGCGGAGACGGTTCCGTGGTTGTTCCAGCGTGAAGTCTGATGCAATACGTCGCAAGAGGGTGTCGTTAGGGTTATAGGTTAAAGAGGGTGAGAGGAGCACTTCTAGAAAAACGAAGCGGGGCAATCTGATGTCCTCCAGTTTGGCCTCTTCAAGCCTTCCATGTCTTTTATTATCTTCCAGTCGTCTTTAAAGTTATTAACATGCTGTACAAGAAATTCCCATGAGGAGAAGACATAAATATGGTAAGTGGGTACTTGGACAGACCGTTAGAAAGTGCTTGTCAGTATTTTAAGAGCCCTGGGAAGATTTAGGGGGGAAAACAGGGAGGAGGAGAATTGCTTTCCTCCAAAACAAAACTCGAGGGGTTGTTATCTGTCTAAATACCATCGTGGAGATTGTTTGTAACGCTAAAAGTTGGTTTTGGATGTGTTTTTAGACTCTGCATGCAACAGTGCTCCTGGATCTGGTCCCAGCTCTCCAAACAACAGCTCCAATAACATAAGCACCGAGAACGGAATTGCCGGATCGGTCACGAGTATTCAAGCAGAGGTACAGAGCCCTTCCTCACTCTGATTTTTAACGCTTGGGTTTCTGATCAGTTTTTGCAGAGTTTTAGGAATTTAGGCGTACAAACCGGTGTGCACCACGCTAAAAAAAACCCCCAGATCGTGACTTGGAGCGGACTTTGGGAATTACTTCTCAATCTGGGCTGACAGGATGCGCTATCTGTTTATTAAATCTGGTTTCAGCCAGCTTGCAAGCTGCTAGTGGCAACTTGTAGTGGTTTTGTTGTGAGGAGAGAGTAAAAATAAAGTGATTTAGCAAGGTGAAGCATCAAGAGCATTTCCTGGTGAAATGCAAGTATTTTAAAATTTGGGAAATCTATTCTCATATATTGTGTATAGGGTGAGTTTGTTGTGTGCAGTAGGTTAGTCTAAATATGTCCAAAACAGAACTGGATTAAAGGGAACGGATTTAACCTTTTCCTCCCCACGTAGGGATTTGAAAGCTTGGTGCCTGATGCCGTGTGCTAGCTTATAATCCCATAAGCTTTCACCATAACCTGAGGCATCTGCTGTGGATGTCAAAGGCAGGGTGTTGGACTGGGTAAACTGGGATTTGATTCAACGCAGCAGCTCCTGTGTTTAGGGTTACTAAAACCCAGCTTTTTCTCAGGGCACATAGTGGGGTGTGGGCCGTGTTAACTGGCTCCCACTATAAACCTTGCAAACAGATAACCAGTGTGGTTGTGTAATGTTACTGGTGCATTTCTTTTTTTCCAGCTTACCATTAGCTGTTCTCCCCATGAATATAGTGTCTGTCTCAACATCAGGACTGTGAAAACAGGCTCGGGCTTGTTCTTCCCAAATTGTCATTTAGAATTGAAAAGGGTCTCTTATGGTAGAAATGTAGGCCCTTACTACTTTCTGATTTTGTACAGGTTTTCACTCTATTTTTCTTTCTAATGTAGCGTAACAGCATTTTGTATAGGGAATATGCCTTCCACTCCACCCTCTGCCCTGCCAAATAATCCAGCACACACCTACGTCCACTCTGGTCTGCTGTAGACCTCACGAGATTTAGACAATTAGTGTAAAGATTAGGCCGGTGTAAGGTGGAGTCTTCACTTGACACTGGCAGCTGAAGCTGCTCCAGAGAGACGTGGCTTTTGACATGGACACTGACCGTGTGGTAGTTTGGAGCAGACCTGGGAAAAAGGTGTCTTATACCCAGGGTTATTTATCGGGTTTGCAGAACCAAAGACCGGCTGAGCTGAGGGCACATCTTAGGTACATTTGTGTTAGCCCCAGGAAGACTGGTGCTTAGTTACCGGTTTCACTGATCCAGGAGCTGTCAATCTTGTCTATACTTAGCGAGCTGCAAATCCCCAGTTACTGCTGATGGAAAAAAATAGAGGATTCAACAATTTCTTGTGGTGTGAACAGAGCAGGCAGCTTCCCGCAAGTCAGTGTTAGCTCACATGGGTGAATACGAAGCTATAGTAATCTCCTTAACCATTTTATTTTTCAAACAAATAATTTGAGCTAATCATCTGTGACTAGACCACCAATACCTAATAAAATGGATGCAGACTGTAAGAAAACCTCTCTTCATCAACTGCAGCAGTTTTGTAAGTTAGGCTGAGGCAGGAGTGGCACAGAGGATTTAGAAAAAAATCGCTGTACTGCCAAAACCTTTCCCTGGGAGTTGTCTTTGCCTCTTTTGCAACTGTACCGCAGTGGGTAATTCACAGCAGTGCCACTGCGCGCGAGGAAAGAAGTGTCTTCATCTAGGGTTTTAAGAAAAGCAGCATTTGGTGTCATCTCCAAACAACCTATGCATAAAGGAGGAAAAAAACCCAGTTTTCATTTCCCTGAAAATAATCTCTAGAGGTTTTTTGACCTTTTCATAATTTTTGGAAAATAGGAAAAATATAACATACAAATGATGTACAGTTCCAATTTTAAAGCTGCCCGGGACTGTGTTAAGTATATTGGATTGTGGCCATCACAGAACAGAATGAAACATAAATCACTGCGTGATGGCAAACAGAACATCGATAACCTGTTGCACGAACTGTTCTCCTCCCAGCATTGCAGGCATACTTGAATGGCTTAGCTGAATGTCCTAGTCCTTTGCATTTGTTTTTGGGGAAAAATAACTCTGCACTTGGTTCCGGCATTTCGTGCTGCGTGATACGAGCTGGTCCATTTGCCTGTATAGGTTTATATGGGAAGAAATATCTGGGCAAGGTAGGGTTTCGGTTTCTTTAGAATCTTCTTCTTCAGTAGAAGTAGTATTACGCGGTAGCCCAAGTGTTGCAGATTTCTTTCGTACTAGTTGACCAGACTTTTTCTCATCTTTTCACTTTTAAATATTTAGAAATATTTAAACGTCTCTGAAAAAAATAACGTTGTCAACGTTAAGCGTTTCATGCTTACCCTCATGGTCTATTTTGAATGAGACATACGTCTCTTTGCATCTTAGTTTGCTAGGTCGCCTCTTGAACCGTTTCAGATTATGTTGGAGGATGCTATCTGGGTTCGTTATTTAAGTTTCAGCGCTTGCCTGCAGTGTGGAAAGACTGCAGCTTTCCGCCTCCTTTTAAAATAGACAATCTCTATTTTTAAATACTGTTCTTAAATCTAAAGGTTTTTCTGTCTCTGAAAGGTAGATGATATTCATTGCTATTGCAGTTGATACAAGACTATAAAAAGTACGTGTCTACAGATGAGAATTGTACATGCGGAAATTGGTCTCTTCTGGGCAATTCAAAAAATGTTTGTGTACAACCCGTAGATGGGATCTGTACATTTAAAGTGATGATAATGCTGCTAAATATCATGCACTGATAGCGTCAAGCTGCTGTGTTTTTCTCTTCACTGTTTTTAAAACAAATCCCCTGGAGATAGTTCGAGGCACAACTACAGAGTATTGATTGTTGAAAGAGAAAATGGATGTAGTTTTGTTTCATTTATAATATCAGTAAAATGTTTCATTACTCTGCTGGCAATAACTATCTTCTTCTCAATGTGGCAGGCTGTCATTATGTAATTTAAATTAAAGCAAAATTGCCAGTAGTGCTCAAAATCACTTGGGAGAAGCTGTGTGCAGGTATGCGCGATTGCATGCCCTGACCAGGGGCATGAAAAAAAAAAAAACACTCAACAGCAAAATGCTCCCTGCAAATTGGGGCAGCAAATTGTGAGCTGAGATCTTAAAAACAGATTTATTCTTTTTATGGGAGATCTGATCTGTAATATATTTTCAATCAGCTTGAATGGCATCCATGAAAGCACAAGAAGGCGAAAGGAAATAAAAAAATTCACTTTGCAGGTGCAGTTTTGCACAAGGTCGTGTGAAAACTAGGTGACTCGGCTGAACGTCAGGAATTTAGGCGAACTTGGACGCTGGGAGAGTGGCTGGCCAGGTGGTGGGCTGTCGAAGCGCGCAGCTGAAAGACAGCCCAGTGTCTGATAGAACGGCGGCAAAGCCGGCTGTGGGAAGGCTTTCCTCCTCCTGCCCTCCTCACACAGGCAGCACCAACCCCGGGTGCAGAGGTGGGGTGTCCTGCAAAAGCTGCCAGCTGCGCCGGTGAAATTTCGAGAAAGCAAGGAGGCAGGGTTGCTTCTGAAGATTGTTCTGTAGAAAATGTTTGGCTTTCAGCGTTAGTTCTTATGTGCTTTTTCCCCCCCCGAAAAGATTGCTGCAAGCTTTTTTTCAGCCTCACATTAGAGTCTTCAAGGGGGAAAAATAGGTTTTTATTACCCAGAGCTGGCCCACCCCTGCAAGCGAGGAAATCACCTGCAAAGTCTCATTGACTTGCAGGACTATGAAATATAGTTTAAAAATCCATTCTTCACATCTCTGTTATATCAATAGAGATTGTTCCATAGTATAATATGAAGTTAATCATGATCCTTTTTTTCATAATAGCACCTGAGTTAAACAGTAGAAACTGTATAGAAAGTCTTTTTGAAATCTAACCTCTATTTTATACAAGTTGGAAAATCACCTGTAGAGAATTCAGGGTGATCAGAAGACTTGTTTCCTAACAGGAAAATCAGGCAATTGAAAATAATGCAATTTTTATAATGGGTTTTCTAGCACGTATTTCAGATCAATCTTGTTCTGAAATTAAGGATATTTTTACTTAAGTGTTCCAGCTTTAAATGGCCGTAAGATAATTCAGTAAATTTCGCATTTCACCCAGAAGAGCAGGAAATAGCTACATAAATGCAACCTTAAGGCTTTTTGATGAAATTTTGAAGTCTGATTTAAGCTAAAGCACACTAGTAAATAACGTAAATTGTCTGTGATTTGCTGAAGAGAACAACAGCCATTGTAATGCCATTTTTTTTTTTTTAAGGTAATCTGTTTTAGCATTGAAAGGGCAAATACTTGAGAAGGACAAGTAAGCTGTTAAGTCTTCTTTACCAAAGCTGTTTGCAGTGGCACTGCATGAAAACTGAGCAGAAGCAGAGTACCGGTGAGGATGCACGGGTTATCTTTAGTCTCCAAGAAAGACCAAACAAACTGGAAGAGGTCTCTCTGCGGGGCAGTGGCGTCGATGGCAGTTGCAGAGCGAGGTCATCCGTTATCCCGGTCTCATCACCCCTGCGTGGTCATGGCAGTGGCGTTCGGGGCATGAACCCAGTCTGTGCCTCTTTAGGCTGGATCTGAAGCACAACTTAGCTCCCTTGTTCAGTGTTCCCAGTGTCAGTTCTGTACGTTTCTGATGTGGCTTCACAGCAAGCGTAGCGTGTCCTTGATCCGATCTGTGGATGCTCTCTCACCAGGACAATGTTCTTGATTTTGTTTCCAGACCAGCCTGGCTCATAGGCTTGTGAATCGTGAAGGCTCGGTAACACAGCTTCCGCTCTACACATCTCCTTCTTTGCCCAACATCACGCTAGGACTGCCTGCAACTGGCCCTTCCAGCGTAAGTGGTGGGGGGATGTAGCCTTTGAAGTGTGGCTTGCACCGATTCATCCCTTAACGTGCTGTGCCATCAACTGTGCGTTTGCAGGGAGGGTCAGGACAGCAGGATGCAGAGAGACTTAGCATCCCAACCTTACAGCAGCGCATCTCTCTATTTCCTGGCACCCACCTCACTCCCTACTTGAGCCCTACGACGTTGGAAAGAGATGGGGGAACTGCACATAACCCTCTTCTGCAACACATGGTCTTACTGGAACAGCCAGCTGCACAAACTCCCTTAGTCACAGGTGAGTGCTCCATAGATAATGTGCAAAACTCGGTGCCAGCTGGGGAAAGAGAGCAAGTGACATCTGCTGGGTTTTCGTAGAGTCTGTTCTCCTGTACAAAAGAGATACCACGTCATCTGTGCATTCTGTAGGTGAAACGTAACCTTTAGGATGTGTTTGCTGATATGCTGGATAGCGGTGGCATTTGCAAGATCAGAGATTGCCCACCTCATCCAGAGGTAGGAGGACGCTGCCTCGTCATTTTGGCGAAGTGGAAATAAATAGTATTTACTTCCGTAAGTAAAGCACAAGTTTGTAGGTCACAATTTAAAACTATGTAGTTAGAGTTCTAACCACTTGAGATTAAAGTGGAGACACAAACGTCATGCCTTATGATTACCCTTCCTGTTTGTCACGGATGGTTTCTATTCTGTGTATGAAAGGCACGCGTTTATAAGAATCTCGGATTAAAATATTTGCTTTTCATCATTAGTGTAAATGACAAAATCAGCTACGTGCAAACAGATTGTATTTGTTTGTATATGTTACATTTTCAGTATGCTAATTGGTTTGAGTCACTCCCTGTGTCATGTTTGCAGAATTAAATACCTGTGGGAAGGCGCGTTTCTATAAATAGGGTTGATTCAAAGCAATAATCCTCGGCAGGATGCATTTCTGTTTTACAGTATGTAATGCTGGGACAAAAGATGTTCTGCGTAAGTTATAGACAGGTTGATTTTTGCTTCTTTCATTCCTTTTCTAATGGAAGCTCTTGAGAGATGTCGATCACTGAAGCATTGCAGCGCTGCTCGCTGGTTTGGCTCGTGTCTGGTTTTACATTCAGATCCCAGGAATGTACGTGGGGCTGTGAGAAGTCGTATGCACATGCATATGGGGAAGCTGAAGCACAGAAGCGTGGTATTTAGGCAGCTCTCTCAGAGCTGCGAGATGGTGTGTGCAGATCCCTTGAACCTTTGCATAATTTTCTGTTGCCTCCTTCTGCCACGGTTGCTGTGGCATGACGAGGTTACCCAGAGTCATGACGTGGTTCTTCACCAGTGGCCCCTTGCCCAAGGTCTGCTGATGAAGAGCCGTTGGAGAAATCTTCCCCTCTTATCCTATCACCAAAACCTTCTCCCATGTTAGTGCTGGAGTTTGCTTTAAGGCATACGTGGGGAGAAGTGCTGTTCTGTTTCCTTTTCAGCCTCTCTCAAAGCTTCCCTCATTTTACAGTGTACTGTGTTTGCTTCCAAGTGTATTCCTTCTAGTCCACCTGCTACGTGCGGTGTTTTCAGAGTGAGTACAACATGTTATAAACTGACACTGAGGAGAAATATTCACTATACAACAGAGTAACAAGAAGAAACACACGTTCCAGATGCAGCAACTGAAAGAGAGCAAGCTAACACATGGTCTCAAATCCCTAAGTGGACTGGCTGCCAAACTGCGGTGTAGTACTTCTAACTTCCTTGGAAGCAAAGTGGAGTTTATTAGTATTCTGCTGATGGCCTTCAGCTCTGGAGATAGTCTCCCGACGGCTGCAAAATGATCCAGCACGATGACATGCTGTTTCTGTGCAGGAAGGTAGACGTGAGGTTTTGGGAATCTAGAGCAGAATTCCTTAGGTCTGCCGTTCCTCTTGTGAGAGATCACTCTGGATAATACCCTTCACGTTGACATGTATGTTCTGAGTAGATACAAGGCGTCTCTCTGGAAAGCCGTCACAGGGATACCTTGGTCATTTGCTTGGAGGAAGGTAATCTTCCAAGGTGTCCTGTGCAAACTGTGTAGAATCCCTTCCTCCGCTGTCTAATTTGAAATTTTTGGGAAGAGGAACTGTGCTGTAAGGGAGATGGACCACATCTGTCCAAATTATTCATATATTCATACACACACAGACATATGTGTGTGTGTGTATATATATATACACACACATTTGTAAGAAAAGATGCCCTTTTACATGACTCTCTTCAGAAGAGCAAAGGGTGGGAGAAACTCAGAAGATCTTTCCCCAAGAAAAGAGGCTTTTAAATAAGTCGGATTCTTCCACATAGGGCAGTTCTGTGAATCAGCGGGGAAAAAGAGGTAATGTCCTGGGACAGAAACGTCAAGCTAAACCACTGTCTGCAGGCTTCTGGGCAGCTTCTCTCTCTTCCCAACCAAAGGCTGAAAAAAAAGAGAAGACACAACTTCTCTGCCCCTTGAACTGGGCAGTATTTGTGAAGGTTGCTGGCCACTTGGGCAGTCTTTAGTTTGTTTTGTACAGTGAGATAAAGTAAAACAGCTCTTCTGTCCTAAAAGTGTGTGCAGCCTTATCCACATTAGGGAGACAGCAGTTCACACAAGTGATGCCTTTCTATCCTGAGGTGTAATGAGCAGAAGTGAAGGCTTATCCTCAGCTCCTCCACCCTTGGGTCTGGCTTTGTGTTGGGCGTGTCTTCAAGTCCCAGCTTTCTAAGAAGTATGTGAAGGTGTGTTTTTGGAGAGCAGAGCAAGAGTTGGCTTACCCCAAGAACAGCTGAAAAGACAAGACACTTCCTAAAGACATGCCCTTACTGGAGCTCAGATTAGTATTTCACATGGTAGTCATCAGAGACACCCGGATTGCCACGGGCATGTGAGTTATGCAAGTTATCCCAAAATAACCTCGAGTTTTCCTGAAGTTACTAACGTGTATACACAGGACGGTGATGGAAACAATGCTAGCTATTTGTCGTCTTGGTCTCTAACTTACCTTTTTTCTACAGAAATAATGAAGCCTGGTGGTTCCTATATTCCTGAAATGCTTCAAGGGAGCGCCTTTTTCCAACGCAAACCTGGTCAGGGGTTTATCACATGGAAGTTTTCACCCCTAGTCGTTTCTACGGGCAGGGTGTAGCACAGCCAAAGGCAGATGTGCTTCCCTGCGTGACCTAGAGTAGGAAGCAGCTTCATCAGCATCCATCATCCTTCAGCATAGCCAGTGAGCCCCGTGTAAGGTATAATTACTGGATGCTGCGGGGTAGAAGCTTGGGTTGTTGCTTTCCTAGAAACGAACCCGGGATTACTCCCTATACCAAGGCAAGCTGTAAGACTGTAACTTACCTAAACCACCAGTGTGTTCTTAATTCATGTCACCCACCGAGCAATAGAAGGGTCTGTATGGTGTGGCTGATTTCAAGAAATGACACGTTTCCCTGGAGTCTCTGAGTAAACAAGCAAACAAACAGTTCGAAAGAAAGCAAAGTATTGCTCCATCCAATGGTAATTAATTGTTGTCTGTTCTCTTTGAAGGATGCTTCAGCTGTACATGGCGAGGTGGCTGGTTTTAACATTATATGTCGTTGTCACCATCAGCGTTACTCAACAGCCATTTTCTCCCTTCCTTTCTTCTTCCTTTTTTTCTTCTCTGCTGTTTTTTCCTCCATATTATCTTCAGACTGGTATCTTTCAGGACTGCCTCTCCATGCACAGTCTCTGGTTGGTGGAGAACGGGTCTCCCCTTCAATACACAAACTCCGGCAGCATCGCCCGCTGGGGCGCACGCAGTCCGCTCCCCTTCCCCAGAACGCCCAGGCCCTCCAGCAGTTAGTGATCCAGCAGCAGCACCAGCAGTTCTTGGAGAAACACAAACAGCAATTCCAGCAACAGCAACTGCACATCAACAAGGTAGGCATGATGTTTTTAAAGTCTTGCTTCCTCGTGCAGCATCGATACCAACTCCAGGCGACACTGTTTCAGAATTTCTGATGCGGTAGTGCATGTGGTCTTGACCTCCATAACCAACTGGCCTTCATCCTTGAACCTCTTTTTCGTGATTTTGAGGAATCCAAGGATGTGGACAGCTGTCACTGAGGCGAGGATCAATACCTCTGTTACAGACAGAGGAAAGACAACACAGTTCAGTCTTCTGGCTTTCCAATAATACTTTTTAAAGTTATCATTGCTGCCATTCATACGCATCAGGTTCTTTTGTCAGTTTTGTAGCAGAAAACATAAAATGCTGTCAAGGAATATGGGGATAATACCTACTGTGTATATACTCAGTTTGAAAGGAAGAAGGAGCAGTAATGTGGATTTGAGGAAAAAAAAAATAAAAAGCGAGGGATTTCAGACATGACACCATCAGAAAATAATTGAAAGTGAAGATATTCAGATTTACTGAAGCGTGTTTCCCTGGAATTACCTTTGGAGAAAGAAAAGCTGTTCCCATCTCCAGTCCAGATTCTCTTAAACTGCGGTCCTCTGTGAAGCATTACAGTGTCCCATCCATTTCTCCTCCTGGAAGTGAGGACAGTATTGCTGTGTGACCTGCAGAGGTTGTGTTGAAGATTAATTAGACATGATTCAAAAATTGCTTTGAAGAAAGCGAGTGCTATGTTTATTATCTCGCTTTCTGTAAATCACCTGGAGATCATCAGGTGAACATTGCAGGGCATCATTCATCAGTGCGCAGATTGTGCCGTTGCTGTGTAGCCAAACTCATCTGTCTGGGCATCCCAGTTTTACAACGAAGCTGAAACAAAGCTGCTTTGAGATAATTGCATGGAGTATGCATTAAAAAAGACAAAAATCTATCCTGACGTTTTAGCCTTCGGGAAGGCAAAACTCACCTTTTAAGAACAAGAGGTCTGATCACAAGTGGAATGGATGGAGCTGTGCTGTTTGACCCCAGCTGAGGTTTTCTCCCAGAATTTCTCTTGCTAGACGTGCGATATGAAAATGCTGTTGGGGAAGGGGGAAAATTGATCCTAATCAGCGTGATATTTTTCTGACTCTGATTTGTACTGGTTTGAGGCTTTCTAAAGACTTTTCTCAAGGAGTTCTAGTGGTGGCTTTCTTTAAGAAAGAAGCAAATCCAGTAGTAGGTTTCAGGCTCGGGAGGACAAGCGAGATGGCCAGCAGACCTGTCAGATTGCTCCAGTCTAGATTACGGTGGAGGTTTCTCCAGATATTTTCACTGTTCCAGTCCTATGAGAAAATACAGCTACCGAGAGCTGGATTTAAAAAAAAAAAGAAACCCCAAACAAAAAAAACAACCCACCACACAACCCCCCAAAACTTTGTTTATAGACTGGAGCTCAGGCAGGATGATTACACAAGTTACTGACGTCAATCATGTACTTCTGGAGGGCTGCCACTGCGCACCGCGTGTGCCAGCCCTGGCCCTCGTTCAGCCCCGCACACCGGGGTGGTGGCGAGCTGCTGCTGCTGCCATAGAAATTTCCCTTACCCCCCTCCAAATCGCCTGCGCGACCAGGATCGTCGGACGCGAGGCGCTAGGTAGGGTCTCTTTGTTCGGAAATAAATGTCAGCTCGGTGGTTTGTTTGTTTGAGGTTTGCAAGGCTTTTCCGTTGCCAGCGCTTGTAAACGGCCAAAGACTTCGCCGTGACGTACCCGCTGCACTCATTCAGACTTTCGCTTGGACCTCCCAGGAGCTGGGGAGCGCGTGCGACCGGAGCCCAGCGAGTTCTCCCGCAGCACTCTGAATTTCAGCTTTGTTAGAGCGGTGATCTGTCACACCCATGGCAGGGGCAGGCGGGAGGGGGACCGTAATTAAACTGATTGCACAGGGGCAATTTCCCTGCGTTTGATTGATACGTGAGCAAGGAGTTAAAAATCGTTTCGGTGCTAGTGCTGTATGCGTGTGGCGAATTTATCCCGTGGGATAGCATCCAAGTGCTGACGTGGAAAAAGACTTTTCCCAGATGTGCAGATATTTTAGGACCCTCGTGTGTAGGAGAGCAAGGACACAACTGAAAATAATGTAATAGGTTGCTGCCTTTTATTAGCAGAACTGACAGCACTGTCTGTGAAGGTTCGGTTGGATTTCCTGTAAATCATACGAGGCTGTTTTCAATTGCTTGTGATTTTTTCCAAACTTTAAGATTTTGGCCTTCAACTTTCCCTGTTAGGTGTCTACATCAGATGAAAATTCTGAGGAGATTGCAGCCAAAACAAGTCTTGCTTGTTTCCAAGAAGGCCACTAAGGAAAAATATGTTGTTTTACTCCTGATTAATAATCATCATCATCTAGGGGGTTCGGCTGTGAGGCCTTAGTGCCAGAGGCTTTGGAGCAGTAACTTGGAATTGGACAAAGGAGGACAGGGCGGGTGACTGGGTGGGGAAGGAGGGTGCAGAGGGATGAGTTGGGTGGGATGGGTCCGAAGGAGGGACAGGGCTCCTTGGAGTGACTGGAGGGGAGCGTGCTCCCGGGGTGCCATCACGTCCAGCGTGGGCTGTGAAGTCCCTGGTCTGCCACTGTTGGCACCAAACTGGGGATCGCTTGGGCATAGCGAAGCGTGTGGTTCATCGCGTTCGGGAGCTGGCTCACTGACTCCCCTGGCTCACCGCAAGGCTCTGTATGGAAAATGAGGGTCCCAGCCCTGCTCGTCTGGTGTTCATGTTGTCACCTTCTCGTCTTTAAGGAGGGGAAAAAACACACACACACACAAGCCAAACAATGCCCCCCAAAAACGGGGATGAAAGACATGCATGAATGAGTAGAGCATTATTGTCGTCACCAAGCTGAGCACTCGGGCTAGGACGTGGGAGTAGTGAAGTTTCCCGTGCAAGTCTTGCTCACTTTTGCTTTTTATGCATCTTTTTGATGATCGAGTGGTATCTCTTTCACAAGGGTCTGAACTTAGTACAGAGCAGGGTGAGGGTGAGGCTGCTCTCCAGTGTCATGCTGCTTTGTTTGTTGCGAAAATCAGAGGACACAGAACGAGTGGAAGAGGGAAAAGTGGGGGCCTGAGGGCTAAGGCAGCTTGGCACCATGGCAGGGAATTGGCCTTCTCCTCTGTGCTGGCAGAGCTGTGTCCCACCGAGCAGGTCCAGCCAGCAGATGGCTTGCGGCAGCTCGCTCATCTCCATGCCTGTCGCAGGACGGGGACACGGGGGCTGCTAGCTGCAGAGGGGCAACGGGCACAAACTGAAACACAGGAAGTTCCGTCTGAACATGAGGAAGAACTTCTTCCCTCTGAGGGTGACGGAGCCCTGGAACAGGCTGCCCAGGGAGGTTGTGGAGTCTCC
>Ga0065711_1040534_pt1 | contig 16875 bp, 11 predicted proteins | sample Hoacrofraction12_FD_59098 | JGI IMG/M metagenome (GOLD analysis project Ga0065711, IMG submission 59098) | Hoatzin crop microbial communities from Cojedes, Venezuela - Epithelial fraction 12 v2 (version 2) | ecosystem: Host-associated > Birds > Digestive system > Esophagus > Crop | place... | reverse complement strand
GAGGAGCCGCCTCCCCTCTGCCCCGGGGGTTCGGAGCAGTTATCCGCAGCCAGCGGGGCGCTCTCATACGGCCGCGCTCCGGAGCGGGCCTGCAGGGACCCTGTCAGGCTCCTGCCGGGGCCTCGCCTTTACGGATCAAGTAACGCCAAAACAGCTGGTCGGAGTTTGAACCTCAGGCATACCCGCACAAGGCGCTTCTGCGTAGCCCTTCGCTTCGATTTACCCCGGTTGGCGAGTTCACCAACTTTCTCGGCTAACGCCTCTCGCATCGCGTTGACAAACGCTCCACGCCAGAGCGCCCGAAGCCCGCCTGCTTTCCTTCGGCTTCTGGGTCCCCCCTTCCTACTGCTACCAACAGGCAGGCAAAGTCATCAGCCAGATCATTGGAAACGAGTAATCTGCTTTTACTACAGCAAAAAACCTCAACCCTTTCACCCACTCTTTTGTTTCAAAAGGAAGGTGTCCACAGGCAGGTTCACGGTGAAAAGACAAAAAGCAAGACCGAGCAAACAAGAGAATAACCACAAACTGCTTTCATTCTTACTTGGTGCCCTATGGACTAGCCCTCCAAGACAGGGCCTCTCCTGACAGAGGGAAGTTGCAGTAATCACATCTTTTGGCTCAAAAGGCACATTATCTTTTCGTAAAACAGCTCTATATGCAACTAAAAACAACAAAAAATGAACTCCTTGAACCCTGCTCACACCCCACTTTATATGGACTGTGAAAGCATTGAAAAGGGGATGCAAAACACCTAGGAAGACTTTAAAAATCCACAGCTGCAGGGAAGTTTCTCACGTGGTTGAGCTAGGAAGGTCTGGCTCTGTATAAACAAGTGTTTTCAGCTGTGTTTTAGGGCAAGTCACAAGCTTGAATAAGGTGTTGTTGCTGCATAGCAATTGTGTTCTTCTGCAGTGATCAGGATGGGCCTTTTACAGTAGGGGAACAAGTCAAAACAGCTTTCAGGGTTGTCCAGACTAGCACGTGCAGGTACAACGTGTGTCCCCTCCACATCCACTGCTCCAGTGCAGGGTCTCTCTTGATACAACAATTACTGGGGCTTGGCCTGTGCAAAAAGATACAGGAGCAGCTGGGAACTTTCTGTGGCTGGCGACTGCTGTGATGTGGCACCACAACCTGCCCTGCTGCTTCCAAGCAAGTCTTTTAAAGTAGGAGGGCTATGATTTCTTCCAGGTGAGCTGAAACATTGTCCAAAGTTAGAGACACAATGAGAGTTGATGATCCCAGAACAGCAGACTGCTACTAACCAGGCATGATCGCGGTCCATAAAACGTCACTTACAGTAGTTTGTTTTTTTCTGTCTAGCTAAAGACTGGGGTCAGTTATGCTTGATGAAGTATTTGGTCTGTAACCTTTCAGTACTGATAGGTCAAATAGCCCCCTCATTTGAGAAGTTACAGCCCTGCTGGGAGCAATGACTTAATTCCTCTCTTCCAGACCTACTTGGGATGGAGCCGTTTCAGTCTCTTGTTCTGTCCTTCCTTCTTCTCTTCATCGCTTCATAGCCACCCTGTTATGTGTACACATGCTTTTCCAGTTTCTGTCTCCTTTAAAGCATCTCTCTTTCAATTCACACGCTGCTCCTCCAGACAACCACCTTACACACAACTTTGCTCCCCTTGAACATTTCTCCTGGCCTTCAGATGGAACTTGCTACTTGCCCTTCTACCTCTCTCTACCATCTCTGTTGTTTCAAGCCTCGCAGTCTCCAACTCCCGTCTTCTCCTACCCTCTCTGCAGTACCTGTGGAATTGAAATGCATGGGGCATGAGTTATTTAACTCTGAGGCAAAGGGTACTGCACAGTTTGAGACATCCGATAGCTAGATTTTAGTCAGATGAGGGCAGTGTTACAAAACATGTTCGTTCCCTGTGCCACACTTCACTATTTGTCCTTCCGGTACAACTACTTACGTCTCAGGTTTGCATTTTGAAATGATCTAGGCTGAAAAGAAATAAGCTAAAAAAAAAAAGAAAAAATAGAAAATGGGAGATTTATGCCAAATCATTTTAGAGATCCAGTTTACAGCAGGGCGATAATGACATTTCTGCAGAGCGGGCAGCAAGTGCTGCGGCCAGGGAGTGAGCAGCCAAGGACAGGAAGAATTTCTCAAGCAGAACTTCTCTGCCAAAGGCAACGTGTTGCTGCAGCCAAAGATTTCTGCACTTCTTTTTAATCCTGAAATTTGAAATGGGATTAATTTGGCCCCTACTGCAGATTAGAGTTACTTTATGTGTATGCCACTTTTATCTAACTCTCTAGCCCCTTTACCTTACTTCTCCCAGACTGGTTGCCACAAATCCTTGGAGCTACCAGAGAATGGTAATTTCTTTATCTGAATAGGCAGCTAACAAAGATGACAATTCCTGCCTCAGTACAGGGGTAGATGCCAGTCTCTATCACTATTTAATGAGCTTACTTGGGGAGGAGAAGGAGTAGGGCAATGGAAAGTCCCCTTGCCAAATCTAACTGAAAGCAGTCTTTGCTGAGGTAGAAATAAAGTCATGTGCTTTTTCAGTGGCATTTCTTTTTTAAAAAGACCAGTTATGACTTAGAGTTCATTTTCAGTGCAGTACAATGAGAAGCAGCAATGGAATTCCCAATGGTGGTAATATAAATGTTGTGGCTAATTGCACAGGGAACATTCTTCCTTCCCAGGTTAATTCAGGTTGAAGATCTTCAGTTCTGCCAGTCTAGTTCACAAGTGGCTTATTCACAGAATCACAGAATGTTTGGGGTTGGAAGGGACCTCTGTGGGTCATCTAGTCCAAACCCCCTGCTGAAGCAGGGTCTCCTACAGCAGGCTGCACAGGACCTTGTCCAGGCGGGTCTTGAATACCTCCAGAGAAGGAGATTCCACAGCCCCTCTGGGCAGCCTGTTCCAGTGCTCCGTCACCCTCAGAGGGAAGAAGTTCTTCCTCATGTTTAGACGGAACTTCCTGTGCCTCAGTTTGTGCCCATTGCCCCTTGTCCTGTCGCTGGGCACCACTGAGAAGAGTTGGGCCCCATCCTCCTGACACCCACCCTTCAGATATTTATAAGCATTTATAAGATCCCCTCTCAGCCTTCTCTTCTTCAGGCTAAACAAGCCCAGCTCCCTCAGCCTTTCCTCATAGGAAAGATGCTTCAGTCCCCTCCTCATCCTCGTAGCCCTCTGCTGGACTCTCTCCAGCAACTCCTCATCTTTCTTGAACTGGGGAGCCCAGAACTGGACACAGTACTCCAGATGGGGCCTCACTAGGGCAGAGTAGAGGGGAAGGAGAACCTCCCTCGACCTGCTGGCCACACTCCTCTTGATGCACCCCGGGATCCCACTGGCCTTCTTGGCAACCAGGGCACACTGCTGGCTCATGGTCAACTTGTCATCCACCAGGACACCCAGGTCCCTCTCCACAGAGCTGCTCTCCAGCAGGTCTGCCCCAAGCCTGTACGGGTGCATGGGGTTGTTCCTCCCCAGGTGCAGGACCCTGCACTTGCCCTTGTTGAACTTCATCCTTTTCCACAGAAAAGGAACTAAAAATTACTAGGAACTGCCCCCCAAAACAGTGGGTAACTGGAAAGCAAAATAAGGAGAATGCTCCAACTCATCTAGCATTTCGTACAATGGACTACGAGTTGGATTAGTAGGGGCCATGGCTGAAGAAGGATCGCATGGATGATCTGGGGTGTATAGGATGAGGCTATAGGTCAGGGCAGTACCAGAAGCTGGAGAGGAATCCCTAATCACGATCATCACATACATGAGTACAGAGGACATGATGCTCATTTCAGTCATTGAGTGAAATCACTGCCAAACATGTTGTCACAGGTTTGCAGGGAAGCAGATGATTTAGGCAATTTTATATGGAGATGGGTGTTGAAACTTAGGGACTACATTGGCGATATTTTGCCTTTCTACTTCCAGATGTGCCCACAGAGCACTTCACAACCCCCTACAGTGTAATTAACTGTAGGACAGGAAAATCTTATTAACTTTGTTTTACAGAATGGTAGAGAGACATGCCCAGCTTCACAGAATAACTCAGTGGCAGCGAGGGGAGCAGCGTTGCAGAAGTCGAGGTGATCTGCACCCTGCTGCGGTCAGACACATGGGAAGAGCAGAGCTTGGCTTTCTGTCACCTGCTGGCAGCACTGAGCATCAGTGTGGCTTAGTTCATGGTGTTCCTTGCACCAATAGTTATTAATTAGGCTGGTATGTCATGATTAGCTGATTTAATAAATAGCTGGACCTCTTAGATACAGCCCTTACTCTTCCCCTTTCTCCCTCTTGCCTTTATGCCTGCCGCTGTGCTTCAAAAGTCAGTCCCAAGCCAGGGAAGCAATCGGTGCTAGAGTTTTTAGCAGTCGTTCAATCGGCTTATCTTAATGTCAGACTTCATCTCAACATGCTTTTCCTTACACAATAGCAGCTACTGAGTGCTGTATCTTTGAATTCAAATGCCTTAACATATAAAATGTATATGATTAATGCTAACACAAATACGAGATGAAATAACACCATAGTTGTTAATCAGAGGAATTTTTAATTAATAGTTTACCCAAAGGTAGAAGGTGGTATCTGTAAATTACAAACAGGCAACCAATTAACAGTATCTCTCCGTGAAATACAGTACTGAGATAATTCCTCAATCATTTGTCAGGTAGTGGCCTGTTTGCACTGGCAGAGGCTCCACAGGCTGCCCAGCACCTCTGCAGTTGCTAGGGAACAACTCCATAGCTCAGGGAAGTCCAGCCCTCACCATTGTTCTACTGTCATTCACCTCCATGGTGACATCATGTGGGGTTTATATACGTTTATGCAGTTTGTGTGCTTTCAGAAGAGCAATTATTGGTCGAATACTGTTTGGTCTGCAGATTGCCTCCAGGGTATGTACATCAAAGATACAAAAATGAACCTGGTTTGGATCAAAATCCTAAAGTGATGCTGAAACTACATATGTCGATACAATTCAGAAGTGGTTGCTAGAATTGGTAATTTCCGCAGAAGTTACTCCATGTAAATTCAGTGAGACTGTGTGTGAAATACCTTTTGTACAGGAGAATCTAAATTCTTGTCCCACATCAGGATCAGCTGTACTTAGATCACTCTTGTTTGCCTGACAACTGAAGTATGCAAACTCAGGTTGGGCCGTCTACTCCTATTCTACTTCAACATGATTTACCTAAATGTCTGTCCTAAAACTTCTGCTATATTCTGTAAATCCATTGGTGTGGAGAACATGCCTTTCAGCTTCTATGCACTAGCAGAATTTACACTTCCCCTTGACTTCATCTGCTTTAAGCTAAACAATACTACGCTATTTCTTTGGAAGTCCTGGGAGGGAGGTTTTGCTACTGATTTTTCCCACCGCTCTCCTCTGGGCTTTCTTTAAATGTGCTAGATCAGTTCCTGGGATGTTGAACACAAAACTTTGTCCTCATAAATGATAAAGCAGGGAGGGAGGATTCCTTCCCCCATTTGCAGGCAATTTTGTCATTTATACTTCCAGAATGTGTTTGGTTTTTATTTTTCACAGAATCATGATGTTGCTGACTGATGCTCAGCTTTTGACCTGCTGTAGCCTTAGCAGTCTTTTCTACTGCATTTGCCACTGTTGTGACAGTGAGCCACTGAGAACTGCTCTCAGGGCATGGCTGTCCAAGCCAGTTTTCACTGTTATTCTGCTGCAGTAGTTTTGTCCAGATTAAAATATTTCACTGACTTACAGAAATGTAATCAAAGAAATGGTTAACAATATTGCAAATATGAAATACAATTGTCACAAAAAATACAAATGCTATATCTCTGTCTGTTGCCCTAAAGCAGGATAGTATCCTTAAATAAAGAAGAAAATAAGAAAATTGTAACATTCAAAACTGATTTCCAAAGCCTTACTCAGGTTGGGACAGAATGCCAAAAGAGGGGAATCAGCCCCAAATGTCTGAAGCTCACATTATTGACTAGATCTACACTATATGATGAGCAGTACTGGGAGAGAAATTTACCTCATCCTAATGTAGAGGCTTAGCTCACGTGAAGTCATCTACACTCCGGGAACTTGAATTTAGGCATCTGTGTCTGGAATCATGTCCTACCCCTGTCTATCTGTCTATCTCTGTCTACATTCTCTCCACAAAGACTGTTGCCCAGTCACAGAAGGAAATGAGACTGATTTGTCATGCAGAAGATCTCAGATTTGCTGAGTTGAAAGATGGGATTCTCTTTCTTAAAATCGAATCCTGTTCCCTGAGAGTGCCGGGCAAGCTAAGCCAGCACTGAGCCAGAAATGCACAAAAACAGCCGCAGAAGCACCAAGAGCTGATGTGTTTTTATTTGTACATGTACCACCCCCGTTCTCACTGAAGACCTTTCCTTTTGCTCAAATCCAGAGCAAGCTCCAATGCAGATGCAAAGGGGTGCAGTGTGAAGGCACGGGAGACAGTGGAGAAACACAAATCCCCAGTTATCCTTCTTCTCTGATTAGTGTTACTGGGAAGCGGGCGGAGGTGGGGCGGGGGGGAGGCTGTGTACATTGAAGCAGGAAGCAGGATTTATCACTTCAGCTAGAATTTAATTCCATTAACAATTAGCTAAAGGGAGAATCCAGGAGCCTCCCTTGACTGTAGGAGCTCTCCACAGTCACAGAAAAGGGGAAACGGTGGGCCCCAACACGGCTGTGTCTCCACAGTGCATGAGTATGTCTCAACACATAGCTGGGCAGAACTGAGAAAAAAAATGGCACTTTGAAAATTTTATAGCTGTTTTTGTCTTAATATTTCTATGTTATTATGTATTTATTGTTAGTATTTGCAGCTATTTTATAGCTAACCTGCAGTTTAAGGTAATGTGTTTTACTCATTCTTATGCTTCAGAGATCATTAACCGCGCTACTTGTTCTCCCAGTTGTGACCTGAAAATTGAGCAATGCAGAAGGAAAGAGAGAAAAATGGAGCAGATCCAAAAAGGCTGATGCCAACAGTACAAATGCATGTGATAAATTATAACAAGATATCTCTAAGCTTTTATATCCATTCTCCCACACATTGATTTAGATTAAAATACGGGAGAAAGCAATGCTTGATGGATATCCTGTCCTCTGGAGACAGAGTACTGCCTGTAAAGCATTTCTGGATGAGAGGTGCCAACATACGTCCTGTTGATCAATAACTGCCTGCTGGCAGATTTGCCGTGTTGGTGCCACGCAAACACCACAGAGAAGGTTTGTGTAACACATGCACAGTGCTGGCTGTGTACATTGTTAGGCCAAGTGAAGCCAAATTTCTTCACTCCCTATCTTTCCCTTTTTTTGCTAGAAGACTTAGCTGTTCCTTTTTTGTATAAAAGATAATGTGCCATCCCCATCTTGGTGTCTGGATGCTGTATTTATTGCACCTACCCTCACAAAACCGGGCAGGCAACTACTGTCTGCTCCCATTAAACTGCTGAGAGAAGGAAACCAAGAAGAATCGAGGTCAAGTCTTGTAGAGCGAAGTACTCAAATCCAGATTTTTAATACCACTGAAGCTGCTCCAGCCCCTTGTCAGCTGCCATCTATGCCTCTGTAGCTCTTAGCTGTGTTACCTGGAGCACTTGGTAATGCTGAACTGCAGAGGTGCCCAGGGTCTGTCCCCCGCCGGTCTCTCACACCAAGCACGTGCTCCCCGGGCCAGACAGCACTCCTGCAGATTGCCAGATCCAGCAAGTGGCTGCCCCCTGTCATTGAGATGGTCATACGCTGGGAAACGCTAAGTGGGACTTGGAAAGGGAACAAGACTTCAGTCGCCCTCTCATCTGACTTTGGCCACAACTTGTATGTGGCTTTTCCCTATGCCAGGATGATCGTTACTCCATAGGTATGAAGAGTGCCTGCCCTCATATTAATGACCTTCCTTAGGGACATCTGCTACCCTCATGCCCAGTGTTTCTTCCCTTTAGCCTCCTGCAGAGTCTGGAAGACTCCGGTTGTACCTACCTTCCTTCCTGGTTTCCTGTGATAAATGAAGACCAGTGGTAAGGAGCAGAGAAAGCTCAGGCCCTACCTTACACCCTTATGAAGGAGTACCTTGGGACACACCCCCACTCCTAGGGATGTCCCCGAATATGCAAAGCCATGTTTTCCGCTTATATTCGTACAGTCCATTTGAACACATTATTTCCTCCTAGTAACTATGTCCATGAGCCCTTTGCTTGTTGTATGTTAAATTTGTTCTGTGAAACTTGAACTCCTGAGAGTCCCAAACCCCAGCACGTGATAGGCACAGTCGACTGGCTACCTACCAGAGAGGAAGAGAGCTGTGCTGCTGCTAATTATAAGATTATAAAACAATAGCACTCTAGCAGCAAACCAGCCCAGCGGAAATGTTACTGTTCAAAGTTTTGAGTTATTCATACTATGAGGCACCAAAGGGCACCTTCAACTCAGCGTTAGGTTTAACTGTTAATATCCTTTATCATGTTGTGGTAGTTCCTCAGGCAACCAGGCAGATGTGAAAAACATGTTCCCTTCCTTATGACTGATGGTGAAATCACATGCTCTAACGTCAAACTTCAGACAAAATGACTGCATTGCATGTGCAAGATAATATGCAAAATAATTCTATTATTTCAGATTTGTGCTCACTTGGTTACGTTAATGACTACAACCAAGACAATATTTGGACATCCTGGAATATAGGAGGAATCATTGGGATCTGTACTGTTTCAGCTGGGACAGAGTTAATTTTCCTCCCAGTAGCTGATGTGTTTGGGTTTGAGGCCTATGCTGGGCCAAAAACATAGTTTGTTTTGAATATTTATTATTATCATTATCATTATTAGTAGTTGTATTAGTATTTCCTTTATTGTCTTATTAAACTGTTTTGATCTCAAGACATGAGTTTTCCCCCTTGTCCATTTCTCCTCCCCATCCTTCTGGGGGGGAAGGGGAGGAGTGGGTGAGTGGCTGTCTAGTGCTTTGTTGCCAGCTGCCAGGTTAAATCATGACAGGATCACAGAATAATTCAGGTTGCAAGGGAGGTCGCTGGGTGTTACTCATTGCTTATAGGAGGGCCAGTTAGCTCAGGCTGCACAGAGCTTGTGCAACAGAGTTGTCAATATTTCCAAGGATGGGGATCCCACAACCCCTCTGGGAACCAGTTTCAAGGTGTGACCAGCCTCATGGTGATATTTTTCTTTTCCTAGTATTTAATCAGAGTTCCCCATGTTTCAACCTGTGCCCATTGCCTCTTGTCCTGTCACACTGCGCTTCTGAGAAGAGCCTGGCTCCATCCTCTCTGCAGCTTCCCATTAGGTAGGTCCAGACAGTGATAAATTCACCTTGAGCTGTCTCTTCTCCAGGCTGAACAGTCCCAGCTCCCTCTGCCTCTTCTTGTATGTCCTGTGCTCCAGCCCCTTGACCATTTTGGTGGCCCTGTGCTGGACTTGCTCCTGTAAGTCCGTATCCTTCTTGTACTTGGAACCCCAAACTGAAAACAGCACTCAAGATGTGGCCTCACCAGTGCTGAGCAGCGGGGAAGGATCACCTCCCAACTTGCTACCTACACCCTTGCCAAGGTCCCTCTGAATAGCAGCCCTGCCCTCCAGTTTATCGGCTGCTCATGCAGAGGAAGCTTGCAGTGCCTGCTGTCCCATTGCCTAGGTCACTAATAAAGGCATAAAACACTACCGATTGTAGTACAGAACCTTGAGGCACGCTGCTGGTAACCGGCTGCCAGTTGGACTTTGTACCACTGAGGGATTACAAAAAACCCTCTGAGCCCGGCAGACCAGTCAATTTTCCACCCACCTTATCACCCATTTATCCAGTCCATATCTCACTAGTTTGGCAATAAAGATAATGAAGAAAACAATGTCAAAGGCCTTGCTGGAATCTAGGAATATGACGTCCACTTCTCTCCCTTCATCCACATAGCCACCCTACCATGATCGAAAGCGTTCAGGCTGGAAGGGCACTATTTGCTCTTGGTAAATCCGTGCTGGCTGTTCCCAGTCAACTTCCTGTCCTTCCTGTGTTTGGAGATGCCTTGAAAGAGGATTTTCTGTATAACTTCCGCAGGGACCAAGCTGGGGCTGACCAGCCTCTAGCTCCCCAGATCCTCCTTCTTGCCCTTCTTGAGGACAGGTGTGACATTTGCCTTTTAGCGGTCATTGGGAACCTCAGTGTGACCAATGACAGAGAGTGGCCTGGCAGTGACATAGACCAGCTTGCCTCGCTCCCTAGACACCTCCCATCTGGTCCCATGGACTTGTTTAGGGCTAGTTAGCCCAAGCACTCACTAATTCTGTCTCCCTCTACTCTGAGTATGGTTTTGCTCCCACAAGCTCTGCTAGGAGGCTCAGACACCTCAGAGGCCAGAGGCCAAACCTGGCCAGTGATAAATAAGGCAAAAAAGACATTGAGTACCTCAGCCTTTTTTATACTTAGGCATGAGGTCCCCAGCCCCAATGAACAGTAGGCTCACATTTTTTTTAGCCTTCATTTTGCTGCAAATGTACTTACAGAAACGTCTCTTGTTGGCCTTCACATCCTTTGCTCCATTCACCTCCAGCTGAGCTTTGGTTTTCCTAACCCCATCCCTGCATGCTGAAGCAATGCCTCTAATACACCTTCCAGGTAGCCCGTCCCTGCTTTCTCCTTCTGTGTACTCCCTTCTTGTTTCTGGTATCTCCTTGAATTGGGACCACTACAGTAACAGAGCTTTAGACGATTTTACACAGGCATCCCACTGCAAATTCATGCACTCAATAGACCCTTTTTATCCTAAGTTCCTTTAGAAGTAAAGTTTTCTGATTTTTTTTCCATTCCATTTCTGATTACCTCCCATCTTAATCTCATTCTATTCTTTTTAGCTCATGTCTTCATTTTCTCTAAGCCCCCTAATATCACCTCTCCCCTGATTTGTGCTGACACCACCTCCAAATTTAAAATTAATTGAAATTTTTTAAAAATAGCATTCATATATTCCCTTGAATCTGTGTTCAACCAGTGTAATTGCAGGGGACTGAAAAAATGTATGTGTGTTATGCTCCAACTAAATCCTTGTATAATCGCATTGTCTTTATTTGGTTACACCTGGGGTTCATTTAATGTAATTTACAACAATACAAACTTACTAATTTAACTGGATACATCAGTATTAATATATATATATTTAAAAGCTTGTAATGCCATCCTATATGATAAGTCTTTACTATCTGTGTCTTACTATATAGTAAAGGCTCTTGGGACAAGGTATAGAGTTCTGTATTTTCAGATACACAATGCAACAACCTAACAAATGAGATTTCCCTCATTCTGCCTTTTAAACCAAAAAGAATCCACGTGGCTATACCATTTATTGTCCCTTACTTGGAGATAATGAGGTGATTAACAGATATGGCTAAGTTTCCCAAGGAAAAAAAAAACCAGCAGGTGGCTATTCAGAATTTGTTTTTGAGGGGAGCCAAACCATCTCCATCTCCACTGAGACTCAGTGAGCCTTTATACTTTCAGTACCTTTGGAAGGGAGGAACCTGGTCTGAGGAGCTTGTCCTGTCGTCACATAAGCAGGAAAGCAATGCCTGCTGCAGAAAGGACCAGGAAATTCAGCAGGATTACTCCGCATAGTTACTCATGTGTATCAAGGTTTGCAGTTTAGGCCTTATAATACTAATAAGTTTCTGATCATGTTACTAAACTCAGATTTTGGGGAAGCGGGAAGTCCAAGTTACAGCTCTTCCTCCCAAATTCCCATTTCACTGGTCTCTCATGCACCCATAAACTAAAGCAAACTCTTCTTCCAGTATCGCCTCCGGTTGCTATTATTCTGATGCTTGTGATTCATTCAGTTTACTCATGCAATAGCATGCACCAGCATTTGAAATGTAAATGTACTGATCTTATAAAAAATGTTGCTTGATAATTTAAGGCCTTATGGCCAAACAAAGGATCTACAACAACAGGAATGGTAATATACACTGTTCTCTATGCATATAGTTCTATTTTCAAATAACCATAAATAATGTATATAACAATGAAAGTAAAACTAAATAATTAGTAAGAAAATTCACACCTCTTGCTGTCATTTTGATCATTAATTTATATTTACTGTCAGGAGTTAGGTGGAGACAAACCCACATACTTTCATCCTTTCAATTTTCTTTAGCAGAATACCAGTTTTAACAAGGTATACCGTACGAGGTATACAGTACAAGATATACGGTACAACTATGCATATTTTTTTCAACTTTATGCAGGAAAGCTCTTTTACTAGGTAGTATTGAACAACTAAAATAGCAATATTTTTTGCACTAAGCCCACACACTTTTTTTCTGCAGAAACATGGAGCTGTCTATGTGTCTGTGTATCTATGTATCTGTCTATCTTGGACTTAAACATGCAAGTCTTTTGTCCTCTACAGAATTTTTTCATATTCAGCAAGAACAACTAACTTCACTTAACTTTTTTTTAATAGCTTTTCAGTTTCTACTCTCTTTAAGTCATGTTTAAAACTCTTTTTCACCTTAGGTAAACTTTGATGCTGATACGTCAAACAACCAAAAAATAAATTCTAGGGAGAAAAAATTGAGAAAATCCCATGGTGTTTATTTCAGTATTTAGAAATGATCTGAATTCTATTAAAATATTACATTTCCCAGTTACTTGATTGGGTTTTAGTTTAAAGGGGGAAGATTTGATTTTCTGAAAGTCCTGTTTCTCAGTTCTTGATATATCTTAAGGATTTTGGCCGGAAAAACAGAAGGGGAGATGGGAAAAGATAAATGAAACTGAAGTTCTTAATTTTGCTAATTTTTCCTTGTAGCAGTTGAGTCAAAATGCTTTTCTGAAGAATATTAAAATCTTGTGAATAGTCTGATTTTTTTTGTTATGACTTTACTTAAACTGCCTCCCCCCCAGATTGTTAATCTAACCTGTTAAATACCCAGGTCCGCTTGGAATCAAGCCTTTCAACAGTCATTCATTGTGTCTTCAACAGTGATTTTGGTTCGAGCACCTGTGGATTTTTGCATGTGTTCATGTTTTGAAGAACAATGGCCACCCATCTTCTGTACACCACGCATCCAAAGCTTAACACAACCTGGAGCAGTGCAGTGGGAGTACATCCCAGCATGCCCGCAAGGTCTCCCAGCTCCAGTCAGAGGAATGTCTGGGACCTTATCTATGATGTGAAAAAATGCCTGAGGTTAGAAAGCAGAGGTCTCTCCAGGCTCACTTTATTGCCCTGTGCATTCCCCACCCAGCACAGAAGCAGCCCTCGCTGCAGGGAGGGTTGTCCGAGGGTGCTCTAGCACGCCGCGGGGGCCATGCCCCCAGCAAGAGGCCCTCAGCTCAGGGCCTCTGTTTGCTCTTAGAAATTTCAGTTCTTAAAACCGATAGCTGGAGCCACGTTGCAGGTATTAACTGTACTTCACCTGTGTTGCAATCAGGAGCAAAAATGCACCTTTGCAATCTTAAGCTTGTGCTTTTGAGCAAGATGTTCCACCAGATTAACTGCAAGAGGAAACAGTCAGTTAGGAGCTATGCACGCTTGTCCACACTGAGCTGTGTAAGGCCAGCCTGTGTTGATAACGATGAAGGTATATCGTATTCCTTCAAAAATGGGGTACCTTTCTTAGGGCACAGTGAAGAAACAAACTGGATTTTGAAGGAGATGGCTATTGCTATTTATTTTCAATGTATAAATTTTTGTCATTTCAGCACAGTGTATGAGAAGCAGAGTGCTCATTGTAGTTATATAGCTGATCATATGAATGATCTCTAAGATTTAATATTAAAATGTTTTTATATAGTGATGAAAGTGGACTTGGCAGAAGCTGACAACAAAAGGCAAGTGAAGAAGGTTCTGAAATCCTCTCTTTTACTGACAACACACTCAGAGAGAAGGTTTCGCCTTTCTCTTGTGTAACTGGTGGGGTTTTATTATAGAAGTGCATTTTTAGAAGGGTCTGAATATACCAATGTGATGGTCTTGAAAAGTTAAGATCAGGGAAACATGGCAGGAAGAGAAACAGCTGGGGCAAAAGAGGAGGAAACTGAACAGGTCATCTATGTTGGTTTTGCTGGAAAAGGGAAAGATGGATGTAGATCACACGGCCAGGCACACGTGGAAGAGAGCAGATGTTCAGGTCAGCATGTAGCTCATGTCCACATGTAGGCAACTCCTGCCAGCACATCGCAACCTCTACTAATAAGGCCGAAACAGCCTTCAGACAGCTTGTTTCAACAGTATAGGAGGGAAGAGAGAGCTGCCAAGGCTGACACCTGTATTCTTATCTGCTGCTTGGGTCCATTAGCAATGATACTCTGTTAAGCAAGCTCCATCTCACACAAGTCAGGTTAAAAAGCAGGTCCCGAAGGAAAAAAATGAAGTGAATTGTAGCTTACATTCATGGAGCTGAACAGAACAAATAGAAGTATGCCAGATGCAGCACCTTTTATGATAGTTTTTATGATACTTATGTACTTTTTATGATTTTTTTATGATATGCAAATGACACTGGGCTGTGTCACTTTGTATATTAGGGACAAAATCCTGGTTTTATTGTAGCTTTCACAGAACTAAGTTTTCAGAATTGATTTCAGGATTTTTTTAATTGCAGGGTTTTTTCATTTTATTTTTTTCATTTGTAGATGTGAAGATATTGGTAAGCCATGATGTTTCTATATATGCACCTTGCCAGCATCTACCTCTGCAAAAGCCTTGAGGAATTTGAAGACAAGCTAGCTCTCATCATTATATGAAGGGGGAAATAAAATAATAAAATAGCAAGCTATCAAAGCCTCAGTTCTCATGGTAGATTTTGTTCAGAAAAAGGGAGGGAAGAAAGCAGCAGCTAACAAACAGAAGGCATGAATAGGGAAGCCTCTTTTTTTAAAGAAACCGACCAGTATGGACAGAGAAAGAAGGGAAGGGGAGGGCAGGAAGGCAGTCTCCAACAGCAGACCAAGTCAGATCCTTGGGTTATTGAGGAGCTGTAGCTTCCAGCCACTAACTACTACAATATATCAGTACTTTTCCCAAGGCCATAACCTCTCAATTTATACGTGACACTCTTTTCAGTTCACCTGCTTGCATGGCCCTGAAGGCCCCAAAGCATGTAGAAATAGCTGCCTTTTCTTAAAAAAGTCCCTTTGTAGCCCACTTTTTAACTGTCTTGTTATCCAGGGAAGGTCTCAATCCACAAGGTGGCTGTAGCTTGTCCAGGCCAGCGTTTCTCAGTGGCTTGAAAGAACTGCGGACCATGACGCTTGATGCTCAGGTTAGCTGCAGTGCTGGTCACAGGACAGCCCATGGTCCCACTGATACCTACCGGTCAAGCCTGGAGACCCACAAATTGGTCAAAACTATTTCTCTTCTGCCTCAGTCTTTGAAAAGACTCTGCTCCTCTGCCATGGGCTTCCACAGGAAAGCTTAGGCATGGCCTCCTATAAATTCAGTTCGGAATAAGTGAACACTACTTACAGTGCGGCATATTTTAGAGATAAGTGTTTATGCATGTATTATTTCAACTGGAATAACAGAGGCAGTCGGTGGTGGGGCATGAACAAGATTTGGTCTATTGTGGTGTGCGAAATGCTGCGTTAGATCCGAGTACTTCTGGTTCCTCCTAACGGATGCATGACACTAAAAAACCCAAAGAACAAAAATGTGTGCAGGCACCAGTGGTACCATCTCCCACCTTGGACAAAAGCGGCTGACAAAAACCTATAACAAAGTGTGTCCTGCAGCCTTGACTTATGTTTAGCAGAATAAGTAAGACATGCACTAGTTTCTGAAGCACAGAAGAGCACACGCTAGCTTTAGAATCCCTAACCCACATGATAAAAAAACCCAGAAAAAAATCCTGTGACACAAAATAGCTGTCTTTCTGTTTCCCACACAGCTTTACTGAAACAAGTCTTTCAAGTCATCTTGTGGCAGACTGTTTTATGCAATACTCCATCAAATGTTTGTCAGATGGGGGTTGTTTCTACATCCCGTTTTTCCTGAAGTCAGTGCACTCCTAGTGTGAAAAGCCTGTCCCAACTATCTGCCCCTTTGAGGCTGATAGAGCCAGGCTGCCTCCCCAAGAGGAGACCATCTGTCAGTCAGTCTCTGGAGAATGTGGATGACTTTTTGTAGTGAACTCTTTCTCTGAAACCATGCTGCAAGAGCCCTATCCCCTAATTTCACTCTTGTATATCACTTGGAGTTCAGATGATCTGGGACAAAGCCAAGCAGAGGACACATTTAATATAGGCAGTGTCGCAGAGTCAGCAGGGCTCTTCCCTGAAAAAAAATTTCTTTTTATTCAGCATGCCAAGACAAAGTTCATCCCCTGAGCAGGTCCTAACGGAGCAGTTTGAAGAGACTGCAGGAACAGATGAACAGCCTCCAAGCTCTGAAGTGCAAGGGTCTGCTCTAATCCCACTCAGACCCCTGCATATAGAAAGCTGGCACTGCTCTGCTGCAGGGTGGGATGTGGGGGAGCGTGTTGCCGGTGGTTGTCAGAGGTGAAAACAGCCTACCACTAGCTGAGATCTGAGCCAGGTCTTGAGGGACCTTTCCCTGCTCAAGTCAGCAACAGCGCAAAGAGTTACTTCCTTAGAAAGGATGGTAGCACTCAGGTGTGTCTTCCCAATCTAGTCATGACACCTGTAGATACAGCTCTGTGTGTTTAAAGATCTGTGTGTAGATCTGACTCCTATGCACTTCACTGCATATTTAGCCCTCATTATGTGTCCTGGATGGTCTTATCCACCCACCTCCTGAGAGAATAACAGATTCCCCCTTCCAAAGCAGTCATTTTTGCTGCATATCAGGATTATTCTTTACTGGAGAGACACAGATTTTTTCCTTCAAGATCCTGAAAATCTTTTTTTTTTTTTTTTGTAA
>Ga0065711_1040533_pt1 | contig 16876 bp, 8 predicted proteins | sample Hoacrofraction12_FD_59098 | JGI IMG/M metagenome (GOLD analysis project Ga0065711, IMG submission 59098) | Hoatzin crop microbial communities from Cojedes, Venezuela - Epithelial fraction 12 v2 (version 2) | ecosystem: Host-associated > Birds > Digestive system > Esophagus > Crop | place... | reverse complement strand
CTTTCCAGCCACTCCTCCCCAAGCCTGTAGCGTTGCATGGGGTTGTTGTGACCCAAGTGCAGGACCTGGCATTTGGCCTTGTTGAACCTCATACAGTTGGCCTTGGCCCATCAATCCAGTCCGTCCAGATCCCTCTGCAGAGCCTTCCTACCCTCAAGCAGATTGACACTCCCGCCCAGCTTGGTGTCATCTGCAAACGTGCTGCAGAAGCCCTCAATCCCCTCATCCAGATCATTGATAAAGATATTAAACAAGACCGAACTGAAAACTGAGCCCTGGGGAACACCACTTGTGACTGGCCACCAGCGGGGTTTAACTCCATTCACCACCACTCTCTGCGCTCGGCCATCCAGCCAGTTCTTTATCCAGCGAAGAGTACGCCCATCCAAACCATGGGCAGCTAGTTTCTCCAGGAGGATGCTGTGGGGCACAGTGTCAAAGTCCTTTGCTTTAACACAACATTAGCTGTACTTATCTCACTCCTCACAAACATTTGTGTAACTTGCTTTCTAAAGTGTCTTGTGGTGTAGATTCTACTATCTTTTTCCTTCCAGGATGCTTGTGTAGATTCTGTTATCTTTTTCCTTCCAGGAAGCTTTCCTATTTAATCTAAATCTTTGTTGTTATTTTAGATCATGGCTTCCTCATGCTCCCCATGAATAAGTGTGAACTATTTGTTCCCCTCCTGTTTGCAACCACCCATCACAAAAGTAAAAAGAATTCATAACACGTCTATCAGATTTTCCTAAGTCAACGTTTTCAGCCTCACAATCATGGGCTGTGTTTTTTCAGATTTGTTTTCAAGCATGGAGCTTTCTGGGCATAGTACCCCTGCTGAAGCTTTATGAGCGCTGGCAAAAGTGGACGGTTTATTTACGTGTCTTATACCCAACACTCCTGTGTATGGTACCATTCCACCATACCACACACAACACTCCTTTGTTTCTGTTCAGCAGCTCCTCTGAGCTCCCCATTGTTTTTGAGGCCTGTAAACTGGGGATTTTATTCCCTCTTCCTGCACACGAATTCTGTGCAGCACCACACTCCAGTCAGGACATTGCCAAGCCCCTCTCCAATTACCCTCTGGTTTGGCATGAGCTGTCAACAGCTATTTCCACAGTATTGTTTTGCAACCAGTTTTGTTGCTTATTGCGGTTCCATCGTCTCCAAGTTCCCTAAACATGGTTACAAAACCATCATCTGATAGAGTCAAAAGGGCAGTGAAAGTCAAAATGTAAATGCTGTATGTTTTTTCTTCTAACTACAAAACCTACCATGCTACCACGGAAGAGAAGTTGGTTTGTAATCTGTTCCTTACAAACCCATGCTGACTGCTGTTTATCTCCTTATTATTTCCTAGTTGTTAAAAAAAAAATTGATTGATGGATTGTATCATCATATTTCTGGGAATTGACATTAAACTGATTTGTCTGTGAAACTTTTCAGTCCTCTTTTTTTTCCTGGTTTAGAGCTAAGTCCTAGTTTCTCCTTTTCTATGGTTATGCGATACCTGGGGCCCCTCACGTATTTCTAAAAGCAGGATGAATTATAGTAAGGGCATCACAGCCTCAGCCTTCCATCTTAGCTTTTAAATGCCAAGAAAATGTACAAAATAAACTCCATTTGTTCAAAAGAAATTCAGTATTTGCACAGTTATCATTCATCATTCCATCTGATTGCAACATAATCCAAATACAGCTAAATGAACCAATATTTGCATGACCTTCCTTTTCCCTCTCCTTTGGTGAGCAGCCCTCCTGTCTTGCCCTAAAAACTCAACAACCCAGTAAGAAAAGCTTGTTCAGTATGGCACCATTTTAGCCTTAACAATAGCTACTGCCACAATGCTATGTCTTCATGCTGTAAAAAATCCCAAGTAATTGATTTTTTTTTTGTTGAAAGCCATTTGGCCCTCTACCGCAGTATTTCTAGGTAAAGAATTTCCATGCAGCAAAAGGAGTCAATTAGGTTGAAGTAACACTTTCCTACCAGAGTGCAAAATGGCAGGGCTCTGTTGTGTGCTGTTGACAAATGAAAAAGACACCCACAGGCTAACTGCATACAAAGTTAAAATACAATATTGAACTGCTGGGAAAAATTGTGCCTTTTCAAGTATGCGCTGCCACTTCAGCAGTGTTTGTTCAAAAGTCATTACTAACCTTTGGCATCTCATCTGGGCTACTGAACACTTGCCACTAGGGTTGCATTAATATCTGAGCAATGTCAGACCATAAAAAAAGTCAAGGAGTCATGATTATATATAATGGAAAAGCCAGTCAAAATCTATGGTAGTCATCAGCAACATCAGTAGCATATTTTGCACATGTATGAAAAATATGGTGTTTAGTGGTATGCTACAAGAAATAGCTTTATGCCACTATCTTACAACCAAATTAATCCTTGAAGTAATTTCTACCTGTGTTTTTACCTGCTAGCTTAACCTTTCCTTTGACAGGCTGTTTTGTTTGTCAAGAGAGATAGGATAGAGGACTCAAATTGGTTTCAACAGAAAAAAAGTCAGCATTTTTCTTGATAGAGGATTTATCTGTACAAACAGAGATGTCTACATTGCAGGCCACTAATCTGACCTCATTGTGTAAGTCTCCCATTAGAGTCAGTGGAAAGAAACGGGCACTTCGGCTGCAGGATTCATCCGACGTATTTCAGACCCTCTACCCTTAGGATGAGAGGGATCAGCCATTCAGCATGCCTGTCACTCTCCATGGACCATAAAGAAGTCCAGTCAGCTAGCTCAGAGGTAAATGCTCACAGGGTAGACATTTCCATTTAGGGGAATAAACATTTTCCTAAGCCTGACAATTATCTTCCGACCATTTCCAAATAATGTGGAAATATTTCTAAAATATTCCCAGGGCAGGTGCCAAGCTTAGGAATCAACCCCTAAAGCAAATCATGCTGCCGAAAAGGTGTTTTATTTTGTTTTTCACTTATGTTTCCTTGTTTGTTCGCCTTTGATATCTAACCGTTTGTCATTGAAGCTGAATTAGAGAGTCCCTTTCCCTGTTCAGTTCACGTTAAGCATGACAGTCTGTTTGAGACAACTCAGTTCACCCAGGTTGCATAAGATGTTTTTCTGTGTTGCACTGCCACAAATGCTCCCTGTGTCCTAGCTCAGGCAGGTGTGGGGAGAGAAGAGCCTCAGCAAAGCGGTTGTTGCCCTTCCCACGCAGAGATGCAGCTCAGGACATGGTGTGGCCAGAACCTTCAGCATGTCAGCCATGGGGATAACCAGTCTCTGCTGGGGAAAGGGCTTACTCTTGCTTTAAGATTATTTATTTTCTGAAGCGTAGGAGAGATGGAAAATATATTCATCTCTGAATGAGCTTTGTGCCACAGTCCAATGCCTAATGAATGGCAATTTAGGGTTATTAGAAGGCAGGACTTACAGACTGCACTAAATGAAGGCAGGATGAGCTGGACCCTGTTAGTGACCCAAATCTAATAAGGACTGAGTTTGGTCCAAAAGTGCATTTTTGCCTTGGAAATGGGTAGGGTTAAAACAGAGAAAAGAGATGGACCAAATCTCATTTCCCATTTTTGTGATCGAGGGACAAAAAATGTCTAGGATAAATGTGCTGATCTGCACCTATGGAGATGCTGACACTAGAAGAACTGGTCTTTCTAGGCTGAGACTCCTTGGAAAAAGCATACAGTAGGGGCCCAGGTCCCTTTCTCATGCTAACTTTTTGTTACAGTCCCTGAGGATTTTGCCAGATTGAACCTAGCACAGGGGCTTTGAGGTCTGGACTGTGCTTCCCTGCCTAGGCTATGTCAAAAGCTTTGGAGTCCCCTTGCTTTTTAAGCATAGGTAGGAACAACCTTCTTTGCTGTGCCTGTAATAGGAAAATGACATTCACTCATCACTCATGTTATGAGGTCAAGTCAAACCCTTAATTAAAGGTTGTATTGTACTACTGTAATTTGGATTTTTTCTACAATGTGTATGCATATTTGGGATGAGTAGTCGAGACTAATTATATAGCTTATGAGTTTAGTTCTACTGAGTAACCCACTTCTGCAGGAGACAGGCAGCAGGAAAGAGGAGAGCAGTCCCAGCTAGCCCATAGGTGACGTTTGACTCTGGGGATAAAGTCCCTGAGGTAAAGAGTCAGAAATTCAGGTACGTTGCTCCCATTAGGAAAGTTAACCTAGTATTCTCTCCCTGCTTCCACACTGAAATAAAGGTTATTTTCCTTTTTGAAAAGAGTGAAATTACTCTATCGCCTGGGGGATTTTTGGAGACTTCTTTTTGTGCCCATTAATCTCCTTTCATATTTTGAGGCTGTAGCCCGACAACTGAAGAAGAGGCTAGCTGTACATCAATCAGGTCCAGATTTTGGCTAAAAGTGAAGTTAAATCCAAATAGTAAATTAAGGGTTTAAATCCTGGATTTGTCACTGAAGATAATCTGACAAGCTATATCCGTGTTTTCCACTGGATCTGAACCAGAAAAGCCAGTCCTGCTGTTTACCTCCCCCCTCCCAGGGTCAAGGCCAAGAAAGTGTGTATTTATGAATTAAAGTTTTCCACTCTCTGCAAGTTCTGATTCCATTTTTGACCTATTTTCAATACGGAGAGATTATGACTTCGTTTTTATCTATCTGAAGACACTCTTAGGAGATGCAAAACATCACAGCAGCACTTGCAGCTTCAGATAGCCATGGAAACAGAAGGCTGGGAGCAGGCTAGAAATGTGCCAGGATAACAACTGAGATCTTTGATTTCTCTTTCTGTGCTTGTTTTCTTGCTTAACAGGTTCAGGAACAGATTCTGGCTGGATCTTAGTGCTTCAAGAACTGTGCATTTATAAGTAGAGAAAAAATATTAAAAATACACATGAATATACGTGAAATCTGAGATCCATGTAGTGAAAAAAGCAAAAGCAACCTCTCTTACTAATGATAAGAATGATCCTAAATACTCCTTTTTATGTTAATTATCAATGTTTATGCAAATTGATGATGCTCAAATGTTAAAATAAGAACAGTTCATTGCAAAATACAATTGATACAAAATGTGTGTCTAGGGTGTATCTATAAGTCTCAGTGCAAACTCTATCTCCCTTTTATATGAACATTATTCAGCTATGTTTTTTACATGCAACATCCCACACTACAGCACTCTGATTTCAAGTGATGAATTTTTCTTTCAGCCTCATTTTTGTTTTTAATTTTTTTTTTGAGTCAGTGTTCCTTAGCATTTAACATATTACTGATGTCTATTTCATTCAAGCTTGCTCCATAGTGTCATATATTTACTTTAAAAGTGAATATAATTGAAGATATTATAAATTCCTGCCTATAAAAAGTAGGATTTTTGAAAGTGGTCTTGAGAATTTTGTACCTATGATAAAGCTGTGCTATACAGATTGTTACTATAAGTCCTGGAAATTTGACTAATAGGAAAAAAATATAAAGATGACTTGCACCTCAAAGTTTTTTTACAAACTCCAAAAAGAGTATAAATGTAGAATATTTTCTGGCCTCATATGTAAAATGACTCAAAGGTCATGATTCTAATTCTCTCCTAGCATAGACAATTATGCTTAGTAACCGAGCGTTGTGATGAATGAATTGCACCTTATTTCATCCACATTTTACATGTTTTGTCTCACTCCCATCTGAGATCAGGAATAAAAGAACACTTGGAGGATCCTAAGTCCTGTGCCTGTGCAGGCGTAGCTGACGACAGCAGGCACCCACCGAGCATCCGAGCAAGGTGCTGGGGCTGTTGTGCCCTGCTGGCTTCTCTCCGGGGCTGCCATTTGTACAGGGAGAGGTGCCCTGTGCAAGGCCCTGTGCCTGCAAGCCTTTTCTCTTCTGATGCGCGCCAAGGTATTTGTCGCTGCAGATATTTTTTAGAAGGCTCCAGTCCTACTGTGATGGCTTTGGCCCCTTCTGCTTTTCACCCTTTTTTAACATAGGGCGAGCATGTTGCCACCTGGGACTCAAAATTTGTCCACAGAGTAAGGAACAGGAAAACTGCAGTACTCACAAGCACCTTGACAAGCTCAAATCATTTAGACATGGAACTTCCCAGGTGACGAGGGGCGTCCCATGACAGGGCTGCTGCACTGGCTGTTGTGATGCACGGTGGGTCTGCATTCATTTGCTTCTGGGGACGCCACAATGGCATAGAAAAAGGACAGGTTTGTGCACTTTCTTCCCCTGAGATGTGCACTGATAGAAAGCTATGGGGTATCCTTATATTAGTTCTAGCCCAAAACACAAAGAGGCATGCAGTCTAACGCTGTGTTTGCAGCTCTGGTGATATTTTTCCAGGGCTGAGAACAGAAGGGTTTTTTTTGAGTTTACTCTGCAACTTCTGAGAAGCCAGAAATATTGGCTGATATCAGCTGATATTTCCCAAATATATATTAAGTTTATTTCCATGCAGTTTGTTCATGAAGGGAATGTAAACCCTCTACAGCTATGGAGAAATAAATGGTGGTGAGGTTTCTGAACTATTTGTCCATTGTTTCTGAAGAATTCATCTCCCTCAGTGCCAGGGCCAATTCTTCTGCTGTGGCTGCAGATATAAATCTCCAGTGTCATTGGAGCTAGACTGGTGTATAAAAGCAGCAAGAAGTGAGACGAAATAAAGCCTGCTTACTGGAGCTGAAATTGAGTCTTTTTCTTTCTCCTTATTCTATATTTGTAATCTCAATTTTTAAATTCAGTGCCACAGAGCACATTACAGAAGGGTCACGAAAAGAATTTTATGATCTTTGAATGAGAAGTAATGAAACAGAGAAAATTACACCTAGAAAAGAGACTCTCAAGTTGGAACAGGCAGTTCTTGGTTCTCTTTCCAGTAGTCATCTCATTTCACAACTTGGACATCAATTTATAAAATTCATAGCAGCATTTTAGTATAGATGGCAAGACCATTTAAAAAAATTTTTAAAGCATATAGTGAACTCTAGAAGTAAAAGTACTTACCCAGTAAAAAAAGGAGAAACCTTGTACCTTGTAAGATTTCTATCTGCATGTGGGCAGTTGCTATGCTGCATTCTTCTCCATGGAGCGGAGCCAGGGCTGGTGATGTTGGGAGACCTTGTGGAAAGCACGACAGAGGAAAAAGGCCATGCACTCCTCATGACTCAGCTTAATTTCCTGCTCTAAATGTACTCTAAATGTACTCTTGTTACAGTCACACTGTTTAATTCTTTCATTATTCAGAGTAAGATTACCAAAAGAAAGACAAAAAAGTAGATTTTCAATCAAAAAAATCATATAAACTTAAGATTAGGAATAACATCAGTCTATTAATAATGGAGAAAGAGAACATTTGTTTTACAGATGAATTCCAGGTCTCTCTGAGAGAATAAATGTTACCCACTGTACATCTTTATTGCTCAAGCCATAAAATTAGGATAATTTCATAATACTTCAGTTAATAAATATTAGTCTTTCCCTCAGGAAAATTTAAGTAGTACTCTGAAAATAATAAAGGGAGTTAAAAAAAAAGTCACGTAACCCAAATGAAGTGTGCTGAACTTCATCACATTGCCTCTGGAGATTTTGTCACAGCCAGTCTTCTTTCCCTTATTAGCATTTTTCCTGCTTAGATAAGGAGCTCCGTGGGTGAGTATCTTCTTATCATTCCCACCTGATCGCACAAGATTACACAGAGTCAAGGTGCATCCACTGCTGAGCAACACGGACATCTTCTAATGTGGTAGCAGAAAGCCTTGCTGAGACTCCAGCACTGGGGGTTTGCATTCAGTTCATGTCCCAGAACTCACCCAACAGCTACAGGAGAGTGGTGTGCTCACTGCTAGGTGGTGATTTTGGTTAGTGAGGTAGTCCTGGAGAGTGTAGGAGCTGACATCCCGGGGCAAACATTATTTATCATGAACTGAGGAGTAGCAGAAATGCATTACAGAGTTTATGCACTGGCTGAGTATGAAAGAGGCTGTGTACAGACCTGAATAAGATGTGCAAAAAATGTAGCATTCGGTGACAGATGGTCACTTGAAAGATTTATAAAGCCTTGCTCAGCCTTGAGAAGAGAATCTGAAATGCACTTACTCAGTTCGGATGACAAGAAGTTCACGGTCCCAGCAGGTTATGCCTTCAGTTTCTGGGAAGAGGACTGTCTCCTTCTTGCCCGTACTAAGAACTAGTACGGAGTCGTAGCTAACTTCACTTGTCATATACCTTGTAATATCCTTCTTGATTTCTTCTGGCTTCTTTGCATCTTTCCTCTCCCATTCCTATTACTATTTCTCTCTGCTTTCCAGGGGATTGTTTTATGTTTCCTCCAGCTCCTATGTAGGGGGTCTGTCTGAACTTTCTGTCCACATCCTACTCTCCAGAAACATTCCTGCAGATGAAGAATTATCTTGGTTGTGTGGATGGGCAGAAAGGTTTGTATACTAGAGAAGTTAGGGCATACGAGATAGGAATGTGATTCTCTGTCCCAGGTCTGGCCTGTCTTCTTGGCATCTAATTTTGGATTTTCCACTGCCAATCCAAGCTCAATATTTTAAAAGAATTTTTCTTATGTTTCTTCTTAACACCTCTCCATAGCTGCTTTCTCTCTTGCTGCTTGCTTTCAGCAATTCCATTATCCTGCCTGACATTGAGCGTTGTTACCTGGGTGTTACCTGATTTCTCTCTCAGTTCTTACATCAAGACTATGCAAGACTGTTCTACACAATGCATCAAAGATATAGGCTTTCTTATCTGTCCATGCAAATGAAATTCTTGTCCTCACATCTCAAGCAACATCAGCCTTTCTAATTCTCATCCATCCATAATAATGCTGTACATCTGATTTTCCCAACCTGCCACGTTAACAACAGCACTCTTGTCTTTGTAAGTCCACATTAACCCTCTGGTGTACCAGCAGCTGCTTCCTTCTCAGCGTCTCCTCCTGTGACCTATCACTTCCCATCCTCTAAAAAAGTAAACACACTTCTGATTGGCCCCAATACCAATCTCTGTCACCAGCCTTTCACATTTTCAAACAAATGCTTCACTTTTTTCCCCTATTCTAATGCTTGAAAAAGACTACCCTCCAAAAGTAATTTGTTATTCCCCTTCAGATTCTATTTCAACATTCTCTTAGGATGCAACACCCACAAAAATTGATGAGTACACTGCTCCTGTGCTTTTACCACTGCCAATGCTGATTAATATTGTCTCCTGAAGTCCTTCTGCACATCCACCTACCTGCATTCATTTGCTCTCTCATCTTAAATTGTAGATACAATGGGTTAGAAATTATGGCTTTATTCCGTGTTTGTCCAGTACTGCAATTTGTGCTCAGAAAGTAATTGACCCTAGTGTCAGCATCTTATCAACACAATTCTAAAAAGGTCACTGTCAGTCCATCCCTCACCTCCAGGATTTTTGCTGAAATTAATAATTGAGCAAGGCAACTACTAAAGCAAGAACTGAAAATGGAGTTGGACTTCTACAGTGCTGCCTCAGATAGTGCTAAAGAACGAAAGGCATGTTATTCAATTAGTTTTCCTACTGAGAATTAAGATAGGTATACCTAGGCCAGCACTAGAAGTTAATTCTCCAGCCAGTCTTAAAATCTTCCTACAACACCACCTACCCCATAAGGATTCTCTACAATACAGTGCTGAACTATCGTCCCTTCCTTTCTATTAGTATCAAATTTCGTTCTCTCTTTCTGCAAATTAAGCCAACAGCAACTTTTCCTGTATCCTTCAATTGGCAAAACAATTGATATGATTGTGGCTTTTGCAAAGGACTTTTTTTTTACATTTGAAAATGGTCCTTGTTCTCTCTAAAAACAAAATACTTTTTTTTCAGTCTTGCTTTATATGTTACAGTCTGCAGTTCTCTAATCTTTATTGTTTCTTTATCTGGGCTGTTTTGCTCTTGTGCTAAATTTGCTGTCCAGAGCAGGATGCAGTAGTCCATCAGTGATCTAACCAGTACCAAGTAAATGAGAACAACTACTTCCTATATTACCCTATATTAATACACCTGGGAATGTTATCAGCCACTTTTAAGGCAGGATCACATTGCTAATTTATATTCAGCTCACAGTATACAATGCCCCCCAGGTCCTCTTCTGGCAGAGCTGCTGCTTCACCAGTTATTCTTCATTTTGTGTTTGTGCATTTGATTTCCCCTTGCCAAATGTATCACTTTGCACTTGTCTTTATTGAATTTCATCGTATTGATTTCAGTTCCTTCAATTTATAAAGATCATTTTGAATTCTTATCCTGTCTTTCGAGGTGCTTACAACCCCTGCTAGCATGCTCAGATTTTATAAGCATACAGTCTATTTTACCATGCAGGCCGTCACTGAAAATATTTCATAGGCTCTTCTTCAGGACTGACCCCACTGTAAATGCCCACCCATACTGACAGTGGAACAACCATAACTACTCTTTCAGCAGGGTTTTTCGACTGGTCCTGTATCTACTTTAAAATGCTACTATCTTGATCATGTTTTCTAATACTTTTATGAAAATGCTGTGCAAGACAGTCAGAAAGCTTCAACAACTTCAATGCCTCGTAGCTCTTTCCTACCATCCTATCATCCTCTGAAAGGACTTTACAAATGGACACTTTAGAGAGTGCTTGCTTTCAACGTGTGTGTGCAAATGTCTCAGATGTAGCAGTGTGAGCACCGGCCCCAGCTGGGTAGCACCGTGCCAGGTGGATGGCCATCAAGGCAGCAGCCCTGAGGGTTTAGTGTTGCTGACCCCACGCTGCAGTGTCCCAGCCTTGGCAGCCCGTCAGAGGGACAGCAGTGGACTAGAAGTGTCTGTTATCGCAAACCAGTCCAAGGAAATAGCAACTCACCTCTGCACCAGCAGCAAAGCGACAAAGAAAACAGAGCGGTGAAGCCTGTGGCTGCCACACTCAGTACCCTGCTGTGCAAAGACGATCATCCCAACAGCGACATCGCTGCAGCACTGTGCTTGGGCTGGTAACCTGTCTGTTGTGACACAGGGGCACCTGCAGCCTCACAGCCCTGGCCTTGCTTCAGGAGGGGAGATGCTTTCTGCAGGTATCAGGCTGCCTGTTTCAGCTAGTAACATGGAGGATGGGATGGAGTCAGGGGTTTCTTTGCTTATCACCCCCTTACAGCCTTTCTTCTCCCATATACCTGACATGGGTGTTGTACCTGATACACGTGTCTGACCCTTAAGGACTTTATGGCCCAGTGAGGGAATCCAGCCTGCAGCAGCGTAGACGAGAATGTGAAGGAAAAAGTATCAATATTTCTACAGCTCACGTATTTTATATTGCATATATCCACAAACAAAGGCTCTCTGGCTCTCTGTAGGGGAGAGTTCAACAGGGCTTCTGCTGAAAAGGGCCTAAAAACTCTGTCTACCTTCTACAAGTAAACAAAAAGAGCATTGTAACATATGATCAGAAGACAAAATAAATAAAAGGAAATGTCCCTTTGCGTGTGATGCAACACTTCAGAAAAAAACATCCCAGTTTAACTGGGATGAAAAAGAGAAAAAGAAAAGGTCAGGAAATAGTCAGAAATTGTACTCTGTTGCAGACTGTTGGGAAGAGTGAAGGAACAATTAAGCTATCAGGCGGATAGACTGACTAGAACATTAAAAATTTAAAGAAGTTGTGGTGAAATTAGTGCATTTCAGAGATTCTATGCAAAATCCAGCTATGTGGGAGGAATGACACAAAATGTTCAGCTTCTTGATTAGATGTAAAATAGATATAAAACAGATATTAAACTAAGTGAGCTTTAAGGGTTATAAATAAATATTGTGCAACTAAAACAGCACTTCTGAAAACATACACAGTCACATTATAATACATGTGCTTTTAAAGAGGGGTGGAGAGTTAGACAAAGATAAGCAGAAGAAAACTCATTCTTGACAATTCGCACAGCCACCAAAAAGGCCATGAGAAAACCCTCAAGCAGATTTGTAGAAAATAGGCCTGTCAGGGCCCAGGGGGTCATCCAGAGTATCCCCCACCCCAGGGCAGGATCTCTACCAAAACCTGTTCTGAGAGATGTTAGTCTGACTTCCCAAAACCATCCCATGGTGAGGTCTTTTCGGGATCCCCACGCAATCGACTGCTTCATTTCACCAGCTCTAATGGTGTAGAGTTTTTTCTAAGGAACAGCCAAAACTTTCCTTTCTGCAATTTTAGCCCACTACTTTTAGTTCAAATCCAGCAGACACGAAGAGCAATTTAGGCTGGATACAGCTGCCAGCCCCTACGGTAGCTGTCAGTGCTGTGAGGAGGAGTGCTGAGTGTGGAGTAGGGATGAAAAACATATCATCACTGGGACACAAAGCTCTCTAGATTAGTAGAAAACACTGCAGATGCTCCTATTCTGGATCACCCCTGTCTCAAAAGCCAAAGCTAATTTGATGACATGGGAACAAAACCTCCTTTATTCTGGTCAAAATATGAGATGCTATAGTACAGGGGTAGTCTGAGCGCTTTTTCATGTGGGACATTATGCCCTGGTGAAGTCTCATTTTGCAATGTCTTATCATTGATCCTTCCTCTTGTTATTTCACCATGGCAACATTTTGGCCCCATTACTGAGCATACAATTAAGATTTCAGATTTCTAATTTCAGACTGCAGATGCACTGATGGATATGAAGCACCCACGCCTGAGATGTAGTATGTGTGCTACACAGACAGATCCTCTGCAGCAGAAACGTATGCTTGCTTCCTGGGCAATTACACTGCCATAGTAATGTCTTCCTCAAACCATGGATCAGCCAGCAGAGAAGTGGAAGGCAGTGAGGGCAGGAAGAGAGTGGGGGTGGCAGCAGAAGGGCAACTGGGGCAGGAGGGCACGTGTGGGTAAGGGTAGGGGTAAGTCAGAAAGGTGAGAAAGGATGAGAGAGTGGCAGAGGATGGGGCGAAAGCAGAGCAGAGACAGAGCAAGATGAAAGAGTGGGACATGAGATGGAGTCTTCAGGGAACACAGCAGGATGGAAAGGAGATGATGTGGACAAGGTAACTGATGGAGAAAAGGTGGCATGGGAGAAGGAGAGAGAGTGAGAGACTGGGTAAAGAAGAGAAGAAGATGAGGACGCAAGTAGTTTGTATGGAAGGGAGACTGTCAGGTAAGGGAACAGAGAAGGGATGTGAAGAGTGACAGTTTTCTCCTCCCAGCTGTAAGCAGAAGTTAAACACTGCCAACATCTGAGTAGCCGGTATCTGCTTAGGCATCTGACTTTTCAACCTGAGATAATTGGAGATGATTGTGGCAGGCTTCCTCAAATATTGCTACACTTATGAAATATAACTCTTTGTAATTTAAAAATCAGCCACACATCTTGAGGGACAAGCATTATCCTGGGAGTTTGCAAGATATGAGGTTGGCAATAAGACTGTTGGCAGAGAAAGCATTTCCTCTCTGCTTGAATTCTCCTTTTTCTTAAAAAAAAAAAGTAATGGAAAATGTAATAAAAAGTACCAAAATGCATGAAGCCTAATCACATAGCTACTTATTTGTATTCAGCAACTAAATCCTTCTGAGGGAGCAGTTATTAAGCGCACAAAATCCCATAATGCTCTTTAAATATCATGTGCAGAAGAAGCAGCAAAGCACAGGGGAAGTGAAACTGCTGTCTCATGGCTCTCGTATTTTATCAAGCCAGTGCCCAGTGCAGATTTGGGTTGTGGTGTATGAATTGTGCCTGTGGATCTTAAGTCGCAGGAGAGTGCCTTCTTGTTGTCCTTGGCGTCTGTCGGGGAAGACAAGCAGACACCACAGTCAGTTCTAGGGGAAGTCTGGGTTGTCAATAATGTGGCTACTTTCAGGCTACGTTTTGGAAAGCAGTTTCTTAAAAATTCTGTCTCACTGTAATGGGATCACTGCAGGACAGAGCAGGCTGCATGCAGAAAAAGGAAGGTAGGGATAAAAAAAACAACAGAAAAAAAGTGCAGAAAATCTATTTTTTCTTTTTTTCCATACCAAAACTCAGGTTGCTTTAGTCCAGAAAGGAAAGAAACAGAGGGCAGGTTGGATGGGGCTCTGAGCAACCTGGTCTCGTTGAGAATGTCTCAGCTCAATGCAGCAGGGTTGGGCTAGGTGACACTTAAAGGGCCCTTCCAACCCAAATAGTTCTGTTGTTCTGTGATGCTATGAGTCTATGATTCTATGACCTGTGTGTTCAATGATGTCCATGAAAGCCTGACTTCCACCTAGGCAGGATTTCACTCTGAGGTTCACCCAACACCCTTTGCCATGGCTGTCTATTTTACCTTGAACCATTTTGATGCCATTACTTTTCCATGAGACAACTTTGTCCTTCATCCCACATAGCCTTACGGCCATGCTTCAGACAGCAAGGTTCTGCCTCTGTGCTGGGGGGGAGGAGCCGGCAGTGCCCCAGCTGTGACTTGGACTGAAGCATCTGCACTGTGCTTGGGAGGACAGGGGACTAGGACACCTGCTGGGGTCTGGCACGGTCACTGCTGCCTCGGCCCCTTTTCCCATGAGCTGGAGAAGAAGAACCACAACCAATGTGCTCTGCCTGTGGAGACCCCCAGGGTAAGCAGGAGGCTGAGCCCCATCCTGAGGGTGGGCCCCTGCACCCCCAAGATCTCTACACATAGGTCTCTAAGGCGCAAAAGCCTCTGAGCAGTGGAGCCAAGGATGGCGAGAGACCCATGGGGCTAGGACAGGGGACAATCTGCAGTGCAGGGGCAACTGGCAAAGGCCTCATGTTTCTTCTTCCTGGGAGGGAAGGATCGAGGGCAGCCAGCAGCTCTGGGATAATCCCTCGTGCAGCATGAGGGGGCGGGGGCATGGCTCCTCATGTGTGCTGTGGGTAAGAAGCTGACAGCTGTCTGCTTTGATAAAGCTGAATTTCATAAAGGAGCTATCTTTCTGCAGGTTGCTGCTTTGTATATGAAAGTGTCAACAGCAGCTAAGAATCCTTTGCCTTCCAGACATAAGAAATACTAGGGCTCACACGTTTATATGCTTTTTAAAAAACAGATCTCAAAGCATGAAAGAAAGCTACAATCCATGAAAATTACTGCCCTGAATTTTGTGTCCCCATATCCTACTAAACTTATAGGCTTCTTTTAGGGAGGACAGGGAAAACCCAAACAAACAAGCAAAGTCATAGACTGCCTAGATGTGAATTGCATTTTCTTTCTTCTTCTTCATTTTGTGAAAACCTGCTTGTAGCTGAGAAGAGGAATAGTTTATCTTCAGCTGCCCTATTTACGTTACAAGAGTGTGACCAAGAAATCAATGCACTTAGCAGAAGAGAAAGGTACCACGTTGTAACTAGGTCATAAACACACTAGCTCTCTTTTGCCTTGAAGCCTTGCTCTTCTCTTTTCTACTTTGTGTTTCAGTACAAAAATACATTGCTTTTTCAAAAGCTCCATTCCCAAACCCCTCTCTGATGTGGGCTTTCCATTTTCATTTTCATTTTCATTTCTGAGCACTGGTGCATTGACTACTACAGGATGCATATACAGTATGTCAAGTCATCATGCTATGTCTTGCAATATCCCCTCTTGTAAATAATTTAAGTAAAATATCATTCCCATGACTCATGTCGAACATGTAATCAAGGGTCAGATAACCCTTACTCATGTCATATTCTTTATTGATACTTTATCGATAAATGCGATAGGTGTTTTGAAGGGCTGAACACACACGTTTTAGCAGTGCAAGCTAAGACAGTGTGGATGAGGAGAAAGACAGCTTGACCTATAACAGAGCAAGCCACCTACAAGTTCCCCCAATTTTTCTTTCTCCCAAGAGTTTTCGCAGCCCCAGTGCAAGGCAGTAGATGGGTCTCAGTTCAGATCACTGTGATGCTGTTCCCACCTGGCCCCCCATGACTGTTTCCCATTAAGTAACTGCCACTACCGGAGGTAATGCACGGCCCAATGAAACTCTCCCCGGGCAGTGAGATAGGCAAACAAAAATACTCGGTTATTCCACGTTTTGATTATTTTGTTCATCTCAAGCAAGGATAATGACAAAGAGTGTGGTAATTAAATTCACAGAAGGAATTAAGTCAAACACTGCTGCAGAGGACTGCCATGGTCTCAAAATGCTGCAGCAGTGAGATCAGAGATTAGATGGTATTAATGGGGATGGGTGAGGGCAGGACTTGAAAGGGAGGAGAAAGGGGAAAGACATGGTGATTCTGACCTTTAGTCCTGATGGCACATTGCTGTGCTGTGGCTTTTTTTGGTTTATTCTAAAGAACGAAGAGTAATGATGAAAAATGCAGAATTGCTTGGCTCAAGCGGTTTTCTTTACCCAAGTTGCAAACTCCAAAGGGAAATGACTTCTTTCTCCAATTTTGTTGGAGAATGTGTTTCTGCATAGAAGTTCCTAGGTATGGAAAGCAGTAGACAGTAGACACATGCACACTTTTTGTCATTGGTGCAGTTTATGATTAAGTGCAGGCAAGCTGACAGTGGAGGCCATAAATGACAGTCCTGCAGTTCAGTGAGGAAAACCGTGTATTCAAATTTCATGTGGGAAAGATCTGAGGTATTTTGACACATGCTTCTGTTAAAACCATCTCTTTTTCTAAAGGGAAAAATATTTATTGTTGCTGAATTCATCATACCTGACAGGAATTTTTATAAACCTGTACAAAATAAATTCTTCTCCTGGTTTCTGCCATTAATGAAAAAATTGCCCTCAAAGAGGTGAAGTAAATTTTGTGGTTAACAGTAATGGAGAAAATCCATTTAACTGGCTGAATGGCAGAACTCAGAGGGTTGTCGTCAGCGGCGCTGAGTCTAGTTGGAGGCTGGTAACGAGTGGTGTCCCTCAGGGGTCAGTAATGGGCCCAGCCTTGTTTAAGTTCTTCATCAACGACCTGGATGAAGAGTTAGAATGTACCCTCAGCAAGTTTGCTGATGAC
>Ga0065711_1040532_pt1 | contig 16877 bp, 10 predicted proteins | sample Hoacrofraction12_FD_59098 | JGI IMG/M metagenome (GOLD analysis project Ga0065711, IMG submission 59098) | Hoatzin crop microbial communities from Cojedes, Venezuela - Epithelial fraction 12 v2 (version 2) | ecosystem: Host-associated > Birds > Digestive system > Esophagus > Crop | place... | reverse complement strand
GGGCGGCCGGGCGGGGCTCCGCGGGGCTGCGGGGCGCCGAGGCCTGGGGGCCGGAGCGAGCGGGAGGCGAGCTGGCCGCTCGCCCTGCGAGGGAGCACCCGCTGAGCATCGCGGAGAAGAGGCGATTAAGGTCACTCTTTACACGTTGTTTTTTTATTTTTTTAATGTTACTTTTTGTTGAACAGAAGCGCGGTGGGAGGCTGCAGCAGGGTTGGGTTCGTCGGTACCCGATTCGCCCCGCGGCGTGTGGTTTTGGCGGGCCGTGGCCCGGGTGACTCCCGGGGCACCTCCAGCTGCGGGAGCGTGGCGGGGGGCTCCGGGCTGGCGTCGGGGAGCGGCTGGCTGGGGGGAGGAACAGGCTGAACTGGAAGAAATGAGTCAAAACTGGGAATTACCTGCCGCAGCCAAGCGCCTTTCGCACTGGCTTCCTTTGGGTTTCTGTGCCTCGGGGGTTTGTGCTGTGAAAGGTCCCTGTGGGTTATCTGTCACCAGCACCTCCCACGCCAGCGCTGCTGTTCGCCAGTCCTCCCGGCAGCTCTTCCCGAGTACGTCGAGCTCTCTGCTGCGGCTCAGGACAGGGCGGGAGAAGCTTTCCAGGACCGTTTCTTTATTTTTTTCTTTTTCCATATCCCTTTTTGGATTGCTCTTTGCTGTGCGCGGTGAGCAGCTCCTGCCCGCGGGTGGTAACCCCCAGCAGGGAGGGGACTGCAAGGCGCATGCTTCGCCCTGCCTGTGTTTCTCTGCCTCTTGTCTCATGATTTACTGCTAGGCTGAAAGCTCCGTTCAGAGGACACAGCAAGTGTTTTTACAATGTCAAGGAGCAGCTGCACCTTTAAATCAGGTACTTTGTAGTTGTAGTTATGAACCAGGAGAGAGGTGAAAGTACGGTTAATGTCTGGTGCTCCACAGAGAACAAGAGTTACTCGCTTGCAGGAGCAGTGGGAAACGAGTTGCAGCCTGACCCTGGAGTTCAGTTTAACCCTACAGCTTGTCCATGAGGAACAGCAGAAGATCTAGGTCGTGGTAAAGGAAAGTGCTTGAGACATTGAATCTTTATTCGAAGTTGGGTATCTAAAGCCCAGTTCTTCAAGAGAAACGAACTGCAGTCCTGCAGCCATGGTGTGTGTTAGGAACTGAGTTGGAATGTCCTGAGCTTGTTTACACGTTTTAGTGCTGAGAGATTCTGGTGGGGCTGTTTGGCACTTCCACGGATCAGTAATCTGTGCGTATTGTGCAGCAGCTGCCAACACAAAATGCTTGATATAAATGTTCTGGAAGATGAACACTCAACTTCTGTAACCTAGATGACTACGCAGCCCACGCTGCTATTCAAAATGCGTACCAAACACGGGCCAGATAGTTCTCCAGAGTGTCAGTTTATAACTTTACATGCTGCAGCCTGTAGTTGCCACAAAATGAGATCTTTTGAGAGTAGCTGTATTTGCATTGAAAGGTGACGTCATCTACTGCCTGTTTGATTGTTGCGTACAGGGTTTCATCCAGCTTTCCTGAAAGCTTTTACTTTCAGCTGAGAGGGATATGGAAACTTTTGTCAACATACAGCATGCATGGCAGTGGCATGGCTTGGCAGTGAGTCGCTTATGCACTTAGGGTTCTGTGCAAAGTCTTTTAAATCTGAAACCTTTGTCTTCTGCTCTAGTGCTGTGTCCTCATGGGCACTTAACTGCTGCCCGTCGGAGGCTGGAACAGCATTTGCTGCATACAAGTCAATCTTCAAGCTGTGTTTCTGGCATGTTTTGTCTGGTTTTCAAGTTTCTTAAAAGAAAACACAAAATGCAAACTCTGAGCCACTCAAAATTCTCCTTTATACTGTTGCTGACCACACAGCAATTTTTTAAAAGCAAATGTATTCATATAGTGTGAGAAGGCAGTTTATGGCACATCCTCAGTGTTTGTTTGCAGCTTGTTATTAGAACAGTACACCCCCACACATTGGCAAAGAAATACTTTCTCAAATTCATTGAATTGACAATTCCCAGCAAATTTTTCAAAATGCTGTAAAGATGGAGTAATTAAAAATGGGTAATTTTAATAACAATTTGTTTTTTGTGATGTACTGGAATGTAATATAACAGTTAAAATTAGAAAATCCAAATGAAATACTTCAGGCTCTTTATAGATCTCTATTGTTTTTACTTTTTTCCCGCAACATATTTTGACATTTCATTTTGATTTTGATATGTGAGTTTTCTACAAAAAGACAATAATTTTCTGTGTTGAACAGCTGCATTTATAACATTAACAGAGGAAAGCTAAATCTTTTAGAGACTTTTTTTAGCAGCCTCTTGGTGAAGATACTCTGTTAAGAAGTTTTGAGGAAAGAATCTTCTCTTTCAGCCATTTGTAAATATGAAATCATTAATGGCAACTTCCCTGAGATCCCACTGGGAAGTTCAGCTACGTATGTTTTCTGTGTTGTGCTGTTGCCAATTATATGTTTTTTTTCCAGGTGAGATAGGTGTTCTCTGTGAGACAACCTGCTACATTCGGATTAAGTTGATGTTGCAGTTACCTGGAGAAACAGATGGGGACAGCTAGCCTGTGTTGCTCTGAGTTGAGCACTGTGCTGTCCCTCTGAAGGCTGCAAGCAGGCTCCATTGTGCTAGAACAGTTACATGTAGTGAAAAAGTATTTCTTGTGCTCAGTAACTGTATTTCTTGATTCTTAGGGAGTATCAGCAAGCTGATGTAAAATATTTATCTGGATGGAAACAGTGGAAAAGAGCTAGCAGTAAATCATTGAAAAAAGTCCTCAATGATGTCAAGGAGTTGTCATCTTACCTGGAGCTTTGGCGACATGATATTCACAGCATAGAAGGTATTTACTGCCTTGTGTCAATTGCTTCTCCTTCAAGTTGCTTCTGTTACTGGTAGTTTTACCTGTGTGAGCGAAGTTTTAGATATAACTGTAAATGTTTAAGAAGTTACCTGCTTCCTGTATTATTGCTGATGTAAAATCCATGATGGGGTAGAAGGAAATATATCAGAGAAAATTATTAAGAGGTTTCATTTCTATTTCAATTATGTTGCTAAAAGCCTGCAGTAGTTAAAACCAGCTTTAGTAATGTTTCATTGGTTAACTCAATGTAACTGAAATGATAATCTGTTCATTTTTTATTTTCAATTATTTTATTGTCTTAGTTATTGGCACGTGTTTCTTTTATTCCCAGGGAAATTTGGTACTGGCATCCAGTCCTACTTCTCCTTCCTGCGCTTTCTGGTCCTGCTGAATTTTATAATTTTTATCCTGATGTTCAGTTTTGTTACCCTTCCCAGCATCATTTCTACGTATGGAATATTCAACAGTACCTTTGCTAAAATTCCTCCAAAGAACACAGGTAAACATCTTCTCTACGTACTGCTGTTGTTTGTAAGATTCACCCTTTCCATCAGCTTCTCCTCCACCTCCCAGGACAAAGAAATTCTTTTTTTTTTTTGTTTGTAAGAACTTGCTGTGTTTGAATTAACTTGATCTTGCAGTTTAATGGGCATTACCATTGGAGTGACCTTTCCTGCCTTTCTTTTGACAGAGCCTCACTGCACAGCTTATAACCCTGGTGGTAATAAGGGACTTGTTTATTTCTATACTTACCTCAAAGATTTGCTGAGTGGCACTGTAAGTAGTTAGATTTTTTTTTTTTTTTCTAAAGTTTCTGTGTCTCGCATATCATGTAAAATGTGAAAACATTTTACTTGGGGAATGAAGCTTTGAAGATTTTGAAAAATAATAGGCACGTGCATCACGGGGGTAAAATTAGCCTTTATCCTTGAGGTGTGAGAAGGGGAGTTTTCAAACGGGCTTTTACTGAGCATCCACCAGGCCTTGTTGGCCACGTGCTGCAGTCTGTGCCTCTCCTCCCCAGCTGCTAAATGTTACATATTCTGGAGCAGGCTGCCTGTTGTGCGCTCTGTGTAGGGTCTCAGTGTCCTTGTCATAGAGCTCATTGATTGGAGAGGGGAGGGAGTTTAAGCATGTAGTGTCTGCATTATAGCTTGGTAGACGAAATGGCAGTATTTAGAAGCTACAGACTGTTGTATCTTGCTGGGGGCCCCAATAGTAGTTTTAAGTTTACAAAATGATTGCTGAATACCAGGTTGGATTTAACTGGGCAGTTGCTGCTACTGTTACAAATTCTGTTTAAACTTCATGTTTTTGCAGGGGTTCCTTGAAGTGACAAGTTTGCTTTATGGCTATTACACAATAGATGCTGCATGGCTCAGTGTCCTGAGGTACAACTTGCCACTAGCATATCTGCTGGCTACATTTGCCTACCTTGCATTAAGTCTCTTATGGATAATAAAAAGGTAAAGTTGTTGGTATAATTTATTTACTGCTCCCTATGGCGCAGTTTACATTGCTTTCTTGCTTGTAGGGAATATGCTGCATTCTAGAACTGCTTGATATGGAAATGGAGAATGTTTTGCTTGAGGATTCAGTGCCATAGTAGCCTTTGGGAAACTGAGCCAGCAAAATAAAGAAAAATAAATAAATTTGAAGTGTTACTTTTTCATACGTAAGCATACATAAGACCTTGAGCCATGCAGTAGTTGTTGTTGGAGGATTTTATTTTGGGGTGTGAGGGGAGGGGTTTTGCCATCTCAGTTTCCTGAGCCAGCTCTTTGCAGTGTCAGAGAAACACTGGATGAGGTGAGAAAGTGTGGCTGTGGCTAAGTGCAGAGGGAAGCAACCTGTGCCAGTAATGGCTTCAGCTGGCTTTGGGTGCTGCAGAACATCACACTGAAAGCTTCCCAGAGGCTTGCTGATATAAAGCAAATGTGGCTGTTTGCTCGTGCGGGGGTGTAGGTGGTGTGTCATTCAGTCTTTGATGAGCTGGGCTGCTTGAGGTGTGTTTTTTTGTTTCATTTTCTATGGATAAAATATGTCTTTTCATGAATGACGTAAAGATGCATTTTTTTCTAGGTCTGTGGAAGGATTTAAGCAGAACTTGGTGCATGATGAGAATCAGTTTCAGAGTTACTGTAACAAAGTCTTTGCAGGCTGGGACTTCTGCATTACAGATCCAAATGCAGCACGGCTAAAACATCGCAGCTTGCAATATGAGCTGCAAGTGAGTAACTTTCATGTTTCTCCAATTACAGTTTCATATAGCTTAGAAGGCTAACAAAGAGTGGTGTATAATTTTGCAGATAATGGAATAAGGATAAGAAAGATTGAAATAATTTGTATTAGGGGCAAGGCTACCCACATCCTCTTGTGTGCTTTCTAGGTAGCTAGAATTGTGCTGCAATGAGAGAAGGGTTGGCACCGAATTTGATGGCCCTTCCCTCACCCGCTGGGAACTGAAGCCAACCTGTTAGCGGCTTGTCTTATCTGCCTCTTCCTCACACTCCAGTCCTGCTTCCTGTGTTAGTTTTTGCATAATCCAACAGGAAAAGCTATCCCAGCTGTAAGGAAAACCCTTGTACTGTTGGGAATCAGTTTGAGTATTCTGGGTTGTAAGTCCGCAATGTGGTAGATGGTAGTTTGGGAAGGAATAAATTTCAGACAGTATTCTTCATACAATTTGAGAGCATTGTTGCAGTAAGAAGATGCTGAAAGTTTTTCACTAGATGTCTCTGACACCCGTGCACGTACAAAGTGCTGATGGCAGCTAATAGATTTCCCAAATCAGAAAGCTCTCTGAAAAGAGAGTCTGAAAGGCTTTTCTGGTGAAACAAGTACCTTCTTTTTCCTCTCTGTACACTGGAAGCAGAGATTCGTGTAGTGAAACAATTACCTTTGAAAAGATACTTCCACTTCAAACCACAAAGCAGTAATTACAGGTTTCATAAATTACAGTGAGTTGGTTTCTGCTTTAGTAAAGTTCACAGTCATCTTTTTTTTTCATCGTGTAACCAAAGCCTCCTTCACTTACCACGCTTCTGCCTCTAGAACTCACACCTTAGAATAACTTGCCCCTTAATATTACTGTTTGATGGAAAGAAGTCCTTGGAAAATAGCTGGGTAGTCTGTGAGTTTGCCCAGGTTAAATTGCCTTCACAGGCAATACTGTATTTTGACATCAGCTAAGGTGAAATATATCAAGTTTACATGACAAGCTGCTCAAGACTGTACTACTTTCTCTCTGTGCCATCACCCAATTTTCCTTCCCAAAGAGCAGGAAGTTCAAGCCATAGCAGTGAGGACTGATTACTTACCTGCAAAGGAGATGAGTGGGCTGATTTACCCATTTCAGAGTTTAGTACCAAGCTATCTGAGATCAGTCTTTCACAACAAACAGACAAGTTGTCTTTCTGTCCTCAAGGACATATGCTACTGATACAACAGAGATAAGAGGATTACGAGACACTTGCCTTTGGCTACAGGGCACTCAGCCTGAGGAGACTGAGCGCACAGGGGCTTGGACTCCTGGATGGACTGGTTTGTGTCAATGAAAAGGCACTCTCAGTTCACTGTGCTTGGGCAGGCGGTGGAGTGACCATCTGTGAACAGGCTTTGGATTTGCATGTCTCAGAGGTAGAAGACATGGTGGCATGTGATGTATGCTGCACCAGAAAACTACACATCCTTTTTCTTTTGTTTGTAGACAGACTTGGAGGAAGAAAGACTGAAGCGAAAAATAGCTGACAGGACAGTGAAAGAAAAGCTACGCATCTACTCTCTGAGAATATTTATAAATATAATTGTTCTTGCAGTTTTATCGGGATGTTTCTACTCTATTTACAGAGCAACTGTCTTCTCTCTAGAAAATTCCAATGTAAGTATCAGACATGATGTCAGGACAGATTCAGTCAGGGTTGGTGATTACAGCAAGAGGAACTATTGTGAAAGAGTCAAGTATCTTAATATAGCACCTTTCATGTAAGGCATCTGAAAATGCTTTCTACAGAACTAGATTTTTTTTTAGTAGAGGAGAGTGAGAAGCATCAAGAAGCATGTGCAAAAAACACCCAGTGATGTCTCCCTGTGATACAGAAGCTCCAGTGTCATCTGCCTTGAAGCTAATGCAGCTGACAAGAAAATCAGCCCTCACTGCCCTTCCCATGTAACTGTTCTCACCTCGCTGTGATCCGCTAGCACTAGCGCTTGTGTGTCTGGGCAGTGACCTGGCTCAGGGAACTGATCTAGTTAAAACAAACTTGTTGTGATCAGTTTCTTGATCTGGTTCACTGCTCAGCTGCAAAAATGAATGGCAAGGGAAGGGGAGAGTAAAGATTATGATCTGTTTTGTGGCTTGAGTTAGAGCTGTGGGGGGAAACAGGAAGACTTTGAACAGGCGGTGCTTTGCAGAAGAAAAGGTTCTTGCGTCAGTAGTGGAAAGAATCAGGTTGGGTGAGGTTGTTCACCCTGGCAGGTCAAGCAGATGGGAAGAATGGTTCAGAATCAGAACAAGAAGAGCAGACAACAATTTCAACAGCTTCACAACAGTAATTGACTGCTCTGTAGCACCCCAGGGTTGACCTAGCCAGATATGAATGAGGACCGCGCTTTTTCTCTCCCCTGTGTTCATTGGTGATGTGGTGGGCACTGGCTGTGTTTGGGGAAAGTTGTGCTCGTGGTGGACCTAACTCTTGACTTCTGTAAACTGCCAGGATTGCAGAGACAACAGCAGGAAATGGGGACTAAAGAAGTCTTTGCGTAAGAGGTGTTGTTTGGGGCCAGAGAAAGAGAATAGCACAACACTGAACAACTTGAAAAACAGCTTAGCTTGCTGTGGGCTTTACATGTAAGGGTTGATACCTTGACCTTACCCAAAATGAGTAGGTAGAAAAGCTTGTTAAGATGGTAGGAAAGTCTGGGGAGCTGCTTGGCACCAGTGAGAAGAACTTGAAAAGCATCTGCACTTTGGCGTAGGTGTAAGAGCTGGTAACCTTAGTGCTGAGTTAGACAACATAGTCAGACACAAGCCTTGGTGAGATGAGCCTCTTCAAAGAGGAGCTTTGGGGAAATGCTAAAATACTCATTCCTGGAGGTGGGGGGAGTTACTGGTCAAGGGAGCAGGAGAAAGCAAGGCTGTGTAGCAGCAAACTGCAGAGAAGATAGAATTGCTCCGGCTTGTAGTTCCAACTGTAGGTAGAGGATAAAGACGGAGTGAAAGATATTACCTGAGTCCTGGAGTGGAGAGGCTGGTGTGTAGCTGGAGAGAGCATGAAGGTGCATTTCTCTGAGTATTATCTTTCTCTTATCTCTTCTTATACAGGATCTCGGCAATACGAACTTCCAGGCCAATCTCTTAGTGCAGTATTTGCCTTCCATGGTGATTACGTTGGCCAATTTCATTGCTCCTCAAATCTTCTCATTTCTGATCAGTTTTGAAGATTATTCACCAGCCTTTGAAATCAGGCTGACGCTGATGAGGTAAAGACATTTTTATTATGGCCTTGGATGTTCCAACAACTTATTCGTGGTAGGTTAGAAGTATTACAAGCATTCAAATATGAAGAAGCAGAGAGGTTGGCCTCTGCTCTGGAGGGCCTGGGCACTGGAAGCCAAGCATGCATTGTTTGACTTATGTTTAGTTGGAAGCTAATTTTAAATCTGGAAACAATCTCCTGTTTTGATGATAGTACAGTGCAGTCATTTCAGTGTCCAAGTTTCTCAGTCCCATTTAGCTGTGTGATCTGGACATCTTCAACAACCTGAACAAATAGTCAGTAGGGAAGTCATTGTTGCAGAGCTGTGATTTCACACCGCTTTGCATGCAGCAGTCCTAGAATGAGCAAATGGGTGTGTACAGCAGCGACTGAAGCACGGCTTTTCACAAGGCAGAAATTAAAAGTTTTAGGATAAAAGGTACTTCAGTGAGAGCGTGAAGAACTAGCATTTGGCTGCTTAAGGCAGTGAGATCTGAGCTGAAGCATCTGAGCTCTGGCAAGCCTCTGTGCTTTGGCCTGAAGCCACCTGAGAGGGAAATGCTGCACACAGAGTTGTCACCCGGCCTCTCAAACTGTACGTGAGAGAATAGCAGCCCATTGCGGGGTCAAGATCTGCAGCTAAAATGACTGATCTAGGGACAATACTGAGAGAAGAAACAAGGGTCTGTAGCCTAAAGCAGGGAAGGTGAAAAGGCATTTAACTTACTATTAGGAGAAGAAATGTGTTTATTATCTAACTGGTTGTTCCAATAAAACTCTGTACAACCCTTTTATGTTTTCAACCTTCCATGGACTCCGGTGCACATTGAGCCAGGTGTTCGAATGGCTCTTTTTTGGGCAGGTTGAGAATTGGGTTTTGCCTTTCTTCCAGGTGTGTCTTTGTGCGGTTGGCCAATATCGGTGTTCTCTTGTTCTCGCTGTGGAGTCAGATCTCGTACTGTGCCACCGACGAGTGTAAGGCCTGTGGATACAATTACGAACTCTATCCTGTAAGCAGATTTATCTCGGTGTTTAATCATCTGAACTTGTGAATAGAGATTTGTTTTCCATGAGACTTGCTTGTCTAGAGGTATTCAGAATCAGACCTAGGGTTGCCTTCATGTTGTACCTGGTGCCGATTCTTACTGCTGAGTGCAAACCAGTACAGTTCTGATGTATATCTTTTGTTTATCTAAAACTCTGATTACAAATAGTCCAATGGCAGATTATGGTTTAGCATAGACTTTCTGACTACCGTGAGGATTGTTTGAGGTAGCTCTGTTTTGGACACAATTGTGTTACTGCCTTTTGCTCCAAGAAGACAAGTGGTCTTTTCTCAAAAAAACCCCAAACAAAACAACAAATAAAACCAAACCAAAACCCCCCAAAACAAATAAACATAAAGCTTGTCATGGAAGCTCTGAAAAACTTAAATATTTTAGAAATGGGAGTTAATACAATTTGAACTGTATGGTGTTAACTGACCAAGAGGTTTGTTGCTTTAGTGATTGATGGATTTTGTTTTCACTTGTTATTTAGACTCCTAATCTTGGTTTTCCTGACTTGTTTTTATAGTGCTGGGAATCTGAAGTTGGGCAAGAAATGTATAAACTGATGATATTTGATTTTATTATAATTCTCGCTGTGACCCTTTTTGTGGACTTTCCTAGAAAGTAAGTATCTCTGCCTTTTGAGCATACTTTTGCAAATGAAGTATGAAACACATTTTCTTTTTTCTGTTATTAATTCTCCATATTTCTAACCAGATTACCAGTTTTAAAATAAAACATAAATGTATTTCTGGTGGTTTGAGCTCTTGTTTGCTTTTCAGATGACTGTGTATTTTTTTTATATTTGAGTCTTTTTTTTTTTTCTTCAGACATTTTTCTGATATGATGGCTAATGCTTGAGTGCTAAATATTTATGTGTTCCAAATGTGTTAGAATTCAGTGAAGCTCTATAACTTCAGCTTAGAACTAATAATATTCTTTGGTTTTAGGTTGTTAGTTACTTATTGCTCTTGGAAGCCAGTTCAGTGGTGTGGATTGCAGGAATTTCGAATTTCTGACAATGTCCTAGAAATCATTTATGGGCAGACTATCTGCTGGATTGGAACCTTCTTTTCGCCACTTCTCCCTGCAATAGCAACTATAAAATACTTCATCATCTTTTACATTAAAAAGGTAATGAAGGCGTGTGGTAAACAAATGAAATTGAGCACATCTCTGTGGTTTTTGCAGTATAGGTATGCAGTTGATTTAAAACAAACAAAAAACCCTAAAACCACCCAAGGATGCGGTGTACTGGAAATGAGGGAAAGGTATTCCTTTTCCTGTAGGTTTTTTGCTTTTAAGAGAAGGTAGGGTTTTGCTTTGAAATCAAGAAAACCATCATTTTAATAACTACCTCATCAATTATTTGTCTGGATTTTTAAAATAAAATCTTTTTATGTAATAAAGCTAGTTTATAACACTTTTCTGCAATAATCTAGCTGAGAGTACTAGCAACAGCGTTTAGAACTTTGACAAGATTTTGCCAAGCTGCTAAAAATTTGGAAGCAAAATGGATAATCCAAGCTGGATTGCATGTTCAAGATGTAATTTCTGCATATCAGAAGCTTTGTTTTGTGACCACGCATCTCCTTCTGTGCAGCAAATTCTTATTGATATTTTAGTTCTTACAAGAGGGGATGTACCCAGTGAAGGTGTGGCAGAACAAAGCTAAAGGCTGTGCAGTGGATCGTACACCAAAGGACTACATCAGTTGACTCTGTGCAAGTGTATGAGGCTCTCTGGATCAGATTCTTACCCAAAACAGGAGACGTTGACTTTTACCAGAATGTAAAGCGTTCTTGTCGTAGCCCTTTTGGGTCCATGTACATCAAAGGAAGGATGGTTAAGTGGTAGCTGGTAGCATGTTTGAGGATGGAAAATTCATCTGGGGGGGAGAAAGTATCCTTGGATGTATGTGTATAGATGTACTGGTAACAGTCTTTCTCACTTTCCCTCTTCAGATCAGTTTGATACACACATGTAAACCTGCAGCTAGGCCTATCAGGGCATCAAGTTCCAATTTTTTCTTCTTGGTGGTGCTGTTGATTGGGCTCGTCTTGGCTTTTGTTCCTTTGGGAATCAGCATAGCACAGTAAGTGACAATTTATCTTCTATGAAGTTGGCATTTGTTCTAAGGTTGTCAGTTGCCTAAAAACAGACACGCAACTTTGGAATGATAAATTGGAATAAATTATATAGTGATTAATAAATCAAATTGTAACTTGATTCACATGAACAAAAATTACGGTTTTAAAGACAAAGGACACTTTTACTGCATCAGCAAAAAGGTACTGGGCTTGTGTTGGATTATTTTACGTTTACATTTTGGTGTTACATCTCCTTTCTGTTCTGCTTCTTTGACAGTATCCCCTCGTCCAAGGCATGTGGGCCGTTCAGGAACTTTAACACTTCGTGGGCAGTTGTTCCAGATACAATACTTGGGTTTCCAACAGGTCTGCAGAAGGTCCTTTATGGCATAGCATCAGAAGCCTTTGCAGTGCCTTTTTTTATGGTCATCTGGTGAGTACTGTGGAGACCCGATTCAGTCACAGAGCTGCATGGTTCATTTCGTTCCTTACCGAACTGATACCAAACAACTATTAGACCAGATTTTCCATCTGCAGTCAAAAGCATCAAAGCCCGTATGAATCCTCAGCTCTTATGTCTTTGCCCATTTATTCACCCTCATTAGCTTTATTCCATTTCCTCTTGCATGTCCTATATCCCGCACTTGGCTTTCTCGAAAGTGTTGACTCTGAATCATTCTGCAAGTTAGTGTTGTGATCACATATTCTATCCACAAACCTTGCTTTAAAAAAAAAAAAAAGTAGAGTCAAGTAGAGCAGGTGCTCAGGAGCAATGTCCAGTTAAGTTTTGAATATCTCTGAAAATGGAGACTCCACAACCTGGCTGGGCAACCTGTTCCAGTGTTGGTCACTCTTGCAGGAAAAGTTTTTTTTCCTTATGTTTAAATGGAATTTTTTGGATTTCAGTTTAACCCAACTGTTTTCAGATCTTGGAGCCTTGTTACCTGGTACTTTCTACAACTTCTGCACTTGAGAAACCATGCAGTTTATTTCAGACTCCACTCAGCCCTTTCTTCCGTAACACATGTTCACGTGTTCTCTTGAACAGAACCTGTTATTGCATACATGGGAAATATCAAGTTGTTTCATTTGGGTTTTTTTTTTTCTTTTTTTACTTTATCATAAAGCCTGTGTAGGACATGGAGGATGACTTGCACTGCTACCCTACCACTTCTTATTTGGAAAGGAAAATAGATTATTTATATAGGCATTCATGCCATTCTAGTTCTTGCTACTGCTCTTCATCATTTAATGCACTGTGGATAATCTGGGTCACAGATTATGTCGGGAATATGTGCTATGACGAATGGCTGCAATAGTGATCTGTGGCTGCTTACTATAGTTACTATCCCCAATGGGAGAAGAGTTACTCCAGTGAAACCTCGTTAAACTTAATTTCTGAGGAGCAAAGCCCCCATACGTACACTTAGAGCAGGGCAGGAACTGGCAGTCTAGAGGGAGCTGTCAGAACACAACCTGTAGCATCTGAAAGCAGCCCTGCCTCTGCGTCCTCTAGCACTCTGCCCCTGCCTGCTGGCAGCACAGATATCTCAGCAGATGCTTTTGAGCAGAACTATGTCCCACCTACCCCAGCTGTACATTGATATTTATTTTTTTTTCCCTCCAGCAGCTGCTCATCTGAAGCAAATGCACACACTGACAATTTCTCTAGTCCATCACAGCCTTTTTCTGATTAATGCTGTTTTGCATGATGCTAATGTGTAATGTTGGTTTGTTATTTGCAGCCTTATTATGTTCTATTTTATTGCCTTGGCTGGAGCACACAAACGAGTGGTTGAGCAGCTGAGGGAACAACTGGTTATGGTAAGATTTGACCACTATCTTTTCTGAACCCCTGAGGTTTTCTTTGTTGTGTCAGTAATCAGGCATGCAGAGGAACAAAAGTTTTCATAGTCTTCTGGATACTTGGTGTTTGGACAGGCAGTGAAGAATGTTTTATAAATTACACAGGAAAAATAACTGAAGCACTAAAGTATTTCTCAGTCTAGTTGTTTTTCTTGGGTATCAGCTCCAATAGCAGCAAGGTCTGGTTGTATGAGGTGACACACATGGCATGAGATTTGCCTCTGAGGAGTGGTGTCCCTGTTCCTCATCTGTTGTCTTGCTTAAATCCACCCATCTGCATATTTTTTTTCTGCCAAACAAGAACCTGAATCTTGTGCTTCCTGTCCCCTCCACTGTCTTATACAACCCCCACCTCTATTTCACTCTCCTCTCTCACAAACAGGCACCCAACACCCTACCCTTCCCTCCAGGTCTATCTTTCTACCTCATCACGTGTGATTTTATGCCTGAGCGCAGGTCCCAGCAGGTACTCAAAGTGCAGCAAGTCATGTCTAACTGGTCCTTTGGATGACGGTGCCAGTGCAGACGTGCGGCCGTCAAAAGCTTCTGCCGTGTCTGGCAGTGTTTGTGCACTGTGGGCTGTCAATCTGCGCTAGCCAGAACCTCGCCTCACTAGTGAGACTGCTCGCTTTCTTAGGAAATAGCCCGTTCCTTGGTATGTGCTGCTTTTTGATCTGGCATTTAACAATGTGTCCTTAGAAAAACATTGTGCTGGGAAGAGATTTTTGAAGAGTAAGGGATTAAGGAGCAAAAGCCTTACTGCTTTTTGCAGGGTTCCCAAATCCATTGGTGTCACCGTTTGCAGCAGGGTGGCAATGCACTGAGTGGCGGATGCTCGCTGTTATACCCTCCCGCCCTGGGAGGGGAGAAGGAGGGAAACGGAGAGAGACGTACAAACTGAACATTAGAACAGCTTTACTAATAGCACAAATAATACTAATAATAATAAGAGGAATAAAATAAAATAGACAAAACCGATACTGAGTTTCCAGAACATTAGAACAGCTTTACTAATAGCATAAATAATACTAATAATATTAATAATAAGAGGAATAAAATAAAATAGACAAAACCGATACTGAGTTTCCAGGAGTTGGGTGCTGGGGTGCTGGCACCAGGAAGTCCTGGACTGGACTCGGCAGTAGTTGGGAACTGGACTCAGGAATGCACGGATCGGGATCTGGATTGGGATCGCAGGCAGGACAGTGAGCAGGGTCCTCTTTGGAAGCCAGCCATGGATGAGGAGAGAGAGAGCCACTCGTGATCCCCCAACTTTAAACTGAGTATGACGTGCATGGCATGGAATACCGCGTTGGTCACTGTCGGGTGACCTATCCTGCCCACCCCTCCCTGCAAGTACGACCCTTTATGTCTCCTTACTTGTAGGACCTATGAGGTCTATCAGTGACCTTGGCTGCTATAGTAATGATTATAAACAGGGGCCTTTTTCTGCCTTCCATTCCTACCGTTAGCTCAGTATAACTATAAATATTAGGTGTTATCAGTTTTGGAGCAGACACTGTCTGTAAAATATGCAGCCAGGTTCAGAAAAATGCAGTTACTTAGAAGAACTTAGCTGTGCGGATGATTCACTAAAAGAGAATCAGTTCTGTTTTGACCAAAACCAGGACAGTTACGAATTTTGAAAATCCCTGCGTGCTTTTTATTTTTGTTTGCTAACTGTTGTTAGGCTTCTGGGAAACGTGGTTTGAAGTTTTTAGGTGTGTGAGGTGTTTTTACTAGGCTTAGCACAGAACTGTTAATAAACGTGACCTAACATGAGGTAAATGAAGTCAGGACTATTGTAAACTTAAAAATGTTCAGGCAGTTGAGAGTGTGCTGGGAGCCACTAATTAGAGTACAATGTGATGAGTGCACCTATTTATTTCCAATAAAGAAATGAGCTGTTTGTGGATAGCTTGTACTACTTCTGTTCGTCTAGAGTGTACTTTTTATGCTGTCTCTCCAGGAGAGTCGTGACAAGCTGTTCCTAATCAGAAAGATAACAGAAGCTCAGAAGCATCCTTAAAACCGGAAGACCTCGACTTCCTGAAACTCCCAGAACCACTAGATGAGGGCAGAAGCATCTGCAGCACCTGAACACTGAGCAGCTGTCTGGCACCCTGGCCCTCCGGTCTATGTGATGGATGCTTATGGTCTTAGGCTTCACTGTATTAGTGGGCCTGAAAGTTTCCAAGACTGGAAATTTAGCTAATTTATGCGGTGTTAGACCCATCCAAAAAAATTGTATGGTAGGACACTTTATCGCTGCTACAGTTTCAGGGTTGTTGGGGTTTAAGTCCCTCCTTTTTTCAGGGGGGTGGGTAAAATGTGATCAGGAGTGAAACTCTGTTTAAAACTTTGTACTGTTTTTACAAATTATGCTTTAAGAATTTGGAGGGAGGGGAAGGGTGTGGTTTTACATGTTTCCAGCTCACTGCTCTTTAAAAACCAAAGCACAAGAGAGATGCGCATCAGTATTTTGAAATGGTGCGTGGAAGAAGAAGCTCTGGCATGAGTGTGAAATCCGTTTTCTCAGTATTTTTAGAGAAGAGACTTTGGTGTTTGCTTTGCTCTGAAATAGCAAGTGCAGCTGAACACTGGATAACCCAGCAAAATGGTTTGGAGAAAACAAGCAGATCAAAGGGCTGTGAATAAATGCTGGGAGCAGGAAGAGAGCACCCGTCATCAGGTCCCCGAGCCGCGCGTCTCCAGCGCAGGGAAAGCCGGTGCTCGGGTGCCAGCCTCGCTGCTGTGGAGCAGCCTTTTTTTTTTTTTTTCTTTAAACGTGTGTTAAGGCATTACTACTTGTGTTTTATTCTTGTACAAACATGTTGACTACTGTTCTCTTTGTTCTATAATGTGAATATCCGAGAGTCAAGCTGGCGCTGGGCAGCGGAGCATTCAGACACTGGTGTCGGTACCCTTTCAATTCGTGTTTCTTCGCGCCCAAATGAACCGCTGGTGCTGTGTGAGTGGCAGGGAACGGGGTTTCCACGCAGACTACTGACTTCGTCCTTAATGCAGAGATTGTGCCTGAGGATTTTCTGTACTGCACTGTGTTTGTAACTCGCGGTGTGCCGGTAGTGCACTGTTAGCGAGTGTGAGGGACTGGTTCTTTTCTGTCACGTTTTGGAACGTTTTCTGTCTGCGTTTTAAATAAATTAACAGACGATGGATGATTATATTTTTTCATCTAACGGCCGCTGTGTTTTACAGGGCCTTTGCTGTGGGGCTCGGCCACGGGCCCCAGTGCCGCGCCGGGCCGCCCACCCGCAGCTTTCCCGCCCGCAGCTCGCGGCGCCTCAGGCCGCACCTCCCGCCCCCGTTGGCACGGCAGCCGGGGGACGCCGGCCCTGACTGACAGCTCCGCTCTCCAGCGCGGCGGCGCTGGGGAGCCAATCGGAACCGCCGTAGGGCGGGACGGTGGCGCTGAGGCGGCCCGTGGTGATGACGTAACGGCGGGGCGGCGCGCCGCAGGAGGCGTCGGGGGTCAGCGGGATGGAGGTGGCGGCCGCCGTGGCTCCGGCCGTGAG
>Ga0065711_1040526_pt1 | contig 16877 bp, 7 predicted proteins | sample Hoacrofraction12_FD_59098 | JGI IMG/M metagenome (GOLD analysis project Ga0065711, IMG submission 59098) | Hoatzin crop microbial communities from Cojedes, Venezuela - Epithelial fraction 12 v2 (version 2) | ecosystem: Host-associated > Birds > Digestive system > Esophagus > Crop | place... | reverse complement strand
AAAATCAAGAGCAGTGCTGTAGCAGTGCTTTATAGAATCATTTAGGTTGGAAAAGGCCCTTAAGATCATCAGGTCCAACCATAAACCTAACACTGCCAAGTCCACCGCTAAACCATGTCCCTGAGCGCCACCTCTACATGTTTTTTGAACACCTCCAGGGATGGTGTCTCAACCACTTCCCTGGGCAGCCTGTTCCAAGGCTTGATAACCCTTTAGGTGAAGAAATTTTTCCTAATAACCAATCTAAACCACCCTGCGCACAGCTTGAGGCCATTTTCCTCTTGTCCTATCACTTGTTGCTTGGGAGAAGAGACCAACACCCACTTCTCTACACCCCCCTTTCAGATAACTGTAGAGAACAAGAAGGTCTTCCCTCAGCCTCCTCTTCTCCAGACTAAACAACCGCAGTTCTCTCAGCTACTCCTCATAAGACTTGCTCTCCAGACCCTTCACCAGCTTCGTTGCCCTTCTCTGGACACCCTCCAGCACCTCAACATCCTTTTTGTAGTGAGGGCCCCCAAACTGAACACACTATTTGAGGTATGGCCTCACCAGTGCCTAGTACAGGGGCATGATCATTTCCCTCGTCCTGCTGGCCACACTATTCCTGAGACAAACCAGGATGCCGCTGGCCTTCTTGGCCACCTGGGCACACTGCTGGCTCAGTGTTGTGCTGGTTTAACTGCCTAGCTGAACACTTATGATGATACTATACCAGAGCAGAAAGTAATCCAATATTTTACCCCCTGGCAGTGGTACATACCAAATTCAGTTGCAAGCCCCATACAAAACCTGGGTAGAAAATCACCCAGTAGAAAAGTTTCCTACCAAACTTAGGAAATCTCGTCTGCTGGGGAATATGAGCATAGATGAATCACTGCTGTTACGTGTTATTGTAATATAATGTTATATATTATTGTACTAATAATTTTAATAATTATATTATTAAAAGTATTGTAGTAATAATAATTGCAATCCAGCAATATTGTAATAATAATAGTATTACAATATGTTATTGTAATGATTTTTGTAATCTCAGTCAACTCACAGCACAACTAGAGTAATGTCCCTGAAATCAGTAGTCTTTATTTACTTAAGTTCCCGTCCTGATATAGGAAAGGTCATTCTACTTTTGTTCTTTCTGAAGATTTCATAGACTTTCTAATTATTCATATAAATGTCTATCTTCTGATTAAACTCTTAACCATTTTTATTTGCAGAAATCGACTATATAATGAGCACAATATTAATAACTCAGATGCATATTTTGTCATCTTTTGTCATGTCCCTGCTTTTTTGGTAAGGAGAGGGTACAGCACAATCTCCTTCTGTCATTTATAATTACGTAGAAGATTTTCCCAGAGAGTCTTAAACTTTCCAGTGTTAGCATATAGCATTCTTTCAAGTTCCAAAGAATCCTGGCTAATATCAGCTCAGAATTGGACAATTCACTGCTAAATCCTGTCAAGGTCTTTATGGCAAGGTGATTGTTGGGACACTTTGTCACATTAAAAAAGGACTCCCTTTTTTTACCCTCCTTAATATCCAGCAATAGTTATTGGAGCAGTATTAAAAATCGAAGAAATATTTCTGGAGCTGTATTTTATTTTGACCCTAAACTTCATTTGTAGTTACAGTAGGTCATTCTAGCTGAAGTAGTGTCTCTCTGTGTGTGTATATATAGTACTTATATTTAAAAAATTTTAAAAAATTGTTCCTGTGAGAAAGCGATGTGATGGTTGACACAGCATGGGCTTTGAGAAGTGGCACTTACCTAAGTGCTGCTGTAGGTAATTTTTTTCATGCCTCAGGCTGTGTCCAGTTCTAAATGCCAACAAAATAGATGCTTTTGGCAATTTAATAAGTGCAATAAATTCTAATATTTACAATGGCATTGCTTGATAGATAAACACTAACCATTTTCAATACTTACACTTCATCCTAAAATATTTTGCTGAGTAACAGAGTGTGGTAAATGGCTGTGACTCTTGGTTTGCTTTTTTTCTGATGATCTAGACAGGAAATGGCTGTAAGAATTCTGTGGTCCTTTACCATGTTTCTTGACACTCTGGATACACATGTGACTGTTTGTGTTATGAACATACTTTCCTCTTTATAAACATTTGCAAAAGATTATATTTAAGTAAAATGAGCTTTTGACAACAATTGAGATGCAGACTGTTCTCCAGGGATCACTAGCTGATGTGAGAAACTGCTTAGTGTCATTATTGTAGGCATAATTCACAGCATCTCCTGGATGCTGTAACTGGTGTTAGAGAACCATAAACCAGCCTGATGGACAGCCAGTGCAGGACTGGGGAAATCCAGAGGTGCCTCACATGAATGTCTGCTGGGTGGATGTGAAGAAACCTGGTGGGGTGTTGACCTTCCACTAGTTAGCTGGGCAAGTGATTCAGGGACAGCCACAGTTGAATTCAGGTTAAGCCAGCCGGGTGTAGATGCTGAGTACTTTCTATGGTGTGGTGCAGTATCTGAGCTAATAATCCCTGTCAGCATGGCTGTGGGTGTGATCATATGGCTATGAACTCCACTCATGAGGTGAATTAGGTGGAGTAGCCCTGGGGTAGTCACAGAATTGTTGGTACTTCACAGTGTAGACCTTCCAAGTTACCAAGACCAAGTGCTGCTCAGTGGGGAGCTGAGGTTGATACATGCTCTGTTCTGCTCTGCTCGTGAGTGAGTTCAAAGTTAAATTTGAGGAATGCAAGAATTGCTGCAATTCTAGCAAGCAGTGAATGCCAAAAAATTTCCTTCCAATGGTGAACTGAACAAGAGAGGAAAACAAGCAGTTGTTGTAAAGCACATCATAGTAGCTTCTTCAAAGATGTCCTCTAACACTCTAGACACATTTAGTATATTGATAGATATTAAAGAATATACCTTTGAAAGAAATGAGTGCCTGCGTTAATTTATCTGATGCCTTTTTTTATCTACCCATCAGAAAGGGCATGCATTTTAGGGACAGGCTCAGAAATTCTGATTGTTAGATAATGACAAATTCCCAGCTTTTGATGAAGGTGTCAGTTGTTTACTTCAGGTATCTAGAAATACTTTCAAGGGGCAGGACATTAAAGATAATTTTATGCTTGTTCTTTGCCAAAGGCTCAGTATTCCTAAACCAACTGCAGAATGCACATACCCCACAGAAAACTAGTGAATGCAGGCAGTAATTAAGCTGCCTATCTAAAATAGTGTCCTGAAGATGAGAAAGAAGTTTCAACTCCACTCACGGGAGGGTATGTGCAATAGCAGATCCCAAACAAACATCTGTCAAATGAAAGTGGTACAGTTCTTCACTGAAATGTTTCTTTTGTATCTTCAAATGATAGTATCTGTTCATTTGCAAGTTTACATATCATCTTCTACTGTTCACTGCCTGTACAGTCCTCTGTAGCAAGCTTTGTGTTTTTGTGGCCAATAGCAGTAGCTTCTTCCTGCATAATTAGAAATGTTTAAATAGTAGAACACTATACAACAAGTACATCTTCATAGTGCTTTCATAAACTGGCTGGCTACTTAACGAGGAGTATTACTAACACACGAGCATGAACTGTAGCTAACTTTGCAATCCAAACCTATGGAAAGCCATTCTAGATTATCCCATGGTTTTATCTCATCTGTTGTTCTGTCTTAAACTGCAGAATTACACCAACACTTCTCTGGAAGATGCAGGAAAATGTTTGGTGAAGCTAACATATAACAAGCTGTATTTCATCAGTAGCGAAATACTGAAAATCCATAAAGTAGATTGAAGAGAAAGTCTATGTGACGTAATGGCATCACGTGTTGGATACACCCACATGACATTCAAACTGGTGCATCCTGCATGGAATAATACTGTACTATGTAGGACTACAAGCCTAGCCTGCTTCTGTACATTTCTAATTAGCCAGAATAAAGCATTTTGCTGCCCTTGGGTAATGAGATAGCTCCAGCACATCCACCTGGCATTGCACTGCATTTTAGAAACACCCTGGTGTTTTCAGCATATGCACTGCAAGGTGACCCTGGAATGAATTGTATTAAAAGAAGGAAACACGGAAAAAAAATTATGAGAGTGCACATCGGAGATGGGATAATTACATTGCAGAATATGAATTAAATTAAAAAAAGTAATCCAGAACATATTTCATTGTTACTTCATCAGTCCTCTCCTAACTCCCACCATGATGATGGAATGGAAGGGGGAAATGTCCAGAGATTTTAAAGTCTCAAACCGTGACTGCATTCCCCTAGGTATTTCTTCTGTCTTATCTAAAAAGATTTGACCAATGAGGAAATGGAGTGTTTCCTGCTTTTACAGTTTTTGGTTTACCTGGGAAGTAGTGTTTGTTTTAAATACTCTTTTCTGATTTGGGGTGGAGGGTTAACAGTTGTCTCAGCTAAACCACAACACACAGAGATGTGGTAATTTAGGCTTTGTTCATTTTATTGATCTCAGCTACCTGACAAATACTGGAATTATTTAAGAAAATACTTGTCTTATCAATATTTTGCTCAGTGGCCTCTTTGTCCTTCATTGTCTTTCCCAGATCATAAATTAGAAACTGAAAAAATGGGATTATGAAGACAGTGGCAAGCTCGATCAGGAAATGCTTCCTTTGTTGCAGCAAGAGTGCCTAAAGTACTGTTTGCAAAGATTTATTACAAAGTAGAAAAGAAGAGAATAGCATAAGTCAAACAAGCGGGAGATGGTGTTAGAAAGCTGCAGTGCAGCACTTTGACAGGCAAGTAGAGTTACAGGACAAAGGGAAAAAAGTCAAGACAGAATCAGGAAGAGGCAAAGAATTGACGTTAATCCAGAAGTGTTAGCGGTGCATAGCACTCCCCAGGAGTCACTGGGTTTAGTCAGAAGGAAATTTGCATTTTACAAACAAGCTGATGTCATTCTAAAATGAATTATTAATATTGTTTTTCTTCCATTTCAGGGTTATATGGAAATAAGAGAATATTTAAAAGCATCTAGCAGCTGAGAAATTTCAGTAGCTTTGTATGATTTTATGGTTTGGGTTTTTTTTTGTTTTGTTTTTTCCCCTTAAGAGAATTTCAGGTTACGTATAACTAATAAGCATCTATAAATTGACATAATATAGAAAATTCAAACAGGGGGGCAGGTGGGAACTGTGCACTATGAATCTTAGTTTTATGGAGGAAATACTGCACATTCTTAACATTGCCTTATTTATATGAGGGAATCAGACTCGCATCTACTCTGGAGGACATAGGAGAAAGGTCTGTGCCCCGCTTCCAACCGCAGGTGAATACCTAAGGCACTTCGCTGTAGGATCACCCACCTTCCCATGCCCTCCTTCTGTTGCAGTGAATCCTTAATTCTTATCTGCAGAGTGTCATAACTACAACAGGCAAAAACAGGAGTGTCCAGTCAACCCAGAATATAAATAAACACAATTTTTGCATTGGTTTTCTGCAAACTGTATTGGATTATGATGAGCCACGAAATATGAATCTGAGTTGGCATTTTCCAAAGTTCTTGGTTATTCACGTCTGAGAGTGCAGTAATGATCACAAAAGTTTTTGTTCATTTTAGGAATCTTCTGCACAGCAAATGATATATTCTAGTGGCCTTTAGTGTGACAAGGTGGGGTTTAAGCAGAGAGGGAGAATTCTGCCCCTCTGTTGTTGCAACATTCCTACTTAAATATTAGTTTAAAGGTCTCCTGATTACTAGCGTCTATTGCCAGAAGCAAAAGGAATAAGAAGCACACAGCTGGATTAATAGCACTTATAGAACCTTTCAAGATATCCATGAAATTTCTCTACTAATATAGAAGCAAGCGGAATCATGAGCGTTCCAGCAAGCATGAGATAATAGCAATGAAACAGAAATTTTGCACCATCAGCCATGCCTACAGTGCCACTGCCTGTGGTATTGAACAAATTCTTTGCTTATTTGTCTTCCTGTGAAATGCACTGCTCTGGAGTTTGCAAACCTGCTTCAGGGGTACGCCACCTCTGCATAGACATACAGACTGAAATAGTTTGAGAATTGTATAAAGAATTGCAGAACTCATTGATTAGTTTCAAAACAGGCTTAAACGTTGAAGGAACTATTTCTGTCAACATAATTATCACGGTGAAGTGGGCAAGTGACAGCCTTTACAGAAAGGGACCCACTGACTTTATGAAAGAAAATCGTATGGCATATCTAATTTGAAATATCCAAAGAGCCTATTTCTTGCCTAAAAAAATATTCACATAAAAGACTAATCACAGAAGAGTGTGAAGAGTAGCTGTATAGGTTTCTGGGAAGACTACTAGCTTGTCAAATCCATTCTCTTCCTCTTCCCATGTCCTCTTAATCTTGGTGCCTTTTTTTCTGTATTCTTTTTAAATCCCTTCGAGTTCAGTGAATTTTGTTTGTGCAAAGATCATAGGATATGAGTTTTCCTGTGCTACATTCTGTATGATATGAAACATGTACTTCAGAAACCTTTACGGAGAGAATAAAAAGCCCCACCAGCATGCATCTCAGCAGCTGAAACAAAAGCCATTCCTTTGTCCCTTTTTCCACGTGGACTTTCTCTGTAAAATGTTTGATGAGGAAATGTTGCTTTCAAAACCTTAAAATAATAAAGCGTTTGTCTGCATTTTGTCCATCTCAGGCAAAAAAAAGAGGATGACTTTGCCCAAGCTTCTCTGGTTATACTCTCTTTGAGTAGGGAATCTTGATTTCAAGTCCCTAGCCAGAAATATAATCATATAACTAATTATACCTTTGGCACTGGATGGATGATAACTATAAAATATTATTTGAGCAGGAGTTAGGCTCTTGTTATATATCACTAGATGAGTGAAAATATTTGCTAAACTGTAAGAGGAAATCCTATCACAGTCTGATGAAACCATTGTGCAAGTTTGGGTTGTATTACAGCTTTTTGCTTGCTTTTTAAGAGAGCTTCCTCTGCCCTCATGTGAATAAGAGTACAAAAGACTTCTCTTTCCTGCTGGTTTCAGTTTTTCAGCATGATCCATTTCGTACTTTATTATTCTGTTGCCTATAGAAAGCAATTAAGTCTCTATACTTGTTAGAGCTTTACCAGTTACAGAAGCATTCGTAGGTTAATTGATTAATCATTAGCACTCCTTATTATTCTTATCTTCTAAGCTGGAATGAAATGAACTGGAATAGAAGGATTTCCATTGCTTAGTCCTGAAGGCTGAACTGGCGCAAGCCAGGGTGACAGGGCTCAGGCATGGTGGGTCTCTGCTCCCCTCTCCAGGGAGGCTTTCCTAAGTTGTAGTCTGCTCTTTACTAACTGACTTTGATAACATCTACTCTACACATTCAATTAAACAACTAAAGTTAAACTACTTTGTAGAGAAATAAACCTCTGACTAAAATTCCTCATTGTAACTCAGTTTGAACTCTAAATTCAAAGCAAACACTAAGGCTAGAGAGTGAATTATGCATGCAGTGGGATGATCAAGGGAGCAGAGTTTTAACAACACACATAGCACACTTAACTGTTTTTTGGGGATTTTGTAGGAAATAAACTTTTCTGTATTTACAAATTCTCCCCACCCCCCAATAAAATGCAAAGTGGATGCAATGAAATGCATCCACTTACCTAATTTCTCACACAGCTTTTTATTAATGAGTAGGTGCTGAAGCGGGGCTCTGCCATAAGGCAGTGTTTTTCTGGCACTGAGCTCACGTTTGTGCAGAGATTTTCACATGCAGGTGAAAGGAGACCTGCATTCCCTTCAATCTGTGGTATCTCAGAATGGGCTAAGCTTTTAGGCCAGCGGCAGAAGTAGAGTTTCCCAGCATATTAAAAGTGACAAGAATCTGAAGTATTCTCTTTTATGCAGCTATACTATTCACACATCTCTTTCATTAAATATTTATATTCTGTTACTGTGATTCATTTGATAAACCAAATAATGTTTTCAGTAATGTTGTTAGGTTGGTTCCTTGTTCAGGTTTTGAGATCAGCACTGAGAAATTGGACTTAAGGTTTAGAAAATGTTTCTGAAACTACTTCTAATAAATAGAAGTTTTAAGAGAAGGAATCTTGTGAGTTTAGAATGTTGACATAGCTATTTATCTACATGTTAGATATGGGGAAAATGATAAGGCTTTTGTTATATTGTCTGATATATCAGCTAAGTACTGATTTGGAAGGTCCATTTGTCTCCAGCTCAAACATTACTCAATATCTATCAGAGAACACCTGCTGCCCTCTACCATGCCAAAATACCTAGCTCTGTCTGATTGCATGGCTTGATCATAAATGCATTCTCCTATCAGTCTAACAAGTGCTACTCCTAGTTTATTGTGAGAAGCGTATTCCTTGAGGTAAAAAACCACCAATATCCAACCTAGTTTCTTTTGTACCAGCTCATAAAATGTCCAAGTATATTCAAACTTAGCGTTAGGTGAATAGGACTCTTTTACTTGAATACTTGTCGCCTATTTATCAGAAAGATAGAGAGTTAAGAAGTAAGACTGCAGACCTGTGAATAGCTTCTGAAAATCAGTGACTAAAGGAAGTATGATGAGAATATTGGTTTTCTTCCCTTTTTTTTTAATGAGACTGAACAACATTCTTATAGTGACATTGATGAAGTCACCTGTCAGTGAGAATTTAAAATATATTCAGAATGAGATGCCTGTTGAGCATTTTGTCTACAGCGATTATGGGGAACAAAATGTTTTACCTAATATTGGCAGATTCCTAAGTTCTTTTTGTTCTGTCAAAGAAAAGAGTCATATTCAATTGCAATTGGCTTTTAATGTATTATGCAAAAAAAGAAGTCACAGAATTAAAGAGATTGAGAGTAGTATTCAGAGCAAAAATATGAGCAGCTGAATAGGATATAACTCAAATGTTGGAATCCTCGTACGCATGCAGAGATGATGTAATTTCATGTCTTAGAGTTTGCCTTGAGTTCTCGGCTAAAGCACTATTAACATCAATGTAAGTTACTCCTGCTGAAGCTGGCTGTGGCAGAACCATTTAGGCCTTTCTCTGTAAATGTTTGATTTTTCTACTGGCTGCAGACTTCATCTCATTGGCAAAGCTGTCATTCATCTCAGAAGGGCATGAATTGAATTCTGTTTGCATTTCCCTGAAGATGTGTGTTAGATGTCCAAAAGCAGCATTGGAGAATTAGGTCTGATTTCCAGTAGCTTGTCTTTTTGACTGTCTACTTCTCCTCTTCTCTGCCAAAGGAAAATCTACCCATTGTTTTAATTACATATAATTTCCAACTTCAGTCTTATGAGATATAAAGCTTCATAGTTTATTTTCCTCTACCCTAAGATACAAGTCTGTACTTCCCATTAGAGCTCAGTTTCTCTAGAATAGAATTCTTCAATTCTTTTTTGTCCTCTTATTACAAACAGAGCAGAATAGAATTCTTAAGAAATTCCAAGTAATGAGCTGTGCAGAACAAAACAGATCGCAGAACTCTTTGCAAATGTCTCCTAGAAAGCGCTGCATAGCATCCATTTCATTGTCTCCATGTCTGCTGCCTCCCTTTCTGCAGCACTGGAAGAGGCTAAAGGATTTGACTTAGTGGTCGGCTCTTGGTGGTTTTCATAGTGACATGGGAATCCTGTGGATATGTAATGCCTTTGTCTGAATTTTTGTTACCTTTCCATATTTTTGGTGCATGGAATAACTAATCATAAAGCAATGTTTTATGTGCCATGAAATACAGCTGCTGATGGCAGAAAGAAGGTTGCATCTTTCAACAAACACTTTTCTTGAAAATTCTCAGAAACCGAAACAATGTGTTTGCAGAGAGATACCATTTACATTTTGATCTGCTTAGGTATTCCCAGTACAACAACGTGGAATGTAAAATCTAACTAAAATTAGTTAGACGAGAAACTTAAGTAGGTTATTTTAATTCCTGGGCTGTCTAAATTTGCTATTTAAAACTGATGTGCGTACTTCCAACCTAACAAAATTTGCTACATGGTACTTGTCTTTTGTATCAGTGGAAAGAGATGTTAGCTTCTCAATTTGGGTATTATTTGTGTTACTGTGACATTTTCATGTGAATGAGCTTTCAGAACACGGGATGTGCATACTTCAAGCTGAATTCAGAAACACTGTGAGAGAACAGCCATTTGCTTGTGTTTTAAATATAGCTTGGATTGACTGTAGTTGACTCAAATACAGAGAAGATAGCATTGCAAATGAATGGAATAACAGCAAAATCTGATTTGTCATAATAATTGTAATTTCATTTAACCAGTACTAACAGGCATCTAAAAATACATATACTGACATTTAGAAAAATACTCTCAATTTTTTGCTAAATCATACTCTTTGTGAGGAGCGAAGTTTTGATCCTGCGCTGGAAAATAGTCTATTAAGGTCAGTCAGTTTGTATAGTAAAGCAACATTCAGTGTGAGTAAACGTACCATAATATGTCTTTTTAACACCTATAAGGGATATTTTAAATGGTGATTGCCTTACTTATATGAACTGAAAAGTAACATAGTCTGTGATACACTGACAACTTTGGCTTACGTACATTTTTGAAGTAACTGTAGTCTTTCCTGTTGAAGTCTTGAGTATTAAGGTTTGTTACATATTTGTTATGCTGTTCGCAAGATACTGCTCTGAAAAAGATGCAAAAACCTTGGCTTGCCCTCACCCCTATGCTGCCTGCAATCAGATTCCTCTTGGTAAGCATCAGATCCATTCATATGAGAGGCAAACTGCTATCAACCTTTAGTTGTCACAAAAACAAGAAAGCACATGACCTGTGAGTATAAGAAAAGTGCTATGCATAATAATATTTGCTATGATGTTTGACAGGAAGTGAATAACCTCTATTCTATTTCTACACTCACCTGATCATGGCATGCAGTTGACAAATGTCAGCAGAAATGGGACACTATACTATTTTTGCTCCTGACTTGAGAAAATATATCTGTGTTTAACCAAGTTCTGCATTCTGTCTCTTTTTGTGTGAGCTTGAATAAATTTTCAAATCATGACACTGACAAAATTTATTACACATTTTCTAAAATCATAGTCCCCTGCAACTTAATTAAAGTTTCTATTTCGCCTTAAAATAGATAAAGCAATTAAATTTATTTCTTTGCTTCTAATTTCTACAGCACTTGCATTTTCCTCAAACAAATTTTTGCGGATTTGCTTGCTGCAAAATAGCTCTAATTTGAAGGTCAGAGAAAATGCTTAAAGATTTGCTTGATATTCAAATGACATAAATGTTTAATCAAATATTATGCTGAATAACCAGTGTGTGGTGATAAGCGTTCATTTACTATACAAACTTATTTTGAAAGTGTTTGACTAAGCCAAAATTCTGATTGCAAATATGTGCAAATTTTCAGTAGTGACTTTGTCGTTTCCTTGGTGACCTGATACCAAGCTTACACCCAGCACCATGTATTTACCATCTCCATTCCAAAACATAATGTAAAGAAAATTAATTGCATCCCTGCTGTGTTTGATTCTATAAATTCCTGTTTATATTACCATTGTGTGGGAAGATATGAGCAATGAAAACATGTTAATCCGGGAAGAAGTAACCCTAGTTCAAATCATTCTCAGGCATTGGAGGAGGTTTGCTTAGAGTTTTTCATGGGTTTCACCTGGTGGCCTTTTAAGTAGAATTTTCAGTATTGAAGAGATTTTAAAATATCTATGTATTATATTATAGCAAAAGGACAAAAGTTACTTTGTCTTAGCAAACAGAACCATTTGTCTTAATGAGTTTAACAATAAATTAAATTGTCCCCTTTAAAAAAAGGCAGACATCTCTAGAAGCAAAAATTTCTAATATTTCTACGCTTTATCTTTTACTTGTCTAATTATCATGGGTCACTTAATTTGTATCCACTTTGTAGCAGCAGAAGAGTAATAACTTGATAACCAACCAGCAAACTCAAACGAAGAGGCCTGTAATTAAGTGATCACCAATAAAAAATGTTATTGGTGATAAACCAGTCAAATGTGTGCCAGTTTTGACTGTGTGGTGCTCTGTAAGGTTCTTCAGAGTTGAAGAATAGCTCACCAAACACGAGAGCTTAGGAGAAAAATATAACCTATGTTATACTTAACAATTCCTGTAGCAGTATTCTTCGTTACAGTAGCTGGAGAGAGCATTCACGTTTCTTTGAATCTGAGAAAAGCCAGTATATGTTGAACGGCTCAGGCTATATTTTTGGGTGTTATGGTGCGGCTTCATCCTCGTTGTTCATCTGTCCTGCTGTGAGCTGCTGATTACAATACAGAAGTATCAAGCAGCAATTTTCATCTGCACTGTTTCTCCAACACTAAGTTGTATATCATGCATATCTCTACTGTTCACAAAAGCTGCTATTCATTTTTTCACTGGATAAAGAAAGGAGTCAGATTCTATGGTATCTATGTGGCTTCATCTGTGTTTTTAAGTAAGTTCCATAGAAGTGGACTGTTAAATTGTCACACACTGTTAAAGGCACGGTGGGATGGCATGACAACACACAAATGTCATAAATCTTCTAACAGTTATGTGGTCTATTTTTAAAAAATTACAATTGCCATTAATTTTTACCATAATTTTTATGTAAGATGCTTGCCATGATACTCAGTTCTGTTCAAATAATTGACAGGGGGAGCTAGTGGAATATTGGAATCATATTGAAAATATAGTGCTCTTTTTTTTACCCACTTTTGTGCTACTGAGCAAGTAGTGGCTTTTAATTAGAAAACAAGTGTTTGCAAAGGAAGGTTCTTCAGAATATTAAAATATTTATATGTGAACAAAAATAATTCTGTGGAAATTTTAAAATCTCTCTTTAAAACTCACCCATCATCAGAACCCAAGCAGATTCAATATTATGAGGTCAGTCACATAGCATGAATGTATTTGTCACTGGCAACTTAATTATTGAATTTTCTCTGATCAAAACATAAGTAGCATTAAATGTATCCCTAAGGCTCTATTCCTAAAAAGAAATAAATCGTATTAATAAAGTAAGCAGAGTGGCTGTTAATGTAGTGATGCAATCATTCACCTACATTAAAAACAACGAAGAATGCTGATGTAGTATCACTTAGATTTTTTTATTTAGCCTGAGTTGCCATAGCAACCATAGGAATCATGAAATCACATTTTAATTAAGAATCTTCCAGCAATACTGATTCTAACAATTGCTTATCATAAATACACGGTATGTTAATGTGTCTATTAAATGAAGAGGAGTTTGATATACTGGTCATTAGAATTTTAGTATGCTTGTAGGAGGGAAGTCCAGATTCAGGACATCACATAATCTCTTTCAATCTTGCGCATTACTGAAATATGACATGAAAAGTAACAACAAATCTTTGTCAGGCAGTATGCTAGAAAAAGCTGGGAAAAGTAGGAAATACTGTTACGTCTTTGCAGCTGTTGAAATCAGCACATAGTAAGATGGTAACAATACATGCTGCATTTGTCTGCAGGACTGCAGAGTCATTGCCACCCCTTCTTAAACCAGGTACAGATTTGATGGCCAGTGAATTTAGGAGTGACTGCTGTATAAACAGAATCAGAGACCATGAAGCATATTAACTGGAAAATTGCATGTGTTCCTGGGAACTAATATCCAGTTAGGTTGTTTTGCATTTGAAGAGCTCTAAAAACAGTCAGACATCTGCATGTTGCCACCCTATGGTTTAGAGAGCTATCTAGTTAAAATACAAAACCATTTATGGAAGGAAATAATTAAGAATTAGTTTTGAATTGGTGGAACTCAGCTTCTTGCTTTATCCCTGTTAGTCAGCCAAACACCTCTAGGTGTTAAACATGTTACTCTCTAAAGTTTGGTACCAGCAGAATTAAGAATGTGAAGCTGTCATTGCACTGCTCTTCCACTCACACAGCTGTAGGTACCCACCTTGCTTTATTTGAAATAAATGACAGACTAGTTAAACAATAGAATGGCAGTATTATTTGTCTATGAGGTAGGGCTCTTTTTTCAGATGTGAGAATTTTTCACCTGTCCTAAACTGACTCTGAAAATTTTAAACAGAAAATCTCAAAATACAACTATAAATTGGGTCATGAAATTTTATTGTCTGTAGCGGGGATGGTTGGAAGTGAAGTATTGAAATAAACATACTTGAAGAGTTGCTTGAAGCTGGACATTTGTCACAAATAATGTCAGCTTTTACTGGATAAACTTTTGGGGAGGAAGAAGGTTACACTAGAGAACTTGTAACCACCACTACTACTCATGCAATCTTGGAAAGTAACAGGCATAACAGAAATGAATTTTGTAATAAAGCATAAATGGTAAAAGCTTCAAATGTCATTGCTAAATCAGTTTCCTGAATGCTATTCAGAAATACTTACTTTGTTGATTGCCAGTCAACAGATACATAACTTTTGCATGTCTTTAACCTCTCTCATCTTCACACTGTTTAAAAATTCTGGGATTTCTGACTTCTTACAGTTTGCACTAATTTCCAGAAAGGGTGTGGAATAAACTTTTAAAATATCATGTATTTATTCAGTGTGATAGAGCATTAATCTCCTGTCTTCAAGTAATTTTGATAAAACGCTTCAAACTAATGTGCGTGCCTTCAAACCAGTACAAAGTACTGGATAAAGTTTTCTACCAGACTGTATTTCTCAGTTCTGCATAATAGGATTATCTTGGTAAAGACTGTGTTTAAATGTAGCCACATTTTATTTCTAGTATGAGCATTGTACCACATCTGCCTTTAAGTATTCACATAGGATGCATGCAAGGAGGAAATTCAGAAAGGATATTTGTATACAAGTCAAACTAGGCTGACATTGGAAATTAGTGGCTGGGTAGTCCCTGGATGATTTAGTTCAGTCTCTCTGTTGTGCTGAATGATGTTGCAATGATGGGTACAAGTATTTCAAACTGACCTGGTTATGACACTTCATACTATGCAATTCCAATGTGATATAATTCAATATCCTCTCCACAATGCATTAGCTGCTTAATTAATTGTGCTAATGACATTGTCCAGCATTTTACACTTAGTGACAGAAGATTAGGTTGAAGTAACATTCAGCCTAAAAAATCTATTCATATGAAAATTCCCTAAGATCTTCCCAAGACACCATGTGCAATATGAGCAACTGTAAATATCTACTGTAGACTATAAAGAATTCACTCAATTGAAAACAACATTTCTAAGAATTTTTTTTTGTGTTAAATAGAGTTGCATGCTTCCTGGTTATGCCATTACCTAGGGTAGAAATGCTTTTTGCTTTTTTGTTGTTGAGTTAGAACACATTTGGTTCCACAGAAATATAGAAAAGGACAATAAATCTCACCTGAAATATCAGAGAACTATATTGCCTTATGTTACACTGAACCTGAGTAACCTCTAACAGGTGGCACTGAACATGAAAAGCATTTTGTCAGTTCCAATGGCAAAGTTAAAAAAAAAATGCGAAAAGAACAAACCAAAACCAAGTACAAAATTAGTTTTGGGACAGAATACACTGCTGTTGTTATGACCGTACAAACTTCTCTCTTCTTCCTGCACAGAGAACCACTTTGTGAAGGTTCAGTATTGCTATATGGTTATGGTATACCACCACATTTTCATAACTAATTCAAGAAAAAGATGAATCTCTCTAGATTACAGTCCTTTGCAGTTAACACACACTATTCCATGAAAAACAGTGACTGCTTTATTTAGTTTTCTGAGTATTTGTATTCTACTTAACATGTAAAACAACCTATAAGTAGAACTTTACATTGAACTTCATGTTCTGTATTTCTATTCTCTCCAGACATGGAATTTCAATGATTAAATTTTTCAAGAATGCTTGCAACATCACAGCAAAATAGGAGCTGCTAGGATCTGAATATTTTTAAAAATACAACTGTTTTCTTCAGACATCTACAAGCCCTGAAACTTTATTTTGGTTATTTCAAGGGAGAAGTAAAGTAAGGCCAACCTGTCACCTCCAACAGAAATCTTAAAGAATTCCTGTGGTGAAATAAAAGGTTAAATACAGGCTAGCCTTCTCTAATTTAAGAAAAGAGATTGAGGGAAGCATTCAGAAATATGCTGAACAGATATGAAGTATGTTTCATGCTCTGACGTTAAGTGATAATGCAGCCTGGACAAAATACGTAGTATGGAGCTAGTGAATGGGTTACAGACACACCTTTGTACAAGGTGCAGAAAACTCTTCCAGTAAAAGTTAAGTAGAATTTTTGTGCCAAATTTTATGCTAGCAGTTTACCTAAGTATGTGATTAATTATTAAAATAAATAGCTGATTAACAATGGCATGAAGAATGTAGGAGTGCTTGCATGTATGTGAATGTCTATAAAAATAATCTCTAAATCACAAGCTTTTAACAGCGTTTAGAAATTGATGATGACACAGAAGAAAACAATTTTCCATATGGTGTTTTCTCTCTGGCTCACAACATTGGCTTTCATGTAGAGCAAGGTTTTTTCCATTTTTGTGCTACACTTATGCCGCCGGGATAAAAGTGGTATCATCAGTGATCTCCAGTAAGTAACTAAACATCAGGGAAGCCGGTATTGGTGTGTCACGATTGTTTGATCACCTGCTGTTACAACAGATGACATTTTCCCTTTTGAGTAGCTGGAGGGGGAGGAGGGGGAAGCTGTATGGAAGTTTATCCAGAGATTTCCAACATGTGGATGGCAAGTAAAAGTGCATGAGTTGAACTTTTTTGTGTTGTATTCTTTTAAAATATGACCAAGAAAGTTATATGCAATTCTGTAGGTAATGACATAAGAGTTTGACATTGAAATTATTCCTTGAATTTTGTAGAATTCAAGTGTTCAGGGTGCGTACCCTGACTTCTGGATTTTCTTTTGTGTTTGTCTTTATTCTCCGCCCTCCGCCCC
>Ga0065711_1040531_pt1 | contig 16878 bp, 13 predicted proteins | sample Hoacrofraction12_FD_59098 | JGI IMG/M metagenome (GOLD analysis project Ga0065711, IMG submission 59098) | Hoatzin crop microbial communities from Cojedes, Venezuela - Epithelial fraction 12 v2 (version 2) | ecosystem: Host-associated > Birds > Digestive system > Esophagus > Crop | place... | reverse complement strand
CCGCCTGGACAAGGTCCTGTGCAGCGTGCTGTAGGTGACCCTGCTTCGGCAGGGGGGTTGGACTAGATGACCCACAGAGGTCCCTTCCAACCCCTACTCTCTGTGACTCTGTGATTCTATTCTGTAAAATCAGTGGCAGCACTAAGAATGAAATTGTAAGGCTACGTCTATGCTAGTAAATAAAACATGCTAGACACTTTTCTGTAGCCTGAAGCAAGGCAGCATGGCCTGGCACATGTACACAAAGCCAAACTGTTCCCCTTTGTCTACGGACACAAGGGTCATATCTGAACCACCCATTAGGAAAGGTCTGTGGCATCCAATCCTTTGTGTTTCCTGCGATATTCCTAGCTGGCATGGACCAAATCTGTGCCATGGAGCACTGTAACAATTAAACAAGACGCATGATTGCGGACCAGTGCCCTGGTCCTGTTCTGCTTTCTGGTATAGACGTAGTCTACGGGTAGCGGCCTTCTAAAGCCTTTTAAAAGGCTCTCTGGGGCCACCCCAGTTTATTGTTTTAGCTGCTTACCCCAATGGGTCCTCAGGCTTTGCCTGAGAACAACAGCAGTGCTCTGCATCTCACTCACAAATAGGTAAAGGGCTGCTTTCACTTGGAAACATTGAGCCATGAACATTTCTAATAGTGTCACACGTAAGCCATGTCAAACAACAAAAGAAGAACCTATATTAGAAAACAAAACTAATAACCATGGCTGCCTAGTTTTGTGAGAGGATTTGAAAATGGGAAGGAACCGGAAAAGGTAAATGGGATAATTTTGGGGAACAGATAGTTTTGGGCAAGAAGGCTGTGGTGGCACAGACACTGGAGTGACTGGGAGGAACTTCAAGGTGAAGAGGTTGTTCCTGGGGATTTTGGGGACAGCAGGAACGGTGCAGAGATGGTGAAGGGAGCCATGGGAATGGCAGGGGACTGTCACCAGGGCAAGGAGGGGCAGAAAAGACCAGGTGTGTTTGTTACAGCAAAAACTCCTCGTAAGAATGAACTCCAGCAGAGACTTCCCCCTGTTCACCCATTTCTTCCAGAGATACGGCAGGTGCCTCCTCAGCTGGTGTTGTTAAACCCAGCCATGCTTCACACAGGGCAGATTCCCTCTCCATGATATCAGGTAATGCTGCTTGTTGGAAAAATGCACCAAAGTTGTTGTGCATGTGGTTTTTTATCACTATTTGCGGTAGCATAGCCCTATAAGCTGTAAAATGTTATATACAAATAAAATAAAAAACCTGAAATATTTCTGAATTTTCAGCTTTCTGTGTTTCTCCAGACCAGAAATAAGCATGGATAAAATATACTTCTCTCATTCTCCTGGTTCTATTGCTAACACACGCATTGCAGACTGGATCCAAACCTCACTGAATTTAAAAGGAGCTTCCACACAAAGAAAATGGCCTCAGTGTCCAAACTACTGACATGCACATTTTTAAAACCTCAACATGCATGAAGCTTTGTGCTTCTTTGACTTAGTGCTTAAAAACAGCAAGAACAATAACAGAAAAACTATGTGCCTAATTGCATTTATTAAAGGTCAGCTCAGTTTTGCATCTACCTTTTGATTTCCGTTGGAAAAAGCTGTACAATTCAATTAGGATTTGATGATACCAGCACCAATACCACAGGCAAAACCCATATCCCCTCAGGAAGGGCAACCACTTCTCCACTGAAAGGCCTGATGCACATTAGCACAATGGCCTGTGGGTTGCTGAAAGCTTTTAAATTACATGTTTTCAGAATAAGAGGGTGTGCATGGGGGGAAAAAAAAAACAGGAAATGAGAAAAAAAAATCATAAAACACTCCATCTGAAGTATATGGAACATCAGCTTCAATCTGAGATAGATTTCCTGCTACTCTGATATCCTACAGATAGTGATTCTTGCTGCAGGGACCTCTGCCCGCTGGCGTAAGCCAGCACGTACCTCCACAGCCGCTCCACCTTCCCACCTGTTCCCTGCAAACTTGGCCTCCTCCTCCTCCTTCCCACCTTGCTCTGGGCTTCCCCCGCTCCTCGCACTCCAGCTGACAGCCCGTACACAGACACACACCGCCTTGCCTCACCGCTGGAAGACGGCGGCTGCCTTTGTGAGGAGGAGACTCGTGGCCACGCACTGCAGAACCCTGGGGCGGCCATTGTGTAGGTACCACCTTCACAGGTGTTGGCCTAAGATGGTGGCCATTTTGATTCATGGGAACCACGCAAACTGGCTGCACACCCTTCTGTCCTCCTCAGGGGAAGAAACACCCAGAGGATCACCTATAGGAAAGGGAACTGAGGACAAGTAAATGACGCAATTTGTTTAAAATCACAGCGGCACCTTCCTTTGCGGAGGAAACTGGGCCCACATCTCCGAACATTTCCCTAGCTCCTGCCACTGCCTCGCTTACCCAGACCAGCTGAGGCGGGGGCGGTGGCAGCGCCTGGCCCCGGGCAGCGGCAGCCGGCGGGGACCAGGGGTGCTGGGGGCCGGGGAGCAGGCTGGGGCTGCGGGCCAAGGTGCGATGGCGTTTGGAGCCACAGGGCTCCCGTTCTGCGCGCGTGTGTGGGCCAAGCGTGAGGCCTGCGTTTGTCACATGCTGAGGTCAGGCCGTGGGAATGTAAAAGAAGAGGAGCCAGATCAAAAGCGGGGTTCTTTCTGTTTGTTTCTCTCTCAGGTCTCAGATTCAGAGGGCAAGCCTGTTGGAGCATGTGTTTCGGATAGAGAGCGTTGGGGAACAGCAGTACTGGAGGTCACACAGCTGCAAACCAAGAATCAGGCGCAAAGCTCACCTGCTGAAAAACAGAAACAAGAGAAGAAGAAAACAGATGCTTAATGCAGTGAACACATTTACCTTTTTAACAGTGAGCTTTGACTGATGTTAGACTCTGGATGGCGGAAGCAGAAGAGAGGGAAAAGAAAAAAAATGATCTTAGGAGGACCTTGATTTTTAAGAAAGAGACTACTCCTTTGGGCAGGCATGACATAAGATGGAGTGAACTTGAGGAACCGATCCCTTAAATTAGCCTTGCTGAAAAGTAGTTGAAGAGGAAATTTAGCTGTGGTTTGAGAGCGCAAGGACTTCCAGGAATTACTGTGATCTCCCAACTCTGCTTGGCAGCACGTCAGAGGGAGAGGAGCTGGGAGGTGAGCAGGCTTTGAGCTGAAGGTATCAGATGGAAGTCTTGCTCCTCCATCCTCTGTGAGACGGGCTGACTTGGAAAGCACCGTATTTATAAGCAATAGTTTGTGACACAATTTTAACGCATTTAAAATGCACAAATAAATCTAAATCCAACTGTTTAGAAACTATTCTTTGCAGTGTGACAAACAATGTTTCAATATTTGCATGCCCAGGCATCAGAAAACTTCTTGAAAAATCAGCCTAAAGCACTATTTTTGCACCTAAATTAGTGGCTTGCTTTTCAGATATCCAAGGTGACCAGCCATCATCACTGACTCCAGAGGAAGCTCTTGGAAGCAGATCAAAAAGAGGAGGGGAAGAGGGGAACAAAACAGATTGTGGAGCCAGATCCTGCTTTCTGATTACTCGGGCCCAACACAGCAACAACACACCCCGGAGCTCATGATGGGAAGCTCCGAATTGCACAAATGGCTTCCAGCTCTCTTTTGTCTCTAGAGCAGAGTATGCAAAAATCAAGTAGCTGGCAGCAGACAAGCGTTTACTGCCTTTTTGTCTGCAAAATGAAAGATGACACACTCTCCTGCAACTGGGGGCTACTGCAGCGTAAGCAGAGATGAGAAGGAGCACATCATGACATTAATTCCTTGGCAGAACAAGGAGTTACATCAAGGGCAATGCCACACTGTTTCAGAAGGGCGTTCAGCCCACACACAACTATCTGGATCACTTGTGCACACACAGCAGCTGCTAAAGGACTGCACAGATATTCCTGCAAAGCTTGCTCCCACTATGTCTCCTTCTCCTCCGAGACAGAGAAAACGAAAAAGCCCCAGAGACTGGATATTTTAGTGGCATGACATGACCAGGAGCTAAATGCCGTGTGTTTTCTGTCTTCATTGTAAGAATTAAAGTTGAGGGCAGCAGACCTGGCTTGTTACAAGAAACCTAAAAACAAACAAAAGAAGCCAAAAGGGAGAGCTAAGCGTGGTTTTGCTTTCCACACTTCATTTGCTCAGCATTTCTGCCACTGGGCCAATGAAGGCTGGGATCCACTTCTCATCAGAGACAAAGGTTTAAGTACTGTGAGCAAGAGACAGGCAGTGTTTTTCTTTTCATGTTAACTCAAATGAAGCATACTTGTTAGATGTCATTTGTGAGGGCAATAGCATGTGCATGTCACCCTTCACACCTCAAATTAGATGAATACCTGTTAGATTAGTAGTTAGATATTATCACAAGCAACAAAGTGGCATCAGGATCTGCAGCCATTCCTTAATGAATTTGAACAATGAGGGAAGAGGAGGTGCTGGTGGTAGAGGTGAAGGCTTAAGACTCATATATATTACCATCCATATGCTTCATCTGGGACTGGCTGACTTGACTTGATCAGAAGATGAAACAGATGGCATTTTATAGATATGTGTTCCATATAATGGAAAAAGCTTTGCTCATTTGATGAGCCAGATGAGTTTGCATGTTGAAATTTAGGAAAATGTATATAAATAATTCCTATGCTCTGAATTTTTTTATAGAAAAGCTGAACAAAAGTATTTTAAATAAATGCTATGAAAACATATGCTAACTGCTGCATTAAAGTTTAAGCTGAAATTAACTTAAATATCAAAATTGTTTTAGAATGTTAGGACAGCCTCAAAAATACCCTCATGCACAGACGAGTTCTGATACCATTTTAGTGCTGAGGATTGTGAGAGAGAAAGACAGGAATTGCTAACAGAAGGAAATAAAAATCATCAAAGGATTTATATGTTAAGAACAGGATTCTACCAGAGATCATCTATTTCAAAGAAAAGTACCATCTGTCAGCCCCACAAAAAAAAAATCACATTTTGGAGCACCCTCTGCTGGAGGCAGTCACTTTCGTTTTGCTTTACCTCTGTGCATCTACCACAGAAACTCAAAAGAGTCCACAACCTTTTCAGCAATACACTGCACATTTCACATGAGCGTGTGATATGAAGGAAGAAGTGATTTGTTTTTTCTCCCTTCTACGTAAGAAGAGCAAATGCACGTAAACCAGTATTGCTTGCTCTGCAACTGGAAAAAAATCACAAGTGGGGTTTAAATATGGACTGTACTACCAGTGGGATTTCTTTGGCTATTTTTCCTTTTTTTTGAGCACGGGAATTCACACTTACAAAGCTCCCCCTCCCCCTCCTTTTTCTTTCTACCAAATCAACAGATAATCAATAAATTACTGTTTAAAAACCAAAAAAGGCCGTTCTCAACAACATTGCTGCAGCAACGGGAGTTGGAGGCAGTGCCAAGTACTGTGTTGCTCATGACACACATGCAGCAGCGCTGACTCAGGTATGATGAACTCGCACCTAAGAACGTATCTGTATGTGTAATCGGGCAGTGTCCCAAATGTCTGGTTTAGTTCTTGGTGCCCTGCAAGACTGATGTTCTGGGATGAGAGCTTGGAGTGCGTCAGAAGTGTGTCAGCTCAGGCAGGGTGCCATTTTAAACAGCCATCTTAGGATGGGACGAACTGTGCTGTGGAGGGAGATTACTTTCTTTACCGACCATAACATGCATTTAAATGCCTTCCTCAAAGGGGTCTTTTGTCAGTTTTTATCACCTTTGTTCCCTGATTCTTCCAGCCTTTTGTCTGCAGACAGCCAAGGCCGCTGGCTTCAGCTACTGCAGTGTGTCAGCTGCTCTGCTCATAGTACGATCATTCAGTTCAGCGACTGCCTAACCAGGCTAGCGTGGAACGTACTTGGCACAGCTTATTGGCAAGCCTGGGTACGCACAACTTCACAGACATATTTAAAAAAGGATACATTCATCATCCCAGATCCAGCATTCACAAATTGCGTACAGAGTCATTTGTATACATATATATGTATGCATCCTGTTCGTATACAATGGATATAAACTCACAGTAGAAGAGGTAAAAAGTGAAAGAGCATTCTTGGGGATATCCGTGTGTGTGCATGTGTGGGGGTGTGTGTGTGCTTTCAGGGGCTGAGATATGACGGTGAAAAGAGCTATGTAAAAATAAAAGATTGAGGTTCAGAGGTCAGCACTGAAGAAAGTGAAAAATGAGAAAGAATGGGGCCACTGAGGAGGAATAAAAGGTGGGAGAGCAAAGGAGGCAGGAAGGCTCAACACCACAGGCTGGGGAGAAGGACACTATTGTAGGGACAAAGGAAGAGTGCCACCACATCTCACAATGCTTTTTCTGAGAACTCCCCCCTCGCCCCCAGCATCAACCTACACAGAAAGGAATGTGAGAAGCCACTTTTTTTCTTTTTCTAGACAGGCAAAAGAAGCATCTTATGCTTTCTAGCTTCTTGTTACTCTTCATCTTTTTTTCCCATACGAACAAGCCCTCCCCTTTTAATGTTAGGTTTAAATACTTTGTTGAAAATCTTAAACTTGAGATGACAAATTTTGGTCATTAAGACTATTCACTGCTATATCACAAATGTCTTCCAAGATGCAATGATACCAGCAGGGCTAACCCAATGCCAGCGTTGGCACTGCTGCTACAAATGAAGAGAGAGTGGCTTAAATCAACAGTGTTAAACAGACCACATTCCACTTCGATAATTACATTAGACCGCTGAATTTAGAATGTTATTTTAGTGACATTGGTTCTTTGCATATGAGATCATGTCTGATAACTTCATTTAACTTTATTTAGTTTACTCTGTTCACAAGTAGTAGTAATAGGGATGTACAGCTGTTAAGAGACTAATATTTACTTCCTGGGTACAGTTACTTGACAGAGGATAGACTTACCGAAGGGTAATACCGCTGTTCAAGGTTAGGGGTCAATGTGCAACAATTCTAGGAGTTTCATCCTTTTATCCTTTCTCCAAGTATCAGACGCAAATGAAATACTCAACTTTTAAAAACAGCACACTGAGAATTAATCACAGGAGAAGAGAGAGATCTGACAGGGAGAACAGGACAGATAAGTGAATCAAAAGAGAAGAGATTATTCTTCCCTTTATTCAGTATTTCTTCTCCCTGGAGCTTGATGGCATGCAGACCAACAATTGCTTTGTGTCTTCAGGGTACTGTTTTCATGGCTGCTGAGCTGGGTCTGTTCTCAGGATCCCCTTGGCTACAGCTGGTGGCTGCAGCTGCCAGCAGCTGCCTGGGCAGACCATAGCTTGAGCACCACAGCACGGCCAGGAGCAAGCCCTGAGGAACAGAGGGCTGCTGTTCTCAAACAGGTGGCTTTTTTCCTAGTCTCCTGTCCCCAGGTCATGTTTCCAACCTACAAGCTTGGTTCAGAGAGTTTTGCTAGGAAAGTATATTTTTGCTGTTGCTGCCACTTCATTTCTTGCATGACCATTTCCATCACATCCAGCTTTGGTAGCTATTTTGCCCTGTTCAATCAAACCTGTAGGTGGGATAGCACAGGAAACTGATCTGGAGCTGTAACTGGTGACCTGGCCTGTAAACCCATCCGGGTGCCTGTGTGTGGGTCTGCATTCTCCTACTCTGCTGCCTTCTTTATTTTTTTTTCTTTTTATTTTTTGGGGGGGCATTCTTCAGAGAGGACATGGCACAAGAGGAATACCTTATTTTCAAGTTCTGCTGATGGCGTTAGCCATGCAAACTCCTAACAGATCAACTGAGGTCCGCATTGTTAATTTCGGAAAAGCCAGCAGGAGCAGGGAGGTGATTGTGCCCCTGTACTCGGCACTGGTGAGGCTGCACCCCGAGTACTGTGTTCAGTTTTGGGCCCCTCACTACAAGAAGGACATTGAGGTGCTGGAGCGAGTCCAGAGAAGGGCAACGAGGATGGTGAGGGGTCTGGAGAACAAGTCTTATGAGGAGCGGCTGAGGGAGCTGGGGCTGTTTAGTCTGGAGAACAGGAGGCTGAGGGGGACTTTATTGCTCTCTACAACTGCTTGAAAGGAGGTTGTAGTGAGGCAAGTGTTGGTCTCTTCTCCCAGATAACAGCAAGAGGACAAGAGGAAATGGCCTCAAGTTGCATCAGGGGAGGTTTAGATTGGATATGAGGAAAAATTTCTTTCCTGAAAGAGTGGTCAGGCACTGGAACAGGCTGCCCAGGGAAGTGGTGGAATCCCCATCCCTGGAGGTGTTCAAAAAACATGTAGATGTGGCACTTCGGCACATGGTTTAGTAGGCGTGGTGGTGTTGGGAGGATGGTTGGACTTGATCTGAGAGGTCTTTTCCAACCTATGATTCTATGATTCTATGCTTTGTAGAAAATGGTGCCTACTTGCACACTAGGTATTTAACAGAAATATGGATTATATAGAAAGAATGTGACAATATGCCTGACAATAGGTGACAGCAGCTTTTTTAGGAAGTTGGTATCAGATGCTGATATTTCAGCAGCTTCTGTTTGATTACAAGTCTTGAGAGACTACACAGCCTGGAACATACTTTGGAAGAAAATGTAACAGAGTGCCCACTTTGGGCAGGTTACTAGCTCACATGGAACAGTGATGGTGTCTGCTGTCCTCTTCATTTTGGCAGTGTTTGCTTTCACACCAGTACTTTAAGAAACATCCGGTTCCAAGCAGCTAAAAGAATATAGACAAAAACATCTATTTTTACTCCAACCATATTTTTACATCAACTCCCTTGTGCTTGTTGTTTGGGTGAGCATAAACTGCACAATGCCATCTAAAAATAAGCCCATACACAGTTTTTAGTACCAGAAAATACGTCCATTATTTAGTGCAGGAAAAGTGCATCAACTGCTATTCTTCCTAATTCCGTCAAGCTTTTAAAACTAAACTTAGCTGGTTTTGAGGTACTTTTCCTTTCCAGTCTATTTCTCACAAACTCCTCTCTGTTATCTCCCCAGAAGATCACCAGGTTTGTCACCAGAATGTTCTGCAACCCGAGCCAACAGTGAAAGCATAAACCTTTCACATCTCAAGATACTTCGGACTGCAGTGAAGGAAACAGGTTGCCTGTGACCTCCCCTTACAGTATCACAAACCGGAAGGTTCCTAGAGGAGTTGCTTTCCCCTCAACGGGCTCATCAGACTGCAGCCATACTGGGGAGCAAAAGCAAGTCACCGTTAACTGTCAAACTTATTTCCCCCAAAAGCAAAAAATAATGGTGGACGTGTCGGTGATTGTGTAAGAATAAGAGTAATCTTGAGGATGAATATTATTAATCAAGATCTCACTTTACGAGGGAGTACTCCAGTCCCCGTGTTGCAAGGGGAGTGCATAACTTCTTTTGGAAGAAAGGTGAGCTGATGCCCTGTGCACATACTGAGAACCTAAAAACAGTTCAGGCTGTGAATCCCAGTTGCAAAGAGGATGTATCCAGGCTCCAGGCCAGGTATGCTCTACAGCATATCCTGCTCTCCTGATTTCACAGCTGAGTTCCTGCCAGAAGCTTGCTGTGCTGCCTTCTGGGGTGTGCACCCAGATTGTTCCCGTGGAAGTAAGCATATGGCCTACGCAAAAGCGATGGTGCATGTTAAAGCGTGAACAGGACAAAGATGAGACGCCTTTGAGGCATGCACCTACACTCATGACCCAGCAAGTGCTCCCATGTCCCATAATTGAGACACAGCTCGAGGTACCTAACTAAGGCCTGCAAATTCATGTTGCACGCACTTCAAAAATGTTCCTTCACATGACTTTTTTTATGATTTATCTGGGAGCTGCTCCAGACTGCAGCCAGAACAAGCCATCTAAACACTTGGGGAATATCCATTTGGAAAGCCATCCCTTTCTTCAGCTTTTGCTTGGCCTTGTAATATAGATAATACAATAAATGCTGTAATTCTGACCGCCACTTCATTTTCTGCATGCATTTTAGTATACTGGTTTTGATTAATTTAAAGCCCAGTGTCTCTGCTTCTGCTCTGTCCTAGCAAACAGACATTCCAGACCCAGAAACAGACAGTTAAATTTAGTAAACATTTAATGCTCATCTCCTGTACAATTTAAACTGACACACTGACCTAATTAGCTTTTTGGCATCACAAACACTCTCAGCTCAGGGAGGGTGGCGGTTCTGTGGCAGTAATAGGAACCAGATATTTCTTGTATTGTTTGCCTGTTTTAGACACCTCAAATAGAACAGTTAAGAGGCTCCAGCAGTGGCAGTTTGGATGAAGAAGTGAAATTAAGTTGGACTGAAAGCCTATCAGCAGTATCAGTTTGGGATGAGTTTATGAAGCATATGTTTTTACTTAGTTTAGGTTAACTGATACAAGTTTAGCATTCTAGGAGTAAAAACAAAGAATCTATCTGGATTTTTTTTAAAAGCAGCTACATGATGTTTAGATAAAATCCCTGAAATTTCTTAATAAACTAGAATTCATCTTTTAAAATTAGTTAGAGATCTGAAGTTAACATATCCATCACTTACCAACTTCTTCTAATAACAAAGCCTTTTGGAAATATTTCAACTTTTATATATATGGGGAATGTGTTTAAAATAAAGCTCTTTATTTTACTCACATTCTCAGAAGAAACCCTGCTATCTTGACTCCTGAACATTGGCAGAAACAGAGTTCCTTGACTCAGAATGGGAATTGTTCATTGAATGGATAATGAACTGTTTAAAACCTGCACCTTGTGTGTCTTTACTCCGTATGAGGCACACAGCTGGCAAATACACAGCACAATGAGATACAGGAACTGCAGTTGTATCTGCATGGGCTTACCTCTGTATCTGCAGACACCAGCGACACATGTGCTTTCTGCCCTCATCATATTGCCAGAGGCAGGCAATCTCAGCAGTGACCCCAGTGGAGCGCTGCTCTGTCCCAAGAGCTAATGCTTGTTTAATTTGTCTGTAAGACCTTCTGTGATGAAACTTCCACAGCCTCTCTACGGTCACTGACTGCTGAACTCTGGGCTCAAAGCACCTGTACCAAGCTTTGCTTAGGTATCTGCTGGTGGGCAGGTCGCCCTCGGGCTTGCTCCTGGATGTGACACCAAGCTGCTGGAACCTGTGCTGAAGTGTCCGACACATGCAGGTTCGCCAGGCCCTGCTCCTGCTTCAGGCCACACCTGAGCACGTGCTCCTCAGAGCATGGAAACCAGCAGGCACAGCGGGTCGCCAGCGCAGCCTGGGACACAGGCTCAGCCAACAAGGTAGAGGTGCCCATGGGGAGGAACCACAAATGGAGCTGTGAAGGCCTACTGGTTAAGGAACTGTTGACTTACATTAAAAGCAATCAAAGATTGTACACAAATAGATGCTGGAGTTTGAATTTAAACCTAGTAACATGACAAAAGCTTGATAACTCTGTCCCCAAATACCATAGGTCTAAGACCAGTCTTGCTGACGAATTAACAGTCATTACTACCAAGTGCATTAGACAAGGGAGCAAAGTGGCTGAATTCTGTGAAATTTTAATCACCCACCAAACAAGCATTTGAAAGGCAGGGAAACATTAGGGTTAAATAACAGTCTCCTTAGCCAAAACATTCATGTGCCCCTGGAAAACGCTAGGGAATGGTAGCTACTTCATCAGAAACCAGGACAGAAATGCAAATGCTGCCTATTACAGAAAGTGTATTCCTGTTGTCTTAATACAGGATTGTCCTGTTTGCAAGAAGGGGGTCACTAAATGCGTATGATGCAGGGAAGTTGGCAATATCACTCTAAAGATCAGAGAAACAGGAGAAACAGAAATCTCCTAAAGGTCTTTTTAGCAGATATTGGTCATTAATTGGTGTTACAGTACGGTCAAAGCTGTTTGTTTGTTTATAATTCTTACGGTCTGGGAAGACCCCAGCCATAGAGATTCGTTGTTATTCCCAGAGTGAGATTAAGACAAAATTGAGGTCAAATGCCACCAATCAAACAAGTTTATTGATCACTTGCTCAATTGAAAGCATGAGGAAACAGTGACAGGAAAGAGAGGAAAAGACAGGAAAGAAAGAAACCCAGCAAGCAGTCGGGGTAGAGTCACAAGAGATAGTCACCACCATGGATTCAGCGGCGTCCCGTTGGTCCGCAGTTCCTGTGCGCGTTGGTGGTGGGGTCCCCTCGTCGTTTGGTCACATGGCCTTTTATAAGGTGTTCGGGGAGATTGCTCCCTAGGCAATGGCATGTACCCCACATTCCCCCAGTCCCGTGCATGTGGGTTTTTTCTCAGTCCTGGCTCTGGCAGGTCGGGGAGGGTGTTGCTGTCTAGACACATTTTGCACAACGGGGTACCCGTCCTCCAGCTCCCTTCAAAGCTAGTTTCAGGTGGCTCTTTATTCCTTGTCTGGTTTGAGTTTGGCTGGCCTGCCAGGGCGTCGAACTGGGCTCCAGACAAGTTTTGCTGGCGTGCCAGGAGGTCCTGCAGCAAGCTTTGCAAACAAGCTTTGAGGCAACTGACTTAAGACAAGGTCTCAGACAATAATTCAGAAAGATTTGTGTGTTCCTATCAGTAAAAGAGAATGAGAATAAAACATGTTTTCCTGTTTCACAGAGAGAGAAAAAGTCTCTCACAATAATACTCAAGAAGAATGTTTTCAAGAGCGTTCAGCTCAAACCTGGTTTGCTACCAATTAAGCTAATGTTAATCAGCTTAATGCTTATGCTATTATGATGTTGTTATTATGTTATTGAGGAAAGCATGAGAGGTACCAAAGCCATTCCTGCCTTGGCCACTGCTGACAAGAAACTTTAGATTGTGCAGCTCTCAGTGATAATACATTGTGCCGAGAGGGCATTTAACTTCTCTCCAGTTTCTTTTGCTGAAATAAATAATTAAAGGTAGAAGCAGTCCATGACTACCTTTAGCAGAGAGATCTGGAGAGCGCCGGACCAGCTCATTCCACAGCCATGCTGGTTTTCAGTCTGAGATTTCCACAGCGGAATGATTTCCAGTAACATTTCTCCTTGGCCAGGACAGTTTCTTATCCCGAGCTGAGGAAAGTGTAATGCCAAAAGGGTCCAGGTCTGCGTGAGCCCATGCCAGGGAGGACTGCTGAGGTATATCCGTTCTGCTGGCCTGATCGTGAAGAAAGCGCTCGGCACGCTCCATGTCCCTTCAGTTTCCTGGTACCCATCTTGTTGGAACTAATTCTAAAAATAAAAAAAAAGCATGTTGTGACACAGGCCAGGGCACTCTGTTCAGAGATATCATATGTCTGAGTTTGGAAAAAAGCATTTAATGTCACAGCCTGGCTCTTCATTATGGCTTACTGTTAAGTGCAATGGATTCAGGTAATAAAGGCAACAGTGCTGACACTCTATTAAGAAAGAGTTTAGCATATCATTCGATAAGTGGAAGATCTTACAATCACATAATGATTATTTCTTGCCACAAACAGTGGTACTACAAAGACCTTTTAAATTACATTTAAGCATGTCAGGAGAGTACTCCTACCCAGAGAAATGTGACATCATTTTGCTGTTGTGATTCCTGGGACGGGGGAAGAAGCACTGCAGACAGCCACTGTGTTCCGCGACCGAGGAGGATTTTTCACCACAGTCGGCTCCCAAGAGCGTTTCTCCCTGCAAAAAAAAAAGAATTCACATTTTGGAGCTCCCTCTGCTGGTTTTACATCAACTTTCACTCACAACTGCTGTCCCTTCTCTCCAACTGCTGATTATCACATAAACAATTCATTTCATGCGTTGCTGTATTAAAAAAAAGTTACTACACTGCTTATCAGAACATGCGTCTGTGATATTTGACATTATATTGGATAAAAATCTGACATTCCTCTAATAAGGAGAGAAAAGATTTCTGCTCCAAAGTCCAGTTTCAGGACTTGCGTAATGCATGCACGCTAGTGTTTAATGGAAGCATATGCCCCTATCACTCCATTCTTCCATGAATTCCTAATATTTGTGTACTCATGTGACTACTTTAATATGTTAGAGTCTGCCTTACTAAATATAAAAAAACTAAACCAGGAAGAAGACACTGAAAATGCTGCACAAAACAGCACAAGCACGCACCACCAAGAAACGAGGTATAGGGTTTTATACCCCTCCTTTATACAGCTTATTTAAATGTTACACGGTCTAGAACTTCCCTTATTTTTATTAATAGTATTTTCTCATTGTCATGTACGTAAACAGCACTACAGTGTTTCAAAGTCTGCTGTTGTAAGCTGTAACAAGGCTCAATGTGCCACACAACGCAATCACACTGGTACTTTGGGTGCGTGTGTTAAAAAACAACCGAACAAGCGAGAGAGAAGAGTCAGAGATCAGCGTAAGTCCAAGGTATTGGTCAAGTCTCATTCTCTTCGTTACCTTCAAAGAGAGCTCAGGGGGATTTTTGTATCAATTGGCTCATGTTGCTTATAACTTCAGGCTGTTCACCCAAATTCTCAGAGATTAAAATGAACCTCTCCATTTTGACAGGCAGCAGCGCATCTCCTACTCCCTTACAGCAGGCGTGTCATTACAGGTGAGTTTGCAGAATAGCCTCCGAAGTGCATGGGACCAAATCTGAGACTCCAGCCTTTCTGGGACACGCTTTTGCTCTGCCTGCAGCAATCTGCCCTGCAAAAAATACACTTTTCTACTCCAACTTTTTCTTGTGATTAATATCAAACAGCTTTAGCTTTAAAAGGTAAAATTTCATTGTGCTCAAGTATTTTCTGAATGGATTAAAGGGGTCTGAAAATTGAGTATAGAACTTTTCTTCCCATTTTCTTGCAGCTAACCCACTGTTTTTTTGCAGTTAAGCTGCAATAAATTCCAACCAACATTACGTCTGCACATCAAATTGCAGCCTACAAAAATTTTAGTAGTGGAGGTACACAGCCCTCAATGAGGCTGATAACATACTAATGAGAGAGCCACAATGTAATTACAGGAACAGCTGATTAAATCAAGATAGCACTTCACAGAATAAGATAATTTCAAATCTAATGATTACATTAGATTATATCATTATTTCAGTGACACCAAGAGGTGATTAGAGATGCAACTTTAACTTTCAACTCTTGAACAACTTAAATTACATTTTTTAATTACTATGATCGAAAAAAAACCCTTATATTTTCTTTGTGTTCACTGAGAGAACAGCACATTTTTCTTTCCAGTTTCTTTGAAGGAAAGGTTTCTTCCAAAGGATTAGAAGGCTACCTAGTTCTGAATATTGATAACTGGATATAATGGACTCATAAATATATGCCGCTGAGCTGAACCCTGTGAAGGTCATTAGAAAATTACCCCACTGAAGCCACTCTAAATATTCCTTGTGATTCTTGCAGAAACTGGAATGACCCACTAGCGACCTGAAAGTTTTCAATCTTCCTAACATTTTATGGTATATTTGAAATGATTTGGGGTCTTTGTTATTCATTTAAACACGGAAAAGATCCTTCAGTGAAGCTGTTAATCACTAGCTATATAGTAGAGCAGAGCTGTCAGTCACAGTCACAAACTATAAACCAGACACTGTAAAAAGTACTTTTTACCAAAAAAATTAACTTGCCATAGTTTAGAATCATAGAATCATTGAATCATAGAGTGCTTTGAGCTGGAAGGGACCTTTAGAGGTCATCTAGCCCAACACCCCTGCAGTGAGCAGGGACATCTTCAGCTAGACCAGGTTGCTCAGAGCCCAGCCCAACCTGGCCTTGAATACTTCTAGGGATGGGGCCTCCACTACCTCTCTGGGCAACCTGGTCCAGTGTTTCACCACCCTCATTGTAAAGAATTTCTTCCTCCTATCTAGCCTAAATCTACCCTCCCTCAGTTTAAAGCCATTACTCCTTGTTCTATCTCAACAGGCCTTGCTAAAAACATTTTCCTCATCTTTCCTACAGGCCCCCTTCAGGTACTGGAAGGCTGCCATAAGGTCTCCCCACAGCCTTCTCTTCTCCAGGCTGAACAGCCCCAATGCTCTCAGTCTTTCCTCATAGGAGGGGTGCTCCATCCCTCTGATCATTTCTGTGGCCCTCCTCTGGACCCACTCCAACAGCTCCATATCCTTCTTGTGCTGGGGACTCCAGAGCTGGACGCAGGACTCCAGGTGGGCTCTCACCAGAGCAGAGAAGAGGGGGACAATCATCTCCCTCGACCTGCTGGCCACGCTTCTCTTGATGCGGCCCAGGATATGGTTGGCCTTCTAGGCTGCAAGTGCACATTGGTGGTCAATGTCCAGTTTCTCACTCACCAGTAACCCCAAGTCCTTCTTGGCAGGGCTGCTCTCAATTGATAGCGGGGGTTGCCCCGACCCAGATGCAGGGCCTTGCACTTGGTCTTGTTGAACCTCATGACGTTCATACAGGCCCACTTCTCCATCTTGTCCAGGTCCTTCTGGATGGCATCTCATCCTTCTGGTGTGTCAGCTGCACCATTCAGTTTGGTGTCATCTGCAAACTTGCTGAGGGCGCACTCGATGTCGCTGTCTATGTCATTGATGAAAAAGTTAAACAGCACTGGTCCCCGCACGGACCCCTGAGTGACACCACTTGTCACCGGTGTCCATTTGGACATCAAGCCATTGACCACTACCCTCTGGCTGCGACCTTCCAACCAATTCCTCAGCCACCGACCAGTCCACCCATCAAATCCATATCTCTCCAATTTAGAAAGAAGGATGTTGTGGGGGACTGTGTTGAAGGCTTTAGAGAAGTCCAGATAAATCACATCCATAGCTCTTCCCTTGTCCACTGAGCTGGTCACTCCATCATAGAAAGCCACTAGGTTGGTCAGACAGGACTTACCTTTGGTGAAGCCATGCTGGCTGTCTCAAATCACCTCCCTGTCCTCCATGTGCCTTAGCATAGCTTCTAGGAGGATCTGTTCCATGATCTTCCCAGGCACAGAGGTGAGGCTGAC
>Ga0065711_1040529_pt1 | contig 16878 bp, 13 predicted proteins | sample Hoacrofraction12_FD_59098 | JGI IMG/M metagenome (GOLD analysis project Ga0065711, IMG submission 59098) | Hoatzin crop microbial communities from Cojedes, Venezuela - Epithelial fraction 12 v2 (version 2) | ecosystem: Host-associated > Birds > Digestive system > Esophagus > Crop | place... | reverse complement strand
GGCGGCAGGCCGGGCGGGGGCGAGGGCGGCGGCAGGCCGGGCGCCGGGCCCCCCCTCAGGAAGGACGGCACGAACTCGGCGGCGTGGACGTTGGGCACGAAGGGCTTGGCGTTGACGTTCAGCTGCCGGCTGAAGGCCGCCCCGAGCAGCTCCTCCTGGGCCTCGGCCTCCGCGGCCGGCGGGGCGGACCCCGGGCCGGCGCCGCTACCCGGCTCGACGTCCGCCTGATCCCAGCAGTCGGGAGCCGAGTCGCTGCTGCTCCCGCTGCCGCTCCCGTTCGCCTCCATTTTGTGGCTGCCCCACAAGCCCCCGCGGCCCCGAGACGTCGCCCAGCGTCCGGGCTGAGCGGGAAGCCGGCGGCGGCACCGACTCAGCGCTCACTCCGGCGATTCCGCGTGTACTCCGCCGCCCCGACGCGAGCGCAGTATGGCCTCCCGGGGCCCCCGTACGCCCCCCCGCCGCCATTTTAGTAGTTCCCGTCTCCGCGGGTCCTGCTCCGGCAGCACGGCCGGGTCCGTCCGCCAGAACTACGCTGCCCAGCAGGCCTCGCGCGAGAGCGCCCGGCCCGCCTCCCCGGAAGCGATGGGGACGTCGCTGCCGGGCCTCTCCTGTGCGGTGAGAGACTGCGATTCCTGGCAGCCCTGGCGGTCGCCGGTCCTTCCGGCCGCCTCCGCCGCCGGGGGGAGGCGGGATGGACCGCTTCCGCGGGCGCCTCAGGCGGGAGCGGGACTCCCTGCCCCGGCAGACCGGGCGCCCGCGTTCCCTCAGGCGGGGCGGGGCGCTCCGCTTTCCGTCCCCTCGTCCCGCGCTGGGGAGAGCGGGCCTGGCGCGCGGTGCCGCCTGGCTGGATTTCCCGCCTCCCCTGAGGACTCGGTGCCTGGAGTCAGGTGAAGTCGTGCTCGTTTTAGCCTTTATCTGGGCCGAGGCGCAGCTGCCTGGTCCTCGAAGGCGGGGGGCGAGAGCGCAGGGCCGGCGCCCGCGTTGGGCCGGTGAGCCTCGCGAGGGAAGGTGCGTGGGCGCGCGTGAGGTGAGGGCACGCTGCTGTGCGTGTCCGCCCGCGAGCTGGCAGGATGCACTGACACTTCCAATCCTGGCAGTTCTGCAGCACGCTGTGACTTGGTTGTTACCACTTAGAAAAACATCCAGTTGAGCCAGATTCAGCAGGACTTGACAAATACTGAGGTGCTTGACTGGTAAGACCAAGAGCCAAAACAACCCCCCAAGACATTGCTTGAAGTTGAGTATATTTGGAGGAGGCGGAGAGGAACAGAGGGGAACCGAGTGGATTTTGGTGGTCGGCCGCACACGGCTGGGGCAGCATTTCATCTTGGAAGGTCCAGCACAAGTGTTTATAACCAGACAAATCAAGTGCTTGGGAGAAGGGAGTTTCTTGGAGCGCTCACATGCGAGGACTGAGTCATCTGCAACGTTATTTATATTGGAACACTCTAGGGCAGGTTATGGGGTTGTTTTGAAAGCAGGCAGGCTTAGAACAAAAAAGTAAAGATCTCCATTCAGTGCAAAATCCAGTGTGGTTTTGGTTGGAGAACTACACAAAGTCTCTTGAAGTGGCATTTACGTAACGTAATCCTGATACAAGAACCAGACGGTTTCTGGCTGCGCACCGGCAGCAACATGTATGCCCTTGACAAGCAAAAAGTTCTACATGGCAGGTAATGCTCATGTGTTAATGGAAAAATGTGCTTCCAACTGATCACATTCAGGGAAAACACTACTGTGCAGGGCAGCACTTATAAAAGTAAAAAAAAATAATAAAATCCCCACCAACACCACAGATAATTCATTTTGAAAGAGAAAAAAAAATGTGATTCACAATGAAGGACTATACACCTCTGCTAAGTGGAAGTCTTTCCTTCAAGCACCAAGAGCTTACCCTCACCAGAGCCTAAAGAATGAGTTTTAAAGACCTTGTGAAAGCCACTCGCTGGCTACTCTCTGGTGCAGAGTTCCTGTCCAGGTTCGAGACACACATTGCCAGGGCCTCTATTGTTCAAAGTTCAGTATAATTAAGGGAGATTCTCACTTGTGTTACTGTTGTAATACTTAGAATTTTGTTAAACTACAAGTAAGTTTCTCAGGTATGTGTGGCAATCATTTCTCTGTTTAAAAAAGAAAAGTCATACGCAGTCCCACCAAGGTCTGGGACAGAAGCAGGAATAGGATACAATCCTTTTTTATCAGGGGAATGGAGGAAGCAGTTAGGAGTAAGAAATCAGTTTCCCAAGCAGCTAGTATCATAACAAACACCTGAATATAGTACTGTACCTAAGTGGTTTTTTGTTTGTTTTTTAATACTAGCCTTTGCTTGTTAGGTGACATTGTTTAACCAGTAGGTATCTGATATGTTTCATTTTGTATGGAAACAAGGTAACACCATGTGGAACAAAGGCACTCATGGGTTACTACTGTTGAATAATACATAAAAATCCAGTGGAAACCAAGCTTGGTGAATTCTGCTGACAGAGTGGCTTGTTATTGTACACTTTTTGCCATCATAATGAGCATTTAATAGCTTAGGTTTATAATGACTGCAGTGTTGTATTGCAAGCTTGTTTTTTGTTTGAGCCTTGTCACAGCCTACAAGTCAGAAAAGGCTTAACTAGAGGCAGGTACTATATTTTCAGAGCAATTAAGACTTACCTTGAGATTGCTAGTACACAGAACATATAGGCAGCACTTCCTACACACACTTTGGCATTCCTTAAAAAGACTTCTTGAAGGTCTTTGAAATGGAGCTTCATTCTGTCAGCTCCTAAAGTACTGAGCTGTGATAGTTTTTTTTTGTGGGGGGTTGTGGGGGGTGTGTACAGGGAGTTGGGCCAAATGTGTGTTTGGTCAGAGGTATGGAAGTATGTATTACCACTGATTTCAGGGGAAACTAATTACTTGTGTTATCCAACATTCCTTCCTTCCTTGACAGCTACTTGTTCCCTAGGTACTTGCTAGGAGATAAACAATTAGTCCACTGAATTTCAGAAGACGCCAGATGTCCTTCAGAGTGTACAAACCTGTTTTGCAGGCTGTGTCGCACGTAGGAATTGTGTAAACTCAAACACTAAATTTTTAACAGGGCTAGCAGTTTGTTTTTCCACTTTGGTATTCAAAACCTAAGCGGAATCACGATAATTTTACTGGCGAAATATCTACTGGAATGTAAATAGTCATGTTCTCTTGAGGTTTTAAAGCCTTATAAAAGCTTTTTCTTGTTTAAATCTTTTTTTGCATTAAAATGTTTAGAATAAATATACTAGCTCTTCATTTAATAAATACTAAAAAGCTTTTCTTACTGAGAACCACCCATATAAATCCATCATCACATTGTGACCGACTTAAATTATCAAAGCACCACTTAGAAGAGGCTGGACCACCTCAGGGTTAACATGTGGGGACTGGAGTGCAGAGGAACTCTCTCCCCCACAATTGCAGTTCTACCTGTCCTTGCACTGCCTTCTAGACCCTTTCCTGAGTCAATCTATGTAATTAAATTTAGCTACAGAACAATCCACTTTCTTCTTCCTGCTGGGTTACTGAGGTGAATCAGCTCTGAAGAGGTGCTTGACAAGTGCCAGAGCTGGTATAAAGTAAGAAAGGGGAACCGGACTTCTTTTTTGAGTGAGAACAAGCTATTCACGTATTAAACTATCTCAAGGTAGCTTCACCACTAGTTTGCAGCCTGTGACAAGTCAACACTGTAGCAGTGAAATGGAGGTCCTCATTCATACGATATTAGGAGTAGTATTCTGTACTTCAGTAGTAACTTTCATCCAAGGTTCTTACAAGCATTTTATGACCTAGCAGATATACCTATCAAATACCAATGCTTTAGGTATGTGAACTGAAGCAGAAAAGAAAGTTGTATTTCACTAGAGGGCTTCGAACAGGTTAACAGCTTTGAGCATTTAACAGCTCACCACCAACAGGTAAGCTTACTGAACTCCATAAAATAGCAGCAGTCTAAGGGAGAAGGGGAGTGGTTTTAGGGTGCTGGGTTATGAGTACATTGACTCAGTTTACTTGACATCAGATAAGTCCCTGAGCTGCTGCAAAACGGAAGAGAAAATGTTTGGCTGAGATTGGGAGGAGCAGGAAAGGAATAAGACTCCCCTTTCTGGTGTGGCAGCAAGCTGAAATTCAACTGACACACTGTGAGCCATGCCTTGAGATTTAAAGGTATCCAAATACACGTTAGTTATGCACTTAAATAAGTAGCCTGATATTTAGAATTGCTTTGAAGTCAGAAGGAGCCTTTAAAAACAAAGCCAGAAGAACAAGTTATGTACCTAGGAGGAAGAAAATACAAGAGTTACAAGGTAAATTATTAAAAGAAAAATATAGGAAACTGTGCTCAGCTATGAAAGCGCCATTCTAGAAGCATAGCTCTTTATCTGAGGCTTATGTGAAGGAACAATCTCAAAGGACATTCTAGAAATTAAGTTTAGCATTACTTAGAAGCAGCAGGTGGAGTTAAATGAGTTCAGAAAGTTTTTGTGGAAAACATAAATTAAGGCTGTACCTAAGTACAAATGATACCTCTCTTGAAGGAAGGCTGTGGGTTTTTCTGAATAACTTTCATAATATTAATGAGGCCTGACACAGATCTGAAAATACTGAACTAGTTTAAGTTTGATTAGGTGCCAGGAGATTATAAATTAGTATTCTTAAACTCTGGGAAATTCTTTTTCCAGGTGGTCTGTGGAGATGTAGCAGAGAACTGGAGAACAAGAAACACACTATGTTTCAGCATGATGGCTTTTCAAGAGCCAAGTCTATAATTCACTTATGCTTCCAGGAACACCAGCAAAGCTTAGGGTAAAGAGGCTTTTATATTTGCACAAATCCATGTATAATCTAAACTAATATATCTTGACCCAGAAACATATTTTCACTGATTTTTTTGTTCTAACCCTGCTATTTAGTAAGCGCTGTTTCTGACCTATTGCTCTCCCTCTGCTGGACATTCACATAATTGCTGTATTTGTGTTGTCTTACATTAATGTGTTTTAAGCTATTTGATTGGAAGAGATTCAAATAAAAGTCCTCTTTGATTTTCCAAATGTAGCACCATAGCATAAGCTCTCTTCCACAGTACAGTTGTAGAATTACTCCAGGCTTGCACAGGGGCATCCTCAAAGGAATTTAGCAACTCTTACGCATTTCATTGTGGGTTGGTGATGAGTACTTCTGAGCTGGATTCTTCTTTTTGAGGTCTCCAGTCTAGAGTTAAAGCCTTTCTTTTGGAGCAGTTAAAGCACATACTGTAGGTTTCAAAAGGGCATAAAATTCATTAGTTTTACTTTAGACATCAAAAGAAATATGGGAATCCATACACCAAAATACCAGTTCATAAATCTCTGTGTCCATCTCCTTCCCTCTTAAATACTTCATATGCTCAGCTCCTTATTTTCTAAGGTAACCACATGCCTCTCACTCTTGAACGTGTACACAATCTTTCTTTCTCTTGCTTATATATCTCTAGAAATAAAAGGTGGTCTTTTTTATAAGTACCATCCTTTTTTTCAGGTGACTTTAATTGGAGGCTCAAGAGTTCTCAGCTGTGTGGTCTATTGCTTAGTTAGCCTGTTGTTCAGATTTGAAAAACCTGTAAGTTGGGTGCTAGCTAGTTCTTTGTTCAAGGTTCCTCTCTGGATGTGCACTCATTGCAGTTTACTCCTTAGAATTTCTTCTGTGGTTTTGACACCATGAGCCTCCAGACTGATAAATAGTAAGGGGAGGGTGGTTTAGGTAAGTAGTTTTGCTATCGAAACTTTGTTACATGGAGGGTTTTTTGCTATCAAAGTTCAAAATAAACAAAGATGGGGGTTTAGGTGTGTATATTGTGAACAATCTATTCATAGTTTATAAGCCTTCTGACAGTTGAAAATGTTGTAAATAGCAGAAGGATTTTTTAATGTGGAAGGAATGCGCTGAGCAAAGAACATGCATCTAAGGAAGGGAAGAATGAGATCGCTTTAACAACGTATACAGTGACTGAGTTAGGATTGGAAAGGTTAGAGATGGGGGGAATCTGTTTTGAAGGCAGAGACTGTGTGATTCTAGAGATCTGAAAGCCAGGTGTAGGATTGGTGGGAGGAGGCATCATGTCAGGTAAGGTACTGAAGCAGCTGAAAATAAATCCTGTTAAGTATAATCCAGACCTCTGTTCAACTGTTCTTATGCTTTCATCTTGATTAGCAACATTTTGATTAGAAAATTAACCTTCTGCTTTGTTAATTTGTTTTTACCTATAAATCTGTTGGATGTGGAGAGTAAGTATTACAAGCCCGAGGTACATAAATTCTCTGGAAATGATAAATGGAAATGGAGGATATTTTTGCTCCCTGTGACCTCAGACAAATTTGAGAATCTCAGGGTCTGGGATGCTGAGTTGACTGAGCAACAATAGCTTTTAAGTATGTGCCAGATCCTCAGGAGATGTTCCTTCACTGGCTGTAAGCTAGTATTGTTCTAGCAGGAGACAAATAACAGAGAATTTGCAATTCTGGATGCCATCAAATTGTCAGTCTTGCAGCTTGATATAGAGGTCAAAAAATGCAGAAAAGGTGGCTAGCATTTAAAGTGGGGCTTACAGTCTAACACAGATGCGCAAGGCCAGTCCCTCCTATCAAACAGAATTCAGCTGTACCTCATGTAATTGTTCTGCACCATGCTGTTAAAGAATGTCTTTGTGAGATAATGAAAATGTTGAACTTTGCACTGAAAATATCAATACAGGGTGTTAATGCAGGGTATGTAATGTGCTGTTTATTGGCACCCTTTCTTACTGCAGTGACTCCCCGACATGGAGAAGCTCAGTTGCCATGTCCACTGTTGCATTCCGTAACATCTCTAGGCCAGGTCTCCTGCCTTATAGACGTGGTACGAGTTTTATAACACTTGTGTTTCATGTGGAAAGCTTTACATGCTGGCTGGCTGGCTGTCTCCAGGGAGGTGGAAATAGAAAACTAGTTCGGTGTGGGATTTTCATATGCTTTCTTTTCCCCTTCTTAATTCTCCAGAATTCCAGTTGAGGGAGCATTTTGTTCATTAGAGATCCCTTAAGATTTTAGTTTCAGTGATGACTAAAGCAAAATGGCATTATTGTTATGAAGAAAGAATAACAGTGTCATGGGATTTTTAAAGCTGCTGTTCTATAGCTGGTTAACATTGTTGCAGAAAATAATTACTTCATTATGAAACTGTAAGAATGAAATAGTGAGCTTGTTCCTAAATAGGACTAATTACTCCAGAATTATTCTGTGCCAGTGTTTTTATTCTGGAGAAGGCAATTTGCATGCGGAGTTATTCTGGAATAGGGGTGGCTAAATCAGCTACAATTTCAATCCTGTCTTGAGAGAGAGCACCTATCGGCACTGTGATGCCGTACATGGGAATTTGAAATAAACTTATTGTGTGTTACCTAAACTTGTCCGCAAACACTGAATGGCTAGAGAATTTGGTTAAAATTATCTGAAGAAAAATTCTTGTTAGACTTCAGTGTATGCCAAGCACTTCACGTCATTCATAGGTGTTCATGCACATTTATTTTTGTTATAACTTCATTACTCCTGCTGGCATTATACCACTCTAGTTTTTAGTTTGTTTTGTCCATCTACAAAGTCACTAAAATAGTAGTTTGTGGTAGATTATTTGTTCAACATGAAATATAAGTGCTTACATTATGAAATTAAGAACAAAAAATAAGTTTACATTCTGTAAAAACCATTGAACCAACATAAAAATTTCACTGCCATTCTGACAATTAAGCTAATGCTTAATCCAAACTTGTTTGCTGTTGCGGAAGTGTGAGACCGACAAAAATATGTTCCAAAAATCAGTTTTAATGATGTAAAAAATAGAACGGTCGAATTGAACAGCAATCTTGTATTCCAAACACTTCAGCAGACACAACTTCCTTATGGGCTTAGGATGTTAGCTGGGAACTACTGCTATGCAGTGTATAACTGTAAATCTGAGCTTGGAATGACGACTGCAAATGTGCAAACCACTCGCCTGTAAGGTGAGGGCACTCAGCTCCAGGAAGTTTCTTTAGATGGTGTCGCGGTCCAAGGGGAGAGCCTCCACCTGCAGTCCCGCTGCTCTAAGGAAGACTGGCTTGGGGGGTGCTCTTCCAGCAGACTCCATTTGTACCCAGGACAGCCCCTGGCCTGTGGTCGTACATGACTCCTGCATGCTGAGAGGGTCTCCCAGGTGGTCTCGCTGGCTGAGGTGGTCTTTGGCAGGCTGGGGTGCTTGGGGTGCCAGGGGCTCTCCATGTATGTGGTCTGCAGCACACGCGCTTCCTGCCAAGCCAGCCACCTCGTCCCACGTACCGCGGTGTGAGACCCACCCCAGGGGCAGAGTGCACCCGCCACGCTTGCACAATTACTGGTGTATGCATTGTCCTTTGTAGTTACAGAACTCTGCTGGCACATGGGGAACGTCAGACAAATGAAGAAGGATCTTCTTTCCCCAAAGGGTTTATAGTCAATTAACAGTGCTTTTCTGCGCTATGCACTTAATCTTTTCCATAACTTGATTCCTAGCTAAGTAAACTTTCAACATAGTAAGGGATACAGAAATTGTCTGATATTTAGTTGACAATGTTTTCACTATTGTTATTTTAATTGCTATTTTTTGGGAACATTTTTCTCTTCAGTTGTTTTGTTCCTTAATCTTTCTTGGAAACACCAGCTGTAGCAACAGCAATATCACTCTTTGAAAAGTAGTGGTCTAATTAAACTATGCTGAACCAAACAGGCAAAATCCACATTGTTCTTGATTTTGCACTGTGCCCAAATGACATTAAACACTATTGTGCCTAAAAAGAGCATTGTTCTGTGCAGCTTGTAAAAGTTAATGGACACGATGAATCCTTTAATAACCCCTTCCTTTTGTTTAGAACAGCTTATCTCCTCCCAGCCATACAGTTAAAGCTTACACTTAACAAAATATGGATTTCTGAAAATAACTGCATTGGAAAGTTTTAATGCTTTTTTAGGAGACAACTGTCTGTAAGACTGCTGTTCCTTGAAGTGCAGTACCTCTTGAGAAGAAAAAGTGCAGATTTTTTGCAAGTGCATTGATCTCACACATTTTTAGGATTGTTGTGATGATTTATAATGGACTTTATTTGGATTTTTTCTATAAATAGCTTCAGAGAATTGGAGAGGACTCAGACCAAGCCTGTACTAGAAGACCTGACAATATATGTCAGTTGCCGTAGTGAGTGGAAAAAAAAGTTACATGTGCTGCCCAGAAGAGCTGTGCCAGCACAAAGCGACCAATGTACAAGCAACTATATAGCCAGAAGAATTCCTGTGTCAGCCTAGCTATTGTTGTTTGTGAAGGGAATGTAATAGTCCTAGCAGAATCTCTGAAGTACAGTCAGGCAAAAAAGCTGGCACAAGCATGAACAGAGATAACCCCAAAGCGATGTTGGAACAAAGCTTCGTTGTTGAAGTTATGTGTGGTAAATAGACCTTAAGCTACTGTTCTGTGCGAGATGAATTTCAATCCTTATGTTTAATTAGTAGTTCCCGTCTTTAATTAGTAATAGTTTCTTCAGTTTCCTCTTCAGAGTTTTCATGTTATTATTTCAGTGTTGAAACTCACAATAGCTTTTTCCATACTAAATAGTGAAAGAAAAATTCTCCTTACCCTTTTCAGGTGACTAATTTCCGTCACATAAGTAATGCCAATTTAACACGTTAAAAATGGCTACTGACAAGGATTTCTGGAAGTCTTAGGTTTCTCCAGATGTTTGAGAAAACTGACAGTCAAATTTGGGTTCATGGCAGGAAATGTTCAGGCTGGATGCTCAGGGCTTGGCATGCCCATATTCTGCCAAAGCAGTGTCTAACTCTAGGTCTTCTGCTCACATGGTAGAAGGTTGTAAGAGTGTGTGTGTGTGTACAGCTCCAAAATATGACCTTCTGGTCTGCACTCTGCTGTTACCTACCTGTACTCCCTTCACCAGTAAAAATTACTTGATTTCTTTAAATCCTGCTCCGTAGTTTGATATCCTAGTAGAATTGACGGTATGCTGAAATTATTCTTCTAAATAACAAACAGATATTTACTGCTTCCAGATGTAGATTTGAAATTCAGAGAGGAGTTAGTTGTCAATAATGTCATTAGGAAAGCAAAGAAGTATATTTCATACCGGTCTTTATAAATTGTCCCTGGGTGTCACTCTTGAGTCAGACCGAAACATTTTAGAAGCAAATCTGATAATTGTTTTTCCTTTTTTTTTTTTTTTTTCCTGTTGTTTCTGCAGTTAACACTTCTTAAATTTATTTCCCATTACTCTCCATAATGTTGTCAACTCCAGCAGGCCAGTTTGTCTGAATTATGTTATTCTTAGAGGATATCTTGGGGAGATTTTGAACTTAAGTTACAGTAATATAACTGCAGAAGTGTCTCCCTGGCAACACTTTGTGGATTTACAGTGAAATGACTGATTGTTATCTTTGATAAATCCTTTCCCATTTTGTACAACTCTACTAAATCATGCTATCCTTTTGGAGCAAAATCAAGTGACAAGGAGAAAGCATTTATTAGCATCAACATGTAACTCTGTGGAAAGCCAATGCAAGCCATGTAAATCCTGTAACTGAAAAAAAGCCGAAATGTAACTTCAGTGGTAAATAAGCCATGTATTTATTATTCCCTATAGGTAAATATCACTGTAGGAGAACCATCAGTATCCAGTCATCTCAGACATTTTTTTGTGTGGGTGTCCAGTCTATGTAAAACAAAATAGTGTGCCACTTAGAGGATTCAATGTGTATTATACAAGGCAGTGGATAATTATTAACATAACTACTCTTTCTAAGTAACAATATCCTTACCTTAATGTCACTTAATGAATTTATTCTTAATGCGTCTGGCTTTTGTTTCATTGGTTGGCTGAATCCAATATTCTACATTATAAACAGCTTCTGAATCCAGATATTACATCTTTCATATTAAAGCCAGTTGGTATAGTACACTTCTCCCAGCAAAGTGTGTGAAGGTTTGGTGTGGGGGTTTTTTAATATTAACTTGCTCCTGTCAAAATTACTCAAAAATGAAGGTTGCACAAGAATCTTGCTAAGATAGAAAATGTCTTCCTTACTCCTGCAGCACATCATTTCCCCAAATCTGTTTTATTGCAAGTGCCATCGCCCATCTACATAATAACTATCAAATACATTTTCTGCGCACTGTACCAAGTAATCCTCTGTTGAATGAGTTAGCTTTTTCTGGATGTGCTGGTTTTGGCACTTGTTTTTGAGGGCGAACAACACAATGTTTACTGAATTACAAAACAGTTATGCTGGATTAATTTCCGCTTTGAGAATAAGTATTTGTAGTATGCTTTTTAGAGGCATGGACAGATAAAGAAGTGGTTTCCCAAAATGTAATTTCAAAACTGCTCTATAGAAACTTGTCTTCAGAAGTTCTGCGCAATCTCATGTAGTCAGTGAAAACAGCAGGTGAACCATAGGACATAGATTTTGAAATAATGTGTGTTTTAGAAGTGCAGCAAGGTCTGTCACTGGGAATTATTGCTTATCAAGATCTTTTGATTCTGTGCTTGCTTTCAGACCCTTGAGAAGCAGAACTTCTGAATGTTAGGATGTGCAGAAAACAAAGGCAACAGGCCATGACAACTGTAATTCCTCATTGTTTTTCTACCACTTGCCGCCTCTGTTGTTACATGTATCAGTAAAACTACATATAGCTAAAGAGAAAAGACCATGACTTGTATGGTGGTTGTTTATATGAATGACACATTAGAGATCCTTTACTATCATTGCTCCCCAGTTTCCCTTTTTATGAAAAATGTATTGCTTAATAATCAAGGATTTGTGTTTTGGGGCACATCTATCAAAAAAAATTTGTCTCTAAAGGCTGTAAGCTTCAGGTGGGACCAATAGTAGTCCCACTGTAGGAGGAAAATTATCACTGTGTAAGAGACAGCAGTATTCTCCAGAGCTTGGATGAAATGAGCTGCATTTAGCCTTTTACATGACGGGAGGTTTCCCAGAGTCTGACTGAAAAGATGAGATTTCTTTGCATTTACTGCTGTGTCTCATGATATATGTGTTTGAACTCTAACTAGCCACATGGGAAAACTGTTTCTGGCCAACTGGTTGTAGAGAGTGTGAGCACATCTGCCACAGTATCTTATGATCCCATATACACAGTATCAAATAATTAAGACACAAAATAATTTGTGCTGTACTTAGAGTTTGACAGGACATTTTAAATGAAGACATTGGCACATTAGTTCACCAAATTTGTACTTCCATGGTGGACTGAGTTTCACATCCCCACTAGGTAACCAGCTTTTTCTCTGTTCTGATTCTGGCCTTTTTTCCAGGCCTTATGGAGTAAAACTCTATGACCTGACTGGATTAACAAATTAAAGCTGCTTGTCACGTGGTCAGGTAAGCCCTAGAGCCCTTCCTTATGCTTCAGAATAGTGCAGAGTGAAGAGCAGGACTACCCCTTTCACTAGCATGAAGAGATTTAATCAGCTTAGCTCTATATAATCTAACCACATCTTTGGTGACCTGCAGACCAATCCTTCTAGTTTGTGCCAAAAGAGTCTGATTCAGAATACATCTCACTACATTTGAGTGACAAAATATTTTAGGAATCGCAATATTAACACTTCTGCATATCATACAGCAGATGTATTAAAGTACAATGACAGCATGCTGTTTTGGAGAGAGGTGTTTTGCATACAGAAGAAAAGACATTACCAGCAAGTAAAACCAGATGCACTTCTCCTGGACTAGGAAAACAGAGGAAAGAATTTAGTAGCAAGAAGTAAAGTAGTTGTGAAGACTCTAATAATACTACTTATGGTAGGAGTTATATCCCATAGTTCTTTTCATTGTTAATTGTCTCACAAAGTAATGTCAAGTTCTATGCTCCTCTCTAATGTTTTTCCCAGAAGTCCTATATTTGAGTGACATCTACTGGGAAGCATCTCTGCCTCAAGGTGAAGCTACTTGTGTAGCATCAACAGATCATTTAAAAAATGTTCAACATAACAGCACTGAGTTTACAGTATGACTTGAGAATGTATATATATATATTTTTTTTTAATATTATTAGCCGGTCTATGCAATTTCTTCCAAACTACTGTTAGTGTTGCTCTGTCAAAACATGTGCAGAGGGTTATAGAAAGGGGAATAATGTGCATTGCCTGGAGGACATAAAATTGCACAAAGTTACTATTGTCAACTTGCTTGCGCTACCCCTCTGAACTGCTTTATATTACCAGTGACACCCTCAGCAAGAGCAGCAGCTATGGGTTCTTTTTAGTCAAGACTTCAGTTACTTTTCCACAAATATTACCTTCTTAATCTGCTTGAGAAAAGCAGTTTTGATTTATTAACGTGAATTTCAAACTTAAGAGTGTGTATCTTACACCTCACTGAAATGATGTTCCTTTTTTATTTTTTTTTTCAGATCATCCACAAAGATACTGGGATCTGGGAGGGGAAACATAGGTCTACGTCATGAACGTACAATTCTGTTTCATCAGGCCATCCACAAGAGATTCAGACCAGTCCAGGCTACCTTAGACTTCTGTGAGTTATTTAAGACTGTTTGACTGAGCAGTGTTTTGAGAGCCATCTGGTTTTCTAGAAAAGATTCATCCCATGTGTTGCGTAGCAGTATCTTCTGGAATGTATCTTAACTGTAAATTATCAGTGATGCATTCTTCTTTGCTTCACTGAAGCACAGAAGCCTGAAGTTTGATTTCAGACTTCCTTTTGAACCTTAGAAGAATTAGAGCTATAAAACTGGTCATATTTCCAGAAGGTTCTTTAAGGGTGTCCCTTTACATTCCAGAAGTGAAGTTTGTAAGTTTCAGGGATAAAATCATGTCTGCATCAGCTGCACCAGAGAAAGTATTCTCACTGTTGAGCATTAGTTTAAATGGCTGTTGTGTTGATGACTGCAGTACATTTCCCCTGGAGTTTAGAAATTATATTTGGGTATAGCACTGGTAGGCATAGAGAAGCAATGTTACAAGCAGTGTGCATACTCATTCTAGATGTATCCTATTATTTCTTTTGTTGCTTTTAGATCAACATTTCTCTCTTTAAGTCCATTCTTTGCAGTTTTTGTGAGTAGTACCATATCGTATCAAATATGTATCAACTGTAGGATACACTACAGTAATAAGTGGAGCAGGAGTGCGTAACAAAGTTCAACAAAGGCAAACATAAGGTCTTGCACCTGGGAAAACGTAATCCAGGAGTGCAGCACAGGCTGGGATCTACCCAGCTGGGGAGCAGCTCTGTGGAAAGGGACCTGGGGGTCCTGGTGCACAGCTGGCTTGATATGAGTGAACAGTGTGCTTCTGCGGCCAACATGAAAGAAAGCCAGCAGGATGCTGGGTTTCATCAACAAGGGCATCGCCACCAGAGATAAAGAAGTCATCCCTCACTCCACTCAGCGCTTGTCAGGCCACACCTGGAATGCTGTGTTCAGTGCTGGTCCCCGCTATACAAAAATAATGTGGCCAGGCTGGAGAGGGTCCAGAGAAGGGCCACAAAGGTGATCAAAGGACTGGGAAGCCTGCCATATGAGGAAACGCTGGGAGAACTGGGTTTGTGCAGCCTTGAGAAAAGAAGGCTTAGAGGAGACCTTACCGCCATGTTCCAGAATTTAAAGGGTGGCTACAAAGAAGATGGAGACTCCCTTTTTACAAGGAGTCCCATGGAAAAGACGAGGAGTAATGGGTACAAGCTACTCCTCTGGAGATTCCGATTGGACACAAGAGGAAAATTTTTCACAATGAGAACACTCAGCCATTGCAATGATCTCCCCAGGGAAGTGGTGGATTCCCCAACGTTGGACACTTTTAAGATTCAGCTGGACAGGGTGTTGGGCGATCTTGTCTAGACCATGCTTTTGCTGAGAAAGGTTGGACCAGATGATCCTTGAGGTCCCTTCCAACCTCGTATTCTATCATTCTATCAACTCATACTTTGCATGCGTTTAATAATTTTCATTGAAAGCACTTAGCAAATTTTAATAAAATTACTTTGACTGTTCCTGTGAAGTAGATAGTATTACCCATGCAGGTATGCAGGAGTTAGGCTGACATTTTTCCAAAGAAAGCTACCTCCTTCAGCCAGTGCCTTTTGAAGATACCTTGTAAGTATCTGTGTGCGTTTTTGTTTTAGGCCTGTTTTTTTGAAAACAGTAAAGGAACTACATGTGTTGAATTCTGGAGTGGTAAGCGTTGTTTTTCACTTGTCAGCCAGTGATACAGAATGTGGGTGCATACTGGAAAAGTCACAGACGCATCTCAATAGAATCCCTCTTCCATTAAAAAAAAATCTGAAGACGACCTGAAGTGGCACATAAAGGTGTTCTGTTTAACAGAACCTATCACTAGCAAGCATTTCAAAGTTTCTTTATGTTAACAACACTGAACTTTAAGGACTTTATCAGTTATCATTGTTCAAGCTTAGTATTATCTGTGTTGCCTACCTGGGATTTCTACATGCTATTTAACAACAGCGTTTTGCTATCTCCCGGCAAAAATACTCACCCCCGTCAATCTGAAATTCCTTCTCTTCTTTGCGACACTGTGAATTAATACCAAAATTCTGTAAACCTACCTATTTAGCAAAACTACTTCGTTGAAGAAATCTAGTGTTTGAAATAAATATACCTATACAATGCAGTCAAAAAATTAAAAAACCCCCACATTGTTATTACCATACATTAAAAAAAAAATGAGGCAGGAAAACTAAGAAAAGCAGCTGAAACAAAGACAGTCCCTCCCCATACCCCTAGTATGTCTGGAGAAGAAAAAAGTGTGAAATGGATTAAGGAACTGGTTCATTCATCTGTTATAGTGCACATGTGATTTCCCTAGACTACTGAAATAATGTTACAAGCATTCAGCAGCTGCGATACGGTTTGAAAGTTTTGGAATTTGAGACCTGTTAATTTCATACGGAATTTTACTACAGTAAAGACTGTACTTGTCCTTCAGGTGTGTGGTGTTGGGATGTGGGATTTCTGGAAGAACAGGGACATATTGTGAGCAACCCAGACACTCTGAATATGGACTTGATCAGTCTGTAGCAGCACAGGCCTCAAGGCCATCGAGAGGCTGGCTGTGGATAAACAGATGCTCCAAGGCCGGCTGCAGGTAAACAGGTGTTCTATTAATAGATGCTTTATGAATAGTAAGCAATCATAACTGAGTGCTGTACCGAGTGCTGTCTATATAGTCCAGATTCTCTGCTAATAAAGTTGACTGTTATGGATCATATTGGTCTAGTCCTTGAGCCTGCCGCAACATTGGGACCAGCTGCAGAAAACAATTATAGAATTAGCTGGTTCCTTTCTCAAATAATGAGAGGTCTTAGTACAAGTTATAGATACGAATATAAAAATGCAAGAACAATGGGACGTTGCAGCACAGGAAAATACTGTATTTAAGTAAAATTAGAAAGCATTTCACTGAAGTCAATGGAATTATATTAGTAAAAGGTTAGAGCATCGGACCCAGCTTGTCTGTCCTGAAATTCACTTGTTGTACCTGTGGATACCATGAAGATACTTTCACGCATGTCTGACTTCTTCAGATCACAGTTGAGAACGTGATTGTCCTCTCCACGATTGAAAAGGTTAAACGGCATCTGAAAAGCAAAGCCTCAAATCTCCGTATGCATTAGCTACCAAATGGTGCTTCATCAGTGTCCTGGGTTTGGCCAGGACAGGGTTAATTTTCACCGGACTCCAGGAAGGGGCACAGCCGGGGGGTGGGGGCTGACCCCACCTGGCCAAACAGAGCCCGGTATTCCATACCATGTGACGTCACGCGGG
>Ga0065711_1040528_pt1 | contig 16878 bp, 12 predicted proteins | sample Hoacrofraction12_FD_59098 | JGI IMG/M metagenome (GOLD analysis project Ga0065711, IMG submission 59098) | Hoatzin crop microbial communities from Cojedes, Venezuela - Epithelial fraction 12 v2 (version 2) | ecosystem: Host-associated > Birds > Digestive system > Esophagus > Crop | place... | reverse complement strand
CCTTCTCTGGAGATATTCAAGCCCCGCCTGGACAAGGTCCTGTGCAGCCTACTGTAGGTGACCCTGCTTCGGCAGGAGGGTTGGACTAGATGACCCACAGAGGTCCCTTCCAACCCCTACCATACTGTGATTCTGTGATTTCCAGAGAAGCACAGCTCTGGAGCACAACCTTGGGTGTGTCAAGAAGCTGCACAGAGGGACACAGGGGCAAAACAGTGCAATTCAGCACTTATGGCCTTACCGAGAAAGGCAGCATATTCTTACTATGTCTGTATTTGCTGTATACATGTCATGACTCTCCATGTCACCCTTCTGCACTCCTAAGGGGAAGGTTTCTACAGCTCATATCACAACACATTTTTCTGGAGCCTCCTAGCCTTCCACTGCAGCTACACGAACCTGGTCCAGTTAAGCCGGGGAATGCGCCCCACAACACCTGCTGCTGACGTGGGTGCAGTCTGCGGCCTCTTGCTGGTCCTTGCATGCAATTATCTTCCTTGTAATTCACCTTGATGGATGATTATGGCTATTAAACTAACAGGTGTGAATGTCACAGCAAGGCCACGACAAGGAAATGCAGAGCTGTTGCTATATTTAAATGCAAATTATTATAATTTAAATGCATTTTCTTTGCAGGACATTGCATTTCTTCATACTGTGTTTTATAGGAAACAATTTAAAGAAAAACTGAGAACCAAGATTCTAGCAATAGCAGAAAAAGAGGCATGCAGGTAAGCTGGTTATATCTGAATAGTACAAAGTACTTTTGATTTTCAATAACTCATTAACAACAGGGTCGTACTGTTTAATTTTGTTGCAGTTGTGATTTTTAGGATTAGGCCTATCAATATTTACTCATGTTTAACAGAAGGCAAACATCCGGTCAGTCCTGGCAAATGCTATCCATTGAATGGCAATTTTGTTAAGCTTTAGTCACAGAACAAACAAAGGCTCATTTTCTAATAGGAAGGTGAAAGTACAACACAGGGAGAGTCAGTAACAAGTGTGGCTAATGCCATAAAAATTTATCTAACGTAAAAGACATATGAAGTTCTCGGAGATCTCAGTTATCTCCTGCCAATGTCAGGGGCAAAATTTCTGTTCCTTGCATGGAGTTAGACTGAGCTTTTACAAGAAATGAGGACTGGATGTGGGAGTGTTGTTTCACAGATCAGGCAAAAGCACCTACAGAAGCTGAGGGAGATTATGCTGCAAACTGGAATTTCTAGGTGATGCACCTCTTTCAGAGAACTCGTCTTGGTGTTGCTCAATGGGGTTGAACTGCTGAAAAGTAATTTTGATCTTTTCAGCAGCATTTCTCTAGAAGTCTGTGCAGGAGAGACCCTGAAAGTCTCTTGCACTTTTCCGTCTATTGCCAGAGCTGCTCAGGACTGCGTATACCTCTGTAGGGTCCAATACTCAGTGCTAAGGTACTCTGACCTAATCAAAAGCTCTAAATATGACTACATATTTAAAAATAGCAACAACATACACATCAGGTGGAGCCTGCTGAATATGAGATAGATTTTCCCGAGTAAACTGAAGGAAGATTTGAGGGGTGCTCTGCAGACTTAGCAGTATGTGCAATTCTTTGTTGTTACGTATCTTCATAGCATTTGAGAGATTACTGGAGAATTTATCCTCACAGCACCCCGGGATGCGGTGAAGAGCTGCCAGCCCCTGTTGGGTTAAACAGCCTGGCCAGAGGACCTGCAGGGTTACGCAGCCCAGCAGCACACACTGCTCTGCTCGCTCCTTGCTGCATTCCTGGTAGCCTTCCAGCCACCTTGCCGCTCACACTCCTTTGTAAATCAGCCCCATCACAGATAAACACAAAGCAAGTTCTCCTCGTCTGAAATATTTAGGGAGAGGTGATTACATGTAAACGACTGCAAAAATAATAAAGGAATGTCTAGGAAAACCTTTCCTACCAGAAGACACAAGCATATGTTAGAGTGAGGATAGCCTGGCTTCAGGGGTTTAGGGGGGTTTAATATCATAGAATTTCATAAACAGTAGTATGCAAAGTACAAATCACTAATAAAATTTAAAAAAAATCATTAATTCACTTTGGGGATTTCCCTATACTTTTTTTATATCTTATATAAACTGTACTCTACTCAGGGCAGACATTATTCAGAGTCTGTTGCAATGAAAAAGAAAATTCGTATCTTCACTTACTATTCTGACTATCAAAAATACTCAGGGAGGACACAATAATGTGAGAACTGATATTAGAGGAGGAAAATATACAGCATATTTTATACATTTATTTTCATCTCAGGATGATTTTGACCACAGGAAAGTATTCACCTATGATAGATGAACTACATTGCCACTCATGTTAATATACTACTGTTTAATGATTTATTTTTAGTATTCATTTTAACACTGTTAATGTTTACTTAGCAGGATATTAATAACACCACGATATTTATAGTATAGGAAATGGTTAATGAAATCTGCTTCATCTGTCAGTGGATGTTTATGTTTCAAGGCTGCACTGGATTGTTTATGCAGGATTTAGGGGAGAATGGTAGTGTTTTATTAGTGACTAATAATAAGAGGGAAATTAAATGGCAATTAGTATGGATTTTTATTATTCTTCTTATTTATATTACATTAGGACTCCCTTGGGCTTCAGATCAATACTTGAAGCAGCTCATCTGTTGCCGAAAAGCTTAAGAATGAGACAAAGTATGTTCGATAGTGATGGGAACACAGGACTGGGAGCCAGAATTGTCCAGCTCTGCAAATAAGCGGACTCACTGCCTACTGCTCCTATGGTGAACCCCCCTGCAAGTAGCCCTTCGGGTCTGACACTTCTCTTTTAAATGAATGGAGTTCATATGATTTCTGTATATTCTTATCTTCAAGAGTTAATCCAGAGCAAAACTGTGTCTCCTAGTTTGATGTTTCTAGACATACTCTACTCATTCTTAATGAGTTTTCTCCCAATGTCTACTTCAAATTGGATGCCGGTGTCACAATTTTTAGGCATAACACGTATAGCTTCTGGGGAGTTTTGCAGACGTCTGCCATTTAAGAACTGGATGCCATAGTTTAAACACAAGTGGATTTGAGGGATGTCCTTTTTAAAAAAATAAACTACTTCGCAACTTATAAAACAAGTCAGACATTTAAAAATTATATTTTCCTTCTTCCTTTGCAAGCCTGATTTCATTATTTGAGGTCTTCCTTCCTTTCCCGCAAGAAGCTCAAAGTGATACATCCTTGTTGCAAGGACATGTGAGAGCTGCCAGATTGCATCACAACAGGGACAGGCATGAGTGCGGAAGCAAGATCTCAGCAGAGCTGGGGAGCTGCACTGGTCTTCGGCCATCCTTCACCAACACTAGGCTTGTTCTTCATGAACGAGGACGAATATTAATCCTTCCACTGATAAAGTGAATAGATTTTGGTCAGGATATACGTACGTATGTGTGGAATTTGCCCAGCATGCCACTGACCAATGTCCCATGTTCTACCCTTTTTTTCTGCATGGTAAAAAAAATTTCTCAGATTGAGATCACTGGGAAATTGAGTCACTCTGGGTATGTTAATTTCATGGAAAGGAAAGTGCATAGCCATAGCAAAATATTTCCCGTGCTAGTTCTTGCTAAAGAATGAAATGCAAATTCCAAAGACAGTTCCCTTCCTCCTTTTTTGCCTTCCCCAGACACCCCTGCAAGTACAGAATATCATTCAGAAATGCCAAATCCAACCTCTGCTGCATACATGCAACTACTTCCAAAGTCAATAGGAGTCATGGGTGCACAAGCAACTGAGTGCCCCGTCAAGATACTACAATTTTTAACCATTATTAAATGTAAATCTCTCTAGTATCAATATTTATTCCTGCTAAATATGAAGAATGTTTAGGCTTATGAGTCACTAGTTCATTTCCAGTTAGCGCTTGCTCTACCGCTTCCACCCTTGAATGGAACTAGAGATTTGTACATGATATCAACATACAGAGTCAACTGTTAGGAAAAGGCAACCACAGAATAATAACTGGAGAGATAACAACGTGCATCTGTCAGAGCCAGCGTGCTCCACTGTTGTCATTTCTTTGCTGTTGGCTTTGCAGCAGGCTTGAGTGGCGAAACACAAAGAGCATGAAAAAGTACAGCAGGATTTGCTCGCAATTTGTTCCATGCAAGCTTGAGGTTGCCATGGGAGACAGGAAGCATTTTTCAGGCACTCCCACAGCAATAAACTGTTGCCACTTTATTAACGAGTAGCAACATGCTGTGTTTTGTTCAATGGTAGGCCTATGAGCTGACCAGCAAAAATGCTGGAGGTGGATAGAAAGGTTTTTCCCCCACTTACACTTCTTACTTCAGATGCAACCCCAGGTCCTGCTAAAGAGGGTAATCTGCTGTTTGCTGTAAGGCAGTAGGTTTAGTCTAGTTTCCAGAGGATGCAATGTCTGCATAATAAAAAAACACATTGCAATGATGTGCCACAGTAGTCGTAAGGCTGTAAGGGTGTCAAGGAGACACTTGAGAGGAAGCAGGAATCCAAAAGCCAGTTTGTATTCTTCACTTATGTTATTTAGTGAGAGACTGCACACAAGAAAAAAAGAATGTTTTCAATCTGATTGTAGCCCAGATCACAGGCTGCCAGCCCCAGGCGATGGTCTGCTGTGCTAAAAGGTCTTCTTCAGTTCAGGAAATGGGAATGGATGCTCCCTGGAGAAGATGTGATAGTCTTCCTGTTTCCCAGGATGTGTTCATCACAGTGTTTCTGTAACTCTGAATGGTGACTGCACCAAGGTGCTGAGAATGTCTTCTTGATCAGTGAAGCTACCTTGTTTCAGAAGACACCACTGTAATCCGGCTCTTCTGGGATACCAAAGTGAGATGTGACTAGTCACTGGCCTTTTCAGGTAAAACAGAAGCAAGCACCAGGAGTTGTTGGCTATCTTTATTGAAGGACTGAGAAACAGAGTTGAAGAACTGCACAGAAGAAACAAGAGAGAGGGACACTTTTAGATAGCTTAAGAAACCTGGCTTCTTATTTCAAAGATGAGGCTTTGTAAGGGAGCTCGGAAATTCAAGTGAAAAGGTACAGCTCCCCTAGCCAGAGGGACATAAATGTAAGTCCTACAGCTACCATGAAACTCTGAATTCCTAAAGTGGTCCCCAAAGGTAGGAATAAATGTTCTCAAGCAGGAAACCTCATATTACTATTGTCTTTATACAGACAAAGGCATCGCTTTCTCAGGTCAAGAAAATACGCTTTGAAGAAATAAAGTATCTCCTCTAATGTTATCTTTTTACAGTCCTTTTCCTTTTCTATACTCCTTCCTGACTTGCCAGGCATTTTTCCTGCTTGATGGTTTGGCTTGAGGATTCATGTATTCTCACATGACCTCTGCTGATAAAACAGGCTATACCTGGCCCAAAGGAATAGTCTTACCTGGGTATACCAACACGTGGAAAAACCTGTTGCAGACAACTAATTAACGTCATTTGTTGCTCAGCCCTGACTATTTTCATAGAATCACAGAACCACTAATGTGGGAAAATACCTCTAAGATTGTCAAATCCAACCATCACCCCAACACCACCAGGCCTGCTAAACCATGTCCTGAAGTTCCATATCTACACGTTTTTTGAACACTCCCAGGGATGGTGACTCCACCACTTCCCTGGGCATCCTGTTCCAATGCCTGACTACTCTTTCAATAAAGAAATTTTTCCTAATATTCAATCTAAACCTCCCCTGACACAACTTGATGCCATTGTCTCTTGTCCTATTGCTGGTAAGGTCTCCCCTCAGCCTCCTCCAGACTAAACAACTCCAGCTCCCTCAGTCGATCCTTGTAAGACTTGTTCTCCAGACCCTTCACCAGCCTCGTTGCCCTTCTCTGGACATGCTCAAGCACCTCAATGTCTTTCTTGTAGTGAGGGGCCCAAAACTGAACACAGCCACTCTTCCCCAAGCCTGTCGCAATGCTCTATAATGAGTAAACGCAGAACCCTACTTTTAAGAACATATCTGTTTTGAGTGTTCTTTCCACAGAACTGCAAGGAGATCATATTCTAACTGTATCTTTCACCTGCAGAGCAGAAGCAGAGCACAATATAGGAAAGGAGGGACGTGGGGTTTTTTTAGGACCTACCAATCCTAGAAATTAAACAGAACAGAATTTGATTTACACCTGGATACTTTAAATCAATTAAGCTTCTTCTGGTGAAAAGACTTAATGAATGAAAATATCCTTTGTGTAATTAACATGTCAAAAACAACATTTGAAAAACAGCAGAACAACAGGCCCCTGAAGATAAAACATCTACCTAGAGCACACAGATACAAATTTAAATGAAAAGGTTTGTCCTTTCCATCCTATTCCTTACTGATACCTACATGCCAAGAGACACTGCATTGCCTTCTCCTAGCTGCTGTACTCCCAGAGGGTAACAGCACCAAGATCCCAGGATCTGCTTCTGCGTACAATGGCAGTCACAGCAGCTCTGGATTTCAGGGAGATCCTTCCTGATTAGTCACTGTGGAGCACAGCTGAGTACTCTCTGGTAAATCCTTCATCACAAGCCAAACCAAGATTTCAGGAAAGAAATCACAGTGAGAAGGAAACTTCACAATGCTCTTTAAGATTTTTCAACCGTCTTGTTTTGGAAACCTCCCAAGCCTTTCCCCAGGGAGACACTGATTTCTAGGTAGAGATTTTTTTCACTCAGAAAAGACTTGTTCTTCAGAGTTATCCTTGCTTTAGCATGTGGACACAACATAAAAGCCACTGTCCCACTTTAAAGGTGGAGGAATCACTCTGAAGTTGCACAAGAGTGTCACAGATCTGGGAAAACAAAACTGGTGCTGAGTCTCTCATGCTAAATATCTCATCACATTCAGCAACCACTGCAGTTCCCTTGCTCTATCTGTGCACTTACTTCCCACTGAGACATGTGAGTTCCAGATGCATCTTGAAAAAAAAATATCCCTTCTTTCTGCACCAGATTAGACGCTTTTTTCTCATCAGCAAGGAGAGGTTGTTTCTTCCACTTTACTAACAATAGACCTGGTGGGCTATAGACTGCAGTTAATCTGTTCTGACTGCTGCAACTGTGTGGGAGCACACAGGGGCATGATGCCCTCCCATATGGAGATTTTAACTCAGTGAGGCCAAGAATAAATGTTTAGACAATGCTGACTTTGACAGGTTTTTGGCGTTTCATTTTTGTTTTGAGCAAGAAACTAAACTGGCACCAAAGGCAGTAGTATGTTTAGTCAGTTAAAGACATTGGGAGAAGAGTTTACTTCTCCAGAATCCATTAGAAAACTCATGAAAATGAGACCACAAAATTAAGAGTTTAGAAAATATTCATCTAAATAATTGATGTGGTACAGCTGATGCATCTTCAATATGAGGGTGATGAGGCACTGGAACAGGTTACCCAGAGAAGTTGTGGATGCTCCCTCTTTGCAAGTGTTCAAGGCCAGGTTGGATGGGGCTTTGAGCAATGTGGTCCTGTGGAAGGAGTCCCTGCCCATGGCAGGGGATTTGGAACTAGATGATCTGTAAGGTGTCTTCCAACCCAAACCATTCTATGATTCTATGAACTGAATAGAAAGACAAAGCAAATGCAGCTGAGTTCAGGTGCATGACTGCCCGTGAGGCTGCAAGAGGACTATCACTCAGTCTCCTGGTTCAGTGGAGAGAAACTCTTTCTGTGTTCAAACAGGCAATGAAAAGAGAAGGGACAAACAATTCTTTCAAGGTGCCTCTGTCTCTGTCTGCTGGAGAGGCAGTCTGCAGAACCAGCTTAGATTAGTCACTCTGGTTTATCTGAAATTTACATTTTGCAGTTTATTGGGCATGAACTCTTATTTATTACTTTATAACAAAAATAAGGCCCATGTGATATTTTCCTTTTTTCGTTCTTCTCCTACCAGGGACAAAATCTGTTTTGCTCTGCCAACAGGATATGCAGAAATTACAATGAATCCATTACTGAATTATTATTTTTATTCAATCAAGAAATCCATTGCCTGACAGTGATTAGTCCTGTTTCACAGCTTTCCACCAATTCCATAAATTGCATCAAAGTTTCATCATTTCCTAATTCAGGTTTTCTCAGAAATATTACTCATCATTGAAGAATGCTCTGGTCATTAAGAAGGTTAAGAGATAATGTTTTCTTACATTTTCGCGGCTGTTTTCTCTTTTGAAGAGAAAATATTATGGGAGAGGAAGCTTCCCTGCTGATTGCAGTTGCTCAGTTTTCCTGTCTTTCTCCATGTTTTGCTTCTACGATTTTTCCAACTCAAAATTCAAAAGAAGTTGCTTTACAAAAAAAAAGTCTTGAAGCTGCAAGAATATTTTACTAAGAAATACCACTGGAAAGCCTAAAGGGATAAATTCCCCTTCCTCCTTCCTATACTCAAAGTCAAACCAAGAGGCAGGAGGGTGACGGAGGGTTGTGAGTAATGCTCTACTTCTGCACATTTTGAAAGAAGAACATGCTATCATCTGAGCAGCTGCTGACCCCAGAAAGAAGGAGAAGTTACAGGAGGAAACGATCCATGCTTGTCTGCAGCAGCTGGACAGCAGGGTGGAGAGCTGTTACGCAGCTTATTTATCTGAGCAAGCTGTGGAACTCGCCTGTTAGAGTTTTCTTTCTTCTCCAACTTACACTGCTAGTCTATTCCTCAATAATTCTCTCTTTTTTTTTTTTATAAGGAATCTGATTTATTATCAGAAGATCCATAATAGAAGAAAAATCTCCCCTCAAGCTTTCCCTTCACATCAAGTTCTTAGCCTTGATCCTTTTTGTCTTGCTTCTCTCACTGGCTCTTCTCCCACATCTTGCAGCCAGCACCTTTGAAGAAAAATTCAGCCTCCTCCACCTTGTTGGTTCCCATGGCTATTCCTCCTGCTGTATAATGGTGTCCTCACTCCAAGATCTGCTCTCCTTCAGTGAACTCTGGTTGTCCTCATGTACCCTCATTACCCTGGGCCTTCATTCGGTCATCTCCTTCCAGTTGCAATGTTTTCTCCACATAAGGAACATGGGCTCAGCTGATGTAAGCAGATATCACCAAGCCTGGAAGCAAGGCAGGGTATGACAGAGTATGGTCATTGGCTGCGCAGCTCTCTCCTTCTGAACTTCGAGGAGCTTTCCCAACTCTAGGGCTGCTGTAACACTCCCATCAGAATTACTATTGTTCAATATGTGACAATAAGACTCAATAATGTTGTTGGCTGAGTTCACCACACTGCCTCCCAGGGCTCCTGCAAGCCCTTTCCTGTTCTATCAGAAATGTTTTTTGCAATCTCCCCCCCTGTCTCCAATTCATATGGGCCCTGCTTGACCGGTCATTGCCGGGTCCTGTGCTTCAGACTCAAGAACCAAATGCAACGCTACAGGCTTGGGGAAGAGTGGCTGGAAAGCTGCCTGACAGAAAAGGACTTGGGGGTGCTGGCTGATAGCTGGCTGAACATGAGCCAGCAGTGTGCCCAGGTGGCAAAGAAGGCCAACGGCATCCTGGCTTGTATCAGGAAGGGTGTGGCCAGCAGGAGTAGGGAGGTGATCGTGCCCTTGTACTCGGCACTGGTGAAGCTCCACCTGGAGTACTGTGTTCAGTTTTGGGCCCTTCACTACAAGAAAGACATTGAGTGCTTGAGCACGTCAAGAGAAGGGCAATGACGCTGGTGAAGGGTCTGGAGAACAAGTCTTATGATGAGCGGCTGAGGAAACTGGGGCTGTTTAGTCTGGAGAAGAGGAGGGTGAGGGGAGACCTTATCACTCTCTACAACTACCTGAAAGGAGGTTATAGTAAGGCAGGTGTTGGCCTCCTCTCCCTGGTAACTAGTAACAGGATGAGAGGCATTGGCCTCAAGTTGCATCAGAAGAGGTTTAGATTGGATATTAGGAAAACTTTCTTTACTGAAAGGGTGGTCAGACATTGGAACAGGTTGCCCAGGGAAGTGGTGGAGTCACCATCTCTGGAGGCTCAAAAAAGAAGTAGATACGGAGCTTCGGGACATGGTTTAGCAGGCATGGTGGTGTTGGGTTGACAATTGGACTTGATGATCTTAGAGGTCTTTTCCAACTTTAATGGTTCTATGATTCTGTGATTCTATCCAGGTTTCCCAAATGTGTCCTTACCTCTGCCGCTGTCTCCCACTCTCCCTAGTGCCCAGTTTCATTCCTTGTGACAGGCTGTTTTTTTGTTCTTCATGCTACACTTTCCCCAGCCAGGCATGGTAGGGCTCCTGTTGTCTCTTCCACTTGTCTCCCACTCCCACTTCCATTTCTCCTCTCAGTTTCTACCCCATATTCCCTTACATCCTCTGAGTCTGACTTCAGATCACCTCCAGCCAAACTTTGCCTCACACAGCACAGTTATGTCAACCCTTTAATTCTTCCTTTCTCTGTCACTCCCTGTGTGACTGTGGATATTCTTCTCCTTTGTTTCTACGACCTTCTACCTCTAATCCCAACCTGACATCCCTCTACTACACACTGCTACAACTTCCTCACTCCCTCCTTGTAAAATGTTTGTTATTGTCTTAGAAGTCCAGGTTACAGGCACTGTTGCTGGGCAGTTGGTAGCATGGTTAGCACTAATGTGGTCAAGCATCTTCAGAAAGGGGATGAAGAAACTTTATTCAAAGCACAGCATCAGGAAAGCCAGGACCATGATTTTTCTCTGAATCTGGCTTTTCTAGGGTTCTGGTTTGTACATCTTGACATTTTGGAATGGAAGATTACTGTGCTAAAGTCAGACAAAAACCCTGTGAATTATCTATTTTTTATGCAGTGTCCTAGGCATCTAAGTGGGAAGCGAAAGAGGAGTTGCCACCTCAGTGGCAGTTTAAGTGGAAAATACGTGTCCAATACTCAATCCCAGCAGAGCAAACTGTAAAAAGACCCACCTTAGTCCTCAAGTGCATTCAACAGCACTGGCATCGCCTTTATGGCTGTACATGACCAGACGGCACCCTCCCACCTTAGTCCCTGTGGATAATACCATTGCTAAAACGTTATGTCACCAGAAATCTCAGCAGCAGAGCTCAGCAGTTGCCTTCACCTTCATTCAGAAACAATGGAAGATGAGGAAGTAATTCTCCCCTGTTGCATGATGGCTTATTTTCTGATTTCCAAAGAGAGGGCTATTTGCATGCATCCCTTGGGTCCTTAGCCTGGGCCTCCATGGAGCTCTTATATCCTTTTCTTCTGGGTTTCTCAGGTGCCAAATCTGTATGCCAAGTTTTAAATCCTTAAGATTAGGGATGTCAGCATTACCAGTGCCAAATGGTAAAAAGTCAAGATTAAGGGCTCATTCAACAGTATAACTGTGTGAAAAACTCAAGCACTTCTGAGATCTCCAGGTGTGTTGGCTTCACATTTTCAACTGAAATTATTTTCAAAAACACTTTGTTCCTGGAGCTGAGACTCTACAACATGCTTCAAACCTTATTTATGGTAGTAGTTATTTATCTGAATGTTTCTCTTGGAAATGATAACATAAATCTGGAAAGGACCTCGAGTGTCAGAACACTCGTCCTGTCTTAGGGCAAGATCACCCTTACCCAGGTTGTAAGGATGAAATTTTTCACCCAAGCTGCGGTATGTACAACAAAGATGTCTACGTCCAAGCTGATTCCTCATTAGGCTTAGGAACTCTAATCTATGTGGCAAATCCATTCTAGAGAACAACTGGTCCACTCAAAATCTCATGCCTACCTTAAGATGCAACAGATCACTGCCCGGACCCACTGATCGTACTCACTAGATTTCCACAGATCAGACTGGGAACCTGAAAAAAAAAAAAGATCAGGTGCAGATACCTACCCCGTAGTATTTAAAGCTAGGGGGAACAAACCACACTCCAGCTGTTTGGGTGCTTGTAAACTACCTATTTGGTTCCAGGGCAGCTGGTAAAGCCTTGACTGGTGGAGTTTAGCATGCAGTTTGTCCAGCTAGATATAGGCACCTATGTTGTGATGACACGGGTCACACCCGGACTTCCACTGGCCAACAATTGCTCCACTGTACTAAAGGGTGGACTGCTCCAATGTCAAAGCCAACACTGTTTCCAAAATCTTTAGCTGTTTTTCAGGGTCCTTCCATTCACCCTGTGCAACTCATGTCACCACCTCATTCCTTTTACTTATTTCTTTTGGTTTCCACTTCACCCCCCTCAGCTTCTAATTATCCTCTTCCCATGAAAACCTGTCAGTCCATTCCCAATCCATTACAGACACAGGAAACCAAATACATCCTCCCTCCCTGCAGCAGTCCTTTTCATATTTGAAAACTGTAGAATTTAAATTATAAATTGACAGAATTTGTGCTATTTAAAAAATTGGTCACTTAAATGCGTGTGTCTTCACCTAACACAGAACTGCTAGATCCAGTCTGAAAACACTTTTTAAAAAATTATTCTGTGGATATTTCGATTCTAATATCAAAAAATACTAAATAGGAAAAAAATCAATTGAAAATTATGGGAATTTATTTCCAGCTTCAAGATATTATACAGTGCGTGCAGAATCATGCGTTACTCTGGAAAAAAATGTTTCAAAGAACCCCGTGCTTCTGTACTAAAGGCATTTTGTAAGAAAATAATGAACAGCCTTAAAGTCTGTCCAATGACATTTCTGGCAAAAGAGACAGCACCATGAAGTTGTTTTCAGTACCAGTTTCTCTTCCTTTTAACTTCTTCCTGACTGAGCTGTTCTTGAGCCCTGTACCTTAGACTAAACTATAACTCCCTGCTTAACTTCTGTGACTTTGTGTCCCTCACACGCATTACAAAGTACAGAAGAATTACTCTCTACATGGGATTTTGTCATCTTCTTCCGACAGATGTTGCTTAGCCCAGGAAAATTTAAACTAGTGGAAGAAATGCTTTTAGACCCTTGTTTGTATTACTTTTTAAAACCTATATCTTTATTTCTTTAGATGTGTGTATAGAAACGCACAGAGATTTTTATGCATACACAAATAATGAATTGTGTCCTAGAGTACTATGTACTACAAATATAAAATATCCCTTTAAAAACCTATAGCACTCTTTTTTTCTGTTATTGACTATAATTTGGTTCAGTTAGTCTGAAATCTTTTGTGTGTAATTTATTGGTAATCAATAGATTTTTCCTTGTCTATGTTTTTGTTCTTCTCAGCATTTAGGTATGAATTTAGCAATATCCTGATCCTATTTAATTTCCAATCATTTTCCCTTAAACTATCAGGTTAACTATGCACTGGTTGCATTTACATTCTCCGGGGAGCTATTTACTTGGATATATTTTTCACATGAAAACGACCCCTAGAAATGCTAGTACTGGCAAACTGCTGTATTCAAGTATGTTCCCACATTCTCTGCATTTGAAGTCGTATTCACCCTGAGGTACTGACCCTTTACATTCAGCCCAGTTTGTTTTTATCTTTTCATTTTTTTTATTTTTCAACTCTGAAATGAATGAGAACCAGCAAACAGTATCAAAAGCACGTTTTCAAGAAGTGTCTGTTGTGTGCCTTTTCCACAAACAATGACAATAGGAAGTCGCATATAAAATGATCTATTTCCTGCTGCTAATAAATATTTGGTTCCGTTTTGTGAGCAGGCAGCACAAACCGTTGGTTTCCAGAATCAGGCACATCTGCTCTAGACTGATACTTGGAACATTAAATAGAAACACTTGATAAATACGCCTGCATCTCTTTTATCTGAGCAATCGAGTTGGATTATGTGGTAAAATTGCAACAAGATCACTTGCAAAAGAGAACTGATTGGAATTGTGCTTTGCTTTTGCTGTAGTGTAACCATTCTGCTTTCATTTTTCTAGCCTCTCGTTCTGAGGCCTACTGGGCATTGTTTTTTATGGGAAATACTGGATTAGGTCTATGTTTAGGAAAGCATTTAAACACACACATAATTTAAAAAAAATGCAAGTATTCTCCTTGAAATCAATGGACCTGCTTCTATAATTAGAGTTAAGCATCTGCTTAAATGTTTCTTGGCCTGGATCTTCAATCCATAACACAGATGGACTAACAGTGGTAGCAAGTTTCAAGATGTCATAATGACAAAAAAGCCTCCATTATATCGTTAATCTATCTGGATATTTATATGGCATCCATCTCTATAAAAATTGCAGTACCTATCTTTAAGTAGCCAAGAGTGAGGCCATACTATTCCCCTAAATCTAGCCTAATTACTGGCTCTCCACTACTGGCCTTCCAGGGCAGTTAACTGAGCCCCCCTGAATAATTGCATGAACACACTGCATCCACTGGAAAAACACAGCTGAACCCACTGCTACCAGCTGCTAAAACAACCTCACTAGCTTTGCACTGAAGGGAGAGAAGAGTTTGTCAAAGGCACTTTTGCTGCTCAGCTAAGGACAGCTTCCAGCTAAGGGACAACAACAAAGAGCTGGGGACAAGACCTTCTTAAACTACTCCAGCCACAAAAGGCTGTCTCAGCCAGTCCTACCTGCCACATCCCTCCAAAACAACGAACAGGTTTCCTGAAAAGCTCCCCCTGTTCGCAGCTCCAGAGTCTGTTGACTATAAATCATTCCATAGGTTGCTAGTTAGCTGGCTTCAGATCCATAAAATAACAAATATTTCCCCTCCAGCATCAAGTCATTCTGTCTCCACAGGGGATAATTCCTGAAGTAAAGCAGTGATCGTTGAGACAGAAGTTGCTTTCCATTCCACAAAGGAGAAAGGTTTGTTAATCATGCAACTATTTAAAAGTCACTCCCAAGATGTGCACCTGAGCTCAGAGCCTATAATTTATAATTTACCCACCCACACACATACACTGCAATCAGATCACTGTTCCCACAGAAAATAAACGTGCCGAAACACAAGACCCAGCACTGTTCCAAGCATTGATAAAATATTTAAAGGAAAGACAGAGAATGGTTTGGTAAAGTCTCTGGGTAGCATAGGGCAGGGGCAAAGCTACCCTTCACCTGCTGCAGAGGGTTAAAATGCAAATGTTCAGATGTAAAGGAGAAAGAGTTTCTGTGATCTCATCTCACCTTTACAAATCAGGCCCTGATATCATGGAAGTATAGTTCCTAATGCCAAAAGACAACCAGCAGTTTAAAAAAATCTCTTAATGAAAGAGTTGAGGGCTACCCCAAAAACTATGAAAAATGAACTCAATGAACTTCTCAGCATGTCATTTTCCTACCAGATATTACCTCTACTATCAAGTAGATCGGGGGGTGGGGCAGGTAGGGAACCAACAACGAGCATGCCAATAAACAAAGATTTTGATGGAACTTTGTAACAAGAAACTCAAAATATAATATTGCCTTTGGAATTAATCTTAATGCCCATACCCAGTGGAATGACTGAAAGACTTTGTGGCAGCCATAGATCTTGGTCATTTGTAGTCACGTTCTTCCACATAAGCTGTTTGGCATTGAACTACACCTCCCCGGAGGCACTAGTCCCTTCCCTTGGAAGAGTCTGGTACAGCATTTGACAGCCAGTTAGATAATGTGCTGCTAGTTTAACTTTTTACCTCTGTTTAGGATGAAGACAAGCACTGAGGCAGTTATTCCATTTTTTCAGCTAATATCAAACAAGACACTGGCAACTTCCTGCTGGCATTCTTCTGTGTGTTCTCACCAAAATAACCATGAACTTGAGTGTTCTCTAGTAGGGTAGGTAGCTACAAAGGTTCCTGGCACTGGACTACCCAAGCACATCATAAATATTAATAGAGTTATCCTTCCAACATTGCTATGAGGGTTTATTACTCCCATTTTGCAAACAGAGAATTGAATTTCAAAGTCACTTGCCCAAAGCAACACAGGAATTTTGTACTGGTGCCAGGACTGAGCCCACATTACTTGAGTCCTCATCCAAGGTGTCTTTCTGTTCTACCCTATTATGCTAGATGCAAAAGCAATTTTTGTACCTCAATAATTTCAGTTGGCCTAGTTTTAAGCTATTTTCTCACACATGTGATCACAAAAGATGCCAAGGTGAGCTCTTGTTTTGGGATAAGAGATAGTACTTCCATACGAAGGGATCCGGATTTAATTTGCAGTCTTGCTCTCTCCTTGGCTGCCAGTAAGCACAGCCCCTGCAGAAAAAAGGAGGGCTCTGTGTTGCGCAACCTACAATGATTGCTCTGGATGATTAAGAAGTGGTATTAATGCATTCCATGGATGCACTATCCAATCTTCCTTAGCCTGAGGGATAGAAACTAAAATCCTGGGCTTAGCTGGAGAATTCTAGAGTGCTGAAAAGTATCCCTGGAGAAAAAAAATATAGCACTGGCTTGCATTTGTTTGGCCTTGCTTTGAGTACACTGACCAAATATGCAAAAACATACCAAATGCCTTGTAAGCAGGAAAAATCAGCAGTTCTCACCCAAAGAGCCTGGCAAACATGATGTTTTCAGTTTGCTTAGGTTCACGTCTCCCAAGTTTTGCTCTGCAAAGATGCATGTCAAAACCCAGAATTGTTGTATTTTACTTAGTTCAAGACCAAATATTCTGACTTTCCTACTATGTAACTATGGCTAGATTTGCTCAAAATTTACTCCAGAATGCAGGCAAGACTTTGAACTGACCCAGAAGAAAGTTGAGATTTGTCATTCTATGCACCATTGGAAACATGAGCTAGAAGAACCTAGAGATCTCCAAGGTGACATCGCAGTCCTCACACTGCTGACGGGCTGTATAGCATCTAATCCACAATATGGTAAAATATTTATGTCAATAGATGTGTATATTCAGGTTAAGGGGTCTTCAATTCTGTATTTAAGATCCCTTAAGCTGAATATGCACATCTTAATCACAAACTGGTGTTTTAGCAAATATGGCAGTAACTTGATATTGAGACTTAAAAGAAAGATTCCATGTTCTCA
>Ga0065711_1040527_pt1 | contig 16879 bp, 13 predicted proteins | sample Hoacrofraction12_FD_59098 | JGI IMG/M metagenome (GOLD analysis project Ga0065711, IMG submission 59098) | Hoatzin crop microbial communities from Cojedes, Venezuela - Epithelial fraction 12 v2 (version 2) | ecosystem: Host-associated > Birds > Digestive system > Esophagus > Crop | place... | reverse complement strand
CCCCCGCCTCTTCCTAAGGCTATTAAAAAAAAAAGAAAAGGAAAAAGAAAATAAGGAGCCTGGAATAACTGGGGACGGTGGGGAGAGGTGGCAGAGGAGCCTCCCTCTCCAGATCCATCGCCCGGCACCACGCCTGGGTGAAGGGATGGGAAGCACTGCCATGGACAAGAAGAAAGATGCCTCCAGCAGCAGGAAAAGCTCCAGCCAGAAGAAACTCATGTTGCGAGTGCACATCCCCGTAAGTGGCTCCTTGCTCTTCCTCCCCTTCGGCAGCTGGCGTGGCTTGGGCGCTGGGGCATGTTTTGCTCTGACACGTAGCGCAGCGAAAGGCGGAGAGGTGTTTCCTCTGGAGTTTGGAGGATGCCGGGCTGGGGCATACAGTCCGTGCTACAGGCAAGTCCTCCACATCTGGGGTGCGTTGGAGCAGGGGTGCTGCCCGTGGTCTCTGCCCCCCCGCGCGGTGCTGGGAGCTCAGGGTGCAGCGTCCGTGGCACGGAGCGAGGATAACTCCGGCTGTGTTGCTGCTGCCCTGCCCGGGCTGTGGGTTTGGGTCAGTATGGCTCACCCAGTTCACAGGCAGGCTCACAGCATGGTTTAGCGAGAGGGCTAATGCTGGGCTCAACATCCCCACGTTTGGCTCTGGGAACTGTCCGTGCCTGGCGGCTGAATCAGGGTTTAATCTGACTCTTCCCTCTTTCGAGACTAATCCACCTCTGAATTTCCCAGGGCTGGGGAACCCAGAGCTCGCTCAGGTTTGGACACGAGCAGTCTGTTTATTGCCGAAAGCGCGGGGACAGTTGTATTGCCATGGTGGAGCAGACTACTGAGCCGTGCAGTCTGCTCACTGACTCTGTTTCGTTTTGTATAGTCACACTAGAAAGAAGCATGCAAGAATAACCAGAGTGTATAGACACAGAATAATCTCATACCAAAAGTTTCTCTCTGCTCCCGGTGACTACTAAAAGGCTGGCTGGCTCTGTCTGCAGAGTTTACATGCCTTTCAAAGTTTTGATTATTGTTTTTCTTTACTGTTAGGATGTTCTTGTTATGTATGTAACTGCTTTTTATTCTCAGTCTCGATGTGCTTTTGGTTTCAGTGCTTCTGGCAAGAAATGACAGAGTCCCTGCATCTTTTTCTGTGCGATCTGTTTTGTTGTTTTTTGGTGGTTTTTTTTTTTAAATCTTATTATATAAAAATGGGAAACAGTCCTATAAGTGTCTCTGCCAGGCCACCAGGGAGCAAAAAGATGTTTCTGGTTCTATGTTTTTCCTTTGTTTTAGGGAAGAATAAGAAGTCAAAGCAAATTTATTAGGTGTCTTGAGCGTGCGGATTAAAATGGAGGAGAAATACATGGCTCTTCTGCAGATTTCATTTTTCTCCAGAGAGGAATGCAAGCCCAGGAGCCTAAGCCAAACTTCTGGAGCTTGGAGTGCATTCAGTACTGGGAGAAAAGGGTCTGTTTCTGCTGACATGGGTGTCGCCTATGCATTTGTGGCTGGAGTTTTTAGGCAATAATCTCTGCCATGTTACCAGTAGTACTTCACAACAGGGATGTAAAATACCAAGAAAATGAAATGTACTACACCAAAGTGCCACTCACCATGTGCACCTTAGTCCTTTCCACCCTGCCTGCTACATTGCCTCTGCCATCTCTTTCTGTAGCCGCCCCCCCGCCCCCCGACTCAGTCTAGCCAGGAGCTTCTGCGCAGCTGGATCTCGAGCTCTGCTCTGAGAAGCTGCATTTTCTGCCTGCTGAAGAGCTGTAGGTAGTTCAGGAGACGCTGTGGTTGCTGCAGGATTTTGCAGGAACCATCTGGTGCTTTTGAAATACCTTCTGACCACCAGAAAAGTCTGACCACGCCAGTACTTACAGCAATTTTCCCCATTTTATAATTGTGAAGCTAATGTGGAAAAACTGCCTAAGTAACTTGTTCGCACTTCAGCATTATTGACTGAAGAAGGCTCATGCTTTTTCCTAATTGCCTCCCTAAGCCCGCAGACAACCTTTCTTCATGAGTGTTGCCTTAGTTCTGTCTTGGATGGAACATCATTAGTAATGGGCCATAATTTTTAGTGTTCATTAATCTCTTGGCTTCTTTGCTATGCAGTTTGTCACCTAGGTAGTGGTAGGTATTCAGATACAAGCTGCAAGTGCCTGATACTGCACTGAAGTTGACACGAGTTTTGTTGTTCACCCGGTCGGAAGCAATTCAAGATTTGGCAATGAGATAACATCTTCCACCGCTCCTCTCCATCCCAAAATACGATCCTTCTGTTCCATTCTGCGTCATTCTAGCATTCCTGAAATGGTCTGTTGGGCCCAGGGTCTTTCAGGTTGTACTCACATTTTTGGTGGTTTTCTGTTATCTGGCAGAGTTTAAATGTGACTGTGCTGTAAGAAAGAATATTTTTCTCATTCTCCTCATTTGACAGTGGAATCTGCATTTGAAAAGATCCATTTAGACTGTTTTTTTTTTCTCTTTCATAACGTTTTCTTGGCTGTTGTTTTGAAGCATCGTTCCTATTATTTCAGTGGCGCCTGTCAGTGTAGCTGTAGTTGTTGAGGGAGCTTTCACCAGACAGTAATTTTTATTTTGTTCATCCTCTTCTTTGTTTTGCTGTGAGATCATATTTATTGCTGAGACATGTAATTCTTGCTCATTGAGATTTTCAAATTAGGAACAAGAGAAGGACTAACAAGGTCTGAGTAGGAGGGGAGAGAGGAGTTAATTCTGGAAGAGAAAGCAGTGGGACTGAAAGGTACTGTTGTGATGCAGGCTATCCCAGAAAGTATTTGTTAGTCACATAGAAATGCTGACTGAGAAAGTAATGGCAAATATTGTGGAAAAAAAAGGGCTAATAATGCAAAATATGCTACCATTAGGTTAGAGGATTGTGGAATAATAGGTATGTCTGAAAAGAAAGTTGTGTGCTTTTCTTCCCTCTCCCACATATTTTTATTTTTTGGGTTTGCCGGTGACAGTGGGAAAAAATGGATCAGTTTGAGAAAGCTTGTTTTGTGTCTTGCAACACTCCAGGGCATTTCTCAGGTACATGTTTCTCAAGCAAGAACAAGCCATGATACAGAAAGTCTGGAAACACTCTGTTTTCACTTCCTTTCTGTGCTCAATCTCCTTCGGCGCGAGTGGGTGGTGCCCAACCCTTGCTTCTGGGAATAGCGGTAGACCACGAAGTTGCTGCCGGTTGGGTTTACTTGCTGCTCTCCACTTGTCGTTCAGTAGCCAAGAGTAAAGTGGGGGGCACTGTATTCTGTTAGCATGGCAGAGAAGTATTTGCTAAATTGCTGGACTGATTGAACAACTTTTTGTTTTGTTTGTTTGTTGTTTTCTTTGCAAATACACAACTGACTAACAAACCAGTAATTTAGATGGACCATAATATGATTGCAGGAGCCTTTGCAAAGTAGAGGTCGCATCAGCCTCCATTTTTCCCGGCAGCACATTCTGAAGTCTTGAACTTACAGATGCCTAAATGGAAATTTCTAGTCCAAATATCTTTGAAAGCTGCTACAGATTTGAATAGAAACCTTTGCTCTCTAGATGCATCACATGATGTAATATGAGGACATTAGTGTCATAAAATTCCCTTTTAAGCCATTAGAAGTTAATGCTTGCACATTGCTTTGAACATTTTAAAAACTCTGTTCTAAGATGGGATGCAATTGTCTGCTGAGTAGGAGCTCACAGCAGTGAGAAGAGTATGTTCTTCTGTCATCTTGCAAAATCGATCTGTTCTAATGGTAATGTTGCCATCATAGTCCTGTGTTGCTGCAAGAAAAAAAGAGAGATTCTGCTCTTGCTTACTTTGAATTTCATCTGGGATATTTCAGTCAGTGCCAGCAAAGTTATGTTGTATTTACACGAGCACAACTGAGCGCAGAACCTGTCTCCAGAGCTTCACCATGGCAAGCACCTGCTGCTCCCAGCAGGTGGAAATTGCAGAACCTTGGTACTTCCTTGGATTTTTCCCAAATTTTTTTCACAATAAGGATGAAAATAACATCTGCAAATGAATATAAAAGCATCTTTCAGTTCAGTGAAGTGGCTGTTGCCCCTGATACTTCAGCCCTGACGACAGAGTTGATGCACCAGAAGGATGCTCTTGGAGATAACAATCCTTTTGTTTTCAATGTCACACCAACAAATCTCTGCACGCTTTCTCCCATTTCTTTGTTAACCTCTATGATTTTGAACAGACTCCTCAATGCACAATTTTATTGCTGTTTCCAGGCCTGTTGTTATGCTGGGATGCCAGGCTGAAACATCAGATGATTTAAATACTTCTAACCCGATAGATAACAATGATGATCTGACAGCTAATGTTGGCTCAGGCTCTGCCCCTCCATCTTGCTTTCCACACTTGCAAAGTCATTAATGGCTGCATGCCCAGTAAATCACTGTGAAATGATTTTGTTCTGTCACACAAGGGTGCTTCTTGTCTCCCGGTAATTGCTGGGTGGGGTGATGAGAACAGCACTTCAGTCTAGGGATCACTTGAGGAATCAGAGAATCATAGGTTGGAAAAGACCTCTAAGATCATCAAGTCTAACCAGCAACCCAACAGCACCATGCCTACTAAACCATATCCCAAAGTGCCACATCTACACGTTTTTTAAACACCTCCAGGGCTGGTGACACAAACACCTCCCTGGGCAGCCTGTTCCAATGCCTGACCACTCCTTCAGTAAAGAAATTTTTCCTTATATCTAATCTAAACCTCCCCTGACGCAACTTGAGGCCATTGCCTCTTGAAGTGCAGAAAGAAACTTCACAACTCACGGAGACTTATAAAGTAGGTATGTTTATTGCAGCACTGGGTGCAAGGGGGATCGCTCCTATCGCTAGTTACCTGGGAGAAGAGACCAACACCTGCCTTGCTACAACCTCCTTTCAGGTAGATGTAGAGAGCAATAAGGTCCCCCCTCAGCCTCCTCTTCTCCACACTAAACAGCCCCAGCTCCCTCAGCCGCTCCTCATCAGACTTGTGCTCCAGACTCCTCACCAGCCTCACTGCCCTTCTCTGGACACGCTCCAGCACCTGAATGTCCTTCTTGTAGTGAGGAGCCCAAAACTGAACACAGTACTCGAGGTGCAGCCTCACCAGTGCCGAGTACAGGGGAACAATCACTGCCCTACTCCTGCTGGCCACACTATTCCTGATCCAAGCCAGGATGCCGTTGGCCTTCTTGGCCACCTGGGCACATTGCTGGCTCATGTTCAGCTGGCTGTTGACCAGCTTGGGGTGTTTCCTTTTCTGCTGGGCAGCTCTCCAGCCACTCCTCCCCAAGCCTGTGGCATTGCATGGGGTTGTTCTGACCCAAGTGCAGGACCCGGCATTTGGCCTTGTTGAAACTCATACAGTTCCTCGGCCCATCGATCCAGTCTGTCCAGATCCCTCTGCAGAGCCTTGTACCCTCGAGCAGATCGACACTCCCGCCCAGCTGGGTGTCATCTGCAAACTTACTGAGGAACACTCAGTCCCGTCATCCAGATCATTGATGAAGATGTTTTAACAAGACTGGACCCAAAACTGAGCCCTGGGGAACACCACTCGTGACCAGCCACCAGCTGGATTAAAATCCCTTCACTACCACTCTCTGCGCTTGGCCATTCAGCCAGTTTTTTATCCAGCAACAAGTGCACCCATCCAAACCATGGAAGCTGCAGATGAGGAATAAGCTGGTCAATTCTTTCAAAGGAGATGAGGGAATCGGCTTCCCATGTGATCTAGTAATGAAAAAAATGTTTGTTTTCTTGGGAAAAGGAGGTGGGGGGAGAGGGAGACAGAGGAGAGAGAAATGTTTCCCAAAAATTAAATGTGCAACTGTCCTCCCCCTTGCTCTCGTAGGGCAGACTCTGAGTTGTCCTGAGCCTCTGTGGCCTTGAAGTCTAAGTTTGGATTCCTCCCTAACGGGCTGATATATTAAGGATCTAAAAGGGCAAGTGGTATTTGCTCAGGAGTGTTGAGATTGCATTTTGAATCTATCTGAAGGAAAAAAGAAAGGATTCATGTTTGCGGTAATAATAGCTGCTGCTGTAATTAAAGAAGCTCTTAGTGTTTTTGTTTTAAAGCATAACACAAACTGTGTCTTATTACTAAACAAATTATTGAAAAGTACTGCTTCTTTAAAACATTGCCTTTTCTATAGGGGATGGTCTCATCCAATCTCATTTATTTATACCTCTGAGCCTGTGAGGACTGTGCGCTCAGAGGGATGTGAATATCCTTGGAGGAATAAGTCATAAATGTGGAAGGAACCTCACAGAAACGTGGATGGTGAGACTTCTAGCCTCAGGGAAGGTTACTTACACCCTGCTTGTACTGGGAATTATTGAAACAGAATAAAAAGTCATTCTCCTAGAGGGATCAGGAGTGATGTAGAAAGCAGTGATCTTCACCTCGGAGGTTCCAGTGCCTGTTCACAGACCTGCCAGCTCCAACTTACACCCAGTTTCACCGGGGCATCGTGCTGCTTTCAAGGAAGCTGCTCAGATGTGACTGAAAGCAGAATTTGATCATGAAGACAGGATTCAACAATCATTTTGTTGATGGTGTAAGAACAGTCATGGAATTAGGTTGGTGTGCCTATGTGCTGGCTTGGCAGGGCTAATGGGAGTAGAAAGGAGCCAAAACTGTGTCAGCATGGCTGTTGATAGACCAAATTATGCACATTTATCTTGAGTGAGGTACCACATATAATTCTCCCTTTGCAGAAGAGCCAAATTCATGTCAAAAGGCATCCGGTGCACAGGGAGTGATGAAAGAGCAGAGCTGGTTACAAGAGAAATGAAGCATCAAGGAAGACATCAGTAGCAGACAGGAGATGTCACAGAATATGTCTGTGTGGCGTGGAAATAGCCCTGTTGTGGGTTACATTACCCTAGACTGGTCATCAGGCTTTGACAATTCACCTGCTTTCAGGGCCTGATCTGGTTGCAGAGGACTGCTGTCTCAATTTTCTACTGTTGTTTGCACTGTAGATATGCTGGAGGAAGTGTTATGGCCTAACAAATAGCGAGAGATATGCATGCCTTCAAAGATGAAAAGAAAAAGCAGTCTGAATGTATCTTGAATGGAGTATGTTTTTTCTCTTGGAAAGGAGAACTTATGTATACACATGCATATAAGATGCCATCAATAAATCTAAAATATTATTGATGCCTTGGTGATATAGTGCTATGCTACTACTGAACTATTTCTAGTACGAGCAGTGAGTTGAAACAGTGACGTATATGATGTATATGACAATTTCTGCTATAGAATTATTACTGTGTTTATTCTTTAGGTAGTTGTAGAAACTGGAATATAATGCTTCAGTTTAGTGTTTGCTTCTGTAATAGTGTCTCTTAAATTACTTGCATATAGCTACATGTGAAATCTTTAAAGCATGAAAGCATTATTTACGCGGTAGAGAACCAAAACATAACATGGTACTTCAGTTTTTGACATTGAGGATTCATAGAATGGTGTGTAGCATCCTTGAAATTTTCATATAATTTAGCATGACAGTAAATTACATTATGTGAGCTTGACTTAGTGGGATGCATAGCAAATGCATTGCAGTATGTGTTTCGTGGTTGTCATTTACATCACACACCGTGATTGTTCAGACCTTATGGTCATTATTGCAAAGGGTGCCTGTGACGACCTGCTCCTAAATCAGAACCTATGTCATAAGATGAAGACTTAATCTGTTTTTGACTTAATATGCCTTTTTTAAGCTGCTGGAGAACATATTCATAGATCTGGAGTTTCATTAGGAGGAAGTGTGTGCATTATAAGCGTTCTCTGCTGTGTTATGAAGCCTTTATCATAATTTATTCACAACAAGCACTGTGCAATTTTCAGTCATCTTTCCATGTCAGTAATGGTGCTGGAACAATGAAAATAAGAAAATATTCTGCTTCTGCAAGATGAAGAAAGAAAAGCTGTCTGAGGGGTCGGAGTGCTGGCTTACAGCTCTACAAAACACAGGATTTTCCTGCTCAGTTACAAGTTGTCTTTTATGAATGACTGAAGTTTGGATCTGGTTTAAGGAAGCTACGTGCCTGTTGATTCCTTTAGAAAAGTCTGCAAACATGTTTTCGATGGAATTACAGAAATCAATACTTGGTGAGCTAGATTAGGGGTAAAATTTGAATCCAAGCATGAAGAAACATTTTAATGAAGACAAGCTCTTCATAGAAATGGTATAGCTGTAAGGCTGTGATGGACTAAACAGATGCCATTAGCATTGCCTATAACCTGCCTAGCAGAAGAAATGGATTGTTACCTGCATGCCTCTTGTTTTGAAAGGACTCTACATGGAAATCGGGAAAGACTCCTGGAATTATGCACAGAATCCTGAAATGTATCACGACGACTCTATTTTTGCTACCTAGACATAATCTTTGACAAGTTTCCACAGATTCAGGACTGCTCTATACCTTTAAATAGTTGTGGATTTACTATGTTTGCTAAGCCTGTGTTGTCTTGCTTTTGGTGATGTGGCCTTTAAAAGGTGTAACTGCTAACAAGTGTTTTTACAGAATCATGGAATAGTTGAGGTTCGGAGAGACCTCTGGAGAGTGTCTAGTCCAATCCTCCTGCTGACCCTGAAGTCAGCTAGAGCAGGTTGCTCAGGACTGTGTCCCATCAGCTTTTGACTGTCTCTGGGGATGGAGACTGTACAACTTCATTGCTCTGAAGGAATGCATTTTGGCACGTGAAAGCTCCTTGAGACTACATATTGTTCAGCCACTACACAGGCACATTGAATTTAACTCCACAGTTGGTTGGATGTTGTCCCAAATGCATAGTGTCCACCTGGGGAGTCAAACTGGATTTGGCTGTGTAGTGTAGAGACTTCTGGGAAAAGCATTCTCTGAGATGGGAGTTGAAACTGGAGGCACAACAGTCCCAACAAGGCTCGTGGAAGAAAGTGGTAAGGAAGAGATAAAAAAAGGTGCTTAGTCAGTGTTATCACAATATGTATGGGAGTTTGCCAACTTCTCAGTAAAGCATTGCATCTTCTGGAATGTAGTTTTCATCATGTGTTGTCATTTCTTTTGCATAAATTAATTAGAGGAGGATTTACTGTTACTGAGTATTAATCATGGCTTCTGTGTTGGAAGTATGATCTAAACCAAGAGGCATGAGGAAAGACAGTTCAGGGATAAGAGCACTAAATCATCACCTAGCTGTCTGAATCTCTTATCTGTTGTGTTGCCTGAGGTTGGGCAGAGGAGAGTCCTTGCTGTAAGCTTTGCATTGCTGAATGGCTGAAGCTTGAGGCCCGCAAAAAATAGATTTTTAAAGTATCCGTGTGCTGCAGTGAAACACTGAACATCAGTGGGATGTTCTTTCCATCCATGACTGAATGCTGTTGAGTTAGATGTCTATGCGTGCAGAAGGGTACACATGTTAGTAAAGACAAACTCTCTGAAGAATTAAAAGCTTTGATGGATGTTATAGATGGGAGAGAGGTGAGAGGAAACAATGTTGTTGCAGTACTGATATTCAAGTAGGTGGTTGGAGTTTAAGTAACTTGCCCTATGTTGTAGAGGAGTGTGACAGCTGGACTCACGTAGTCCTGAGACCTAGTTCACTTAACCATAAGTCCAACGTTCTTCCTATGGCATTTGTCCCGTAACGATCCATGTACAGGCTCAACCTAAGTCAGCTGTGATAGAAAGTATTTTTCCTTTTGCTTTTTGAAAACACAAGTGAAGTGAAAGGATTCCAGCCTGTTGTCTACAGATAGTTGTGTTGTGTCCTAAAATAGCACTGTTAGGACTCTTTTGGCAGTCTTGATCAGGAAGACCGAGGATTAAGGATATTCGATAAATTAGAGGAAACTATATTAACTTCCAGCATCAAAAGTGGTACTTCAATGAGTGTGCCTAGTTATCACACCCTCCATGTGGTTCATGGGTTCATGTGGTTATTGAAAGTTGTGAAACGTTAGTCTTTTTTTTTTTTTTCTGAATAGCTGGTGGCACATCACTTGCAGAGTTCTTGAAACAAGACATCTGCAGCCATTTAGCACGTAGTCATCTGTAAACCCAAGCAGATGGAGTTTGGGACATCCAAAACAGCCCGTTACCAGCCACATTCAACCTGCAGCACCCTCCAAAGAGTTTGCAGGGATCCTGTCTCTGTTCCTGCACTCCACTGACTTGTCCTTCCAGTTGCTGGAGCTGAGCATTCCCCAGTACTGCTGCCAGCTAGTGCAGGGGAGAGAATACCAGCATGGTCTCAACACTGTTCTTCTTGGATATGCCTTCCACTAATGCTAGATCAACTCTGCATTTTTGTGGGAAAATGCAGAGCTTCTGCCATCTGAAAAGTTGAGCCAACATTATGCATAAACATAAGATTTATAGCCTGAAATGAATGGGAGGTAGAAGATGTTATTCAGATTTTCTCTTTGCCTTTTTATTTAGCTAGTTGATGTTAAAGGTAAATACTAATTTAATACACTTCTTCTAGTTGGGTGAAGATTAAATATACATTTTCCTTATATTTGTTATATTTTTAAGAATGACTATGCACTCTAAGCTATGCAGAGGCAGGAGGGTACATGCCATCATTTTTCTTTATAAAGTAATACCAGTAATTCAAAAATGGCAATTACTTCAATTCTTTTTTCTGTATTGTGTACTTCGAGTTTTGGCTCCGTTCATTGTGACAGACCTGAGGCATCATCAGTTGGCATGCGAAAGTTGCTGTTAAATGAACTCTTCTGATTTTCAGCTACAAAACACTAGTCAGTAAAAGAGGAAACATACCTTACTTAACCATGTACAGTAGTGGGCTAGTCTCCATCACTTTGTAAGGCAAAAATGTTTTTCACCCAGTATTCATCAGCTGGACTGGTGAACCTCACCCAGTAGTTACCAAGGCAAAGCAAGGTGCTGTTCACCAGGTGGCTTTATTAGCAGACTATGTGCGTCCTCCTATCCCACCACAATACTGAATGAAATGGGTTGCCTTACAATGCCTTCTTAGTTAGCCAACATGTTTTATTTTCATGATGTACATTGTCAGATAAAATGAGGGGTAACTTGGTAAGCCTTGGTAGCTCATTCACTTTAGATGTCCATCTGTGTATAATCTGAGATCCAAAAATCTGAGAGCAACAGATGACTCAAGTTTACTTGAAATGCCATTCACAAGATTAATCCCTGAGGAAAAAAAAAGGTGCTAAAAAGCCTAGCAGTTCAGAGAGATGGGATTTTCAAAAGAATTTAGGCACGTTAGGTCCCTTTGCAGTATTTGAAGATCCTACTAGTCCACTTGCATCAAGATGTCCTTAAATACATTTGAAAATTGAGCTTTACATCTTTCAAGCTTTCAAGATGCCATTCTTCCCCCTCTGCTATTTACAAGCGTATTACAACCCAGAAGCTGATTTTCCTACCTTTCCACTGCCAATAACATTCTCTTGCACCTGGTAACTAAAATAGAGAAAAACCCCCACAAAAACCCAAGTCAGAAGCTTGTTTTTTATGAAACAGAGATTGAAAGTAGTACTAGGAAGTAATTTGGGAAGAGATAAATAGCAGCTCTTCTCTTGATGATAAAGACTGAAACTAATGCTGATACTTAGTGCAGCGCAATCCGTTGTGACGCATGATAAAGTCTATGTACGACCTTACGTTTGACTGAGTGACCAAGTAGTAGATATGATAAAGACTTCGGAAATAAATTCCTTTTCTGTTCCCTTCAACTTTTCAATGTAACTTGAGGAAAGGCTGCAATCAGGTAAAATTTGAGAGGATTTATTTATTTATGTTTTTTATCTGTGTAATCTTTTAAAGTTTTGCAAACTACTGTAGGCTTTTAATGTGTTTAGACTCAGGGTGGACAGTTATTTCAAACTTATTTTCAAATAGAAATGTTTCAAAAGGAAAAATGTATTTCACTGCCATAATCTGCATATACTTCTTGTCAGCATGTTTATGAAGCAGAAATATTTGGGTTTAAAGGTATTTGGAGTTCTGCACGTTAGTGTCAATATTGCTTTGTGGGCTGCTGCTTGTTGAGGTTGCTGGAAAGAGACAAGAGGACACAGGGGAGCTCCTCAGGTTATGAGAAGCTGATGGGGTAACCAACTTAGTCTTTGAAATTTCTCTATATGTATCAGTTGTAAAACAAGCTTTTAGCTTTGACTGTATTTGGGTTGAAGTTATTGAGGAAGAGGCACACGCGTAAAAGCGAAGGCTGGTAATATCAATGGCAGTGATCAGTATACGCACTTTAATGGATGAGAGTTGGAATGCACAGGCTGAGCATCTGGGGACATGTGTCTGGGGATCACCTTCTCTTGGAGGAACAGTAAAATCTAATTTCTCTGGACTTTAGCAACGAAATGTTAAGTATACACTCCAAGGAAACACCTGTTTTCAGAGATGATATTTCTAAGAGTTCATTTCCAGAGAGCAGTAGGTACCTTTGATTATGTTTCATGGTCTTGAATGTTCTGTGCACTTGACTAGATTAATTTAAAAAACATGTAAGCACACAAGTGCAAAGCCTGTGTGTGTGAAGGGAAGCTGCCCTGTGTGCAGTTGTTTATTATAAAATGAATATATTCAGTGTGTATGTACAAGCTGGCAAATTGCTCATGTTGCAGAGAAATGAACTGTGATGGAAAATGCAATCGATATTTAATTATTTCAGAAAAAAGACACATATATATGCTCTGTTTGATGTTAAAACATCTGTAATTATTTCCTAGCTGTACTAGAAATTATGTGCTGTATTATTTTTGATTTCATATCCTGTGTTTTAGTGTCACAAAACAAACAGAACAACAAGCTCATGTTGTGTCTTGACCTGTTTTTATTTCTGGTGGAGTTTAGGTTTTTTTGGTTTACAAGACTAAGTAATTTGAAGTCCAGTCACCTGCGGTATTGTGCTAAGAGATCAATGCGTATTAATTTGAGTTCCTGCTGTCCCAGATAGTTGTAACCAGGACTTTCTTCTTCCTTGTCGCTGTCTGCTTCCCTGCATATGGCCACTGCTGTAGAAGGCCTCCAAGTCATGTCATGTCAAATAATGCATGGTCTTCAGAGCTTACTGGGGGAGAGAAAAGTCTGGGAACACTGTGAACAGGCACAGCCAGGCACTTCCACTAATTGTTGATGTGGATGATGGAACACAAAAGCAGAAGGAGGGAGGGGGGAATGGAAATGTGTCTTGATGTGGAAACGACTATGTAAAAACAAATATGCCTGGGCTTGCTCGTTGGGAATGTACATGTTGCACAGGAGAACTCCCACAACAGGAATCCTCTGCTTTAGTCTGCCCTGCCAGATAATTGTAGAAGGTTTCTTTTTTTTATTTATTTACCTCTAGAGGCTTTCTTGGCTCTTGGGGGGTGTGGACTTCAGCAACCATGAATCGTAACAAGTAGTGGCAGTTTACTGCTGAGCTAGCTTGAAGGTAATTTTTGGTTCTAGTTATTTGGTATTGCCTAAATACTGGGAATGGGAAATTTAAATGAATTAATTATAAATGTAACATCCTAGTTGCATTTCAAAATATATTTTGCTGAAGTGGAGTTAAACATCTAAGTGACTCTTCCATACTGTGTCCTCTAACCGAAAGCAGGCTGAAATGCTTTGCAGATCAATTATATAGAATAAATAAAATAGAATTAAATGACATAATTGGGGTTTTTTATTGATAATGAAAAACAGAATTTCCTCTCAAAAACTGTTGTGGTGAAATACCTGCACTGTATTTTGCTTAAACTCTGAAACAAATCAGGTAAAGGCAGCAAAAGGGATGACCATTTGGTAGGATGAGCCTGAAAATGGAACGTTTATCCTGTAGGATGGGAGCTATATGAAATTATGGGCAACTGAAAATGAAGTTAGTAAAGTTAGTGAGATTCATGAAGTAAAATGAGTAGATTTATACTTTATTACACAATGGAACTTCAGCTACACGGGGAAGCTACCATCCCATGCTGGGATTCATCATCCCTTGGAGATGAAAGGACTCTTCCACCAAGGAAATGGATAACATGAGCGATACACAGGGCACTTGCATGTTCATCTGTGCCTGAAAGATCATCATACTTATGCTGAAAAGTAGCTATTTCTGCAGTGAAATGCAACAGCTGCAATTAGTAATCAGCATGATGCAACACAATTGGTAAAAATCCAAATGCTTACTTTATCCATTTACTAAATGAATCACAAATGTCTAACTGAACCGAGAACTATTATGGAGGCAAGAGGAAAGGGAATAGCCAGCAGAAACACCAATTTGTTGATTATGTAATGGCACTATCATTAGTAACTTAATTATGCCAATGCAATTGCTTTTTCTCCAAGACAGATACTTGTTCCTACCAGGGCTGATTGATGTTGAAAAGCAATCTGATTATGCCAGAGTGTGTTTTAAATGGAAAATGATAATAGAGTTAAGGAAGATGGAAAACTATTTACCAGTAGAAATATGAGTGCTGATAGCATTGCAGAAAAGTGAAAATGAAGAAAGATAGAATGTTTTATGCATGATGTCAGATTTATCCTGTCAAAACTGTGTAAATTCAGTGCTGTGAAACTTATAACGAGGACAGTCCTGAAGACTGATAGTGGCTCAGAGCGCAAATGAAGTTCATCATATAGAATTCCTCACAACGGTCCATTGTAGTGCTTCTGTTTTGACAGGAAGGATTGGCCTTCCAGCAGTTACCACTGAAGATATTTATCATTGTAGTGTGGAAATCTGACTTCCTGGCACTGGGCTGGGAACGTCATTTCACAGCGATCTCCGAAACATCTTTGCTGACTAAGACTAATTTTGAGCATGTTGCCAAAAGATTTTAGTTTCTCGGTCTTCTTCCCAGTCTTCTAGTTTTCACATCAGATTTCTCTTAATTATGCATTACTATTTTTGCAATCATGTAATTTCCGAAAGCCACTGTAACCTCCATGCAAATAGTATTCTCTTAGCAGTATCCCGGCCAGCCAAAAGCACTAGCTGCTATCTCTAGATACAGTTTCTAAAACCCACCACAGTCACAAAATACAAAGACCACAAAAATCAGTCTCGTAGAGTTCCATGTTGGGTCTTTATGGAAAGGATTTTTACTTTTGTTTACATCCCTGAGACGTGGGAAGATGGGTATCATTTTTTTTCAGAAGTTTTGATGACTTTGGCTGCCCAGGGGTGGGATACTTAATGCTAATGGAAGCCACAAGGCTCCTGCTGTTTCAAGGAGGATACGCACAATTAGCATTTTAGGGGATTTAAAGAGTATTTTTTTGGCTTAAGTGACCTGTTCAGCACAGAGCAGCGAGTGGCTGAACCTGCTGGAAGAAGATCTCCAGCTGCATGAGCTGCTCACCACTAGATATACTGGGTGTGATTCTGGTGCTACTTGCCTTAGCGGGAGTATTTTCCCAGTCATCACTGAAACCGCTGTGATCAGTGGGGCTGGAGCTGGAGGCACTATTTCGGCACAAGGTGCGTTTGTTATGGTGCTCTGCGGGTTACAGGAGAAGGAACCACCTAAAGCTTGTGAATGTATGGAGTATAAACGAGCAAAGTATGATGCACTAGTAAATACTCTGTCAATGGATACCAAAATATTAGTATTTTTTCAATTTAAATTTAACAAACATCTAAGTTTCTTCTGGAGGTTCTGCTGAGAGCTTTCTCTCCTTGCAGTGCTGCTTACCACAGATCTTACCACATTTAACAGGGCTGTGCAAAATGCCTGATATGAGAGATCCACGATGGAGATGGGAGAGTGAAACCAGGGTAGAGCGGTAATATACGGCTAATGCTATGATTCACCTTCTCTGCTATTCTGATTGTGTTACAACTGTAATTCTGTAGCTGCGGTTTCTTCCAGCGGTCTAAACGGGGAGGCAGGTAAGAGGCTGAACTCACTGGGAACCAGAATACCTAAAATATCTCTGTGAGTATTGGCAGGGTGCCCAGAATATGGAAAAGTATAAATACATTCAGCCTTTCTCTTTCACATCCCCCTTGTATAGACAAAATACAAAAAGGCCAAACAGAATTCTGACAGACTGTATGTTGTTTAAATAGAGGCCTGGTAACTATATGAGATCAAGAGACAGTTATAAGGCAAAGTCCTGTGCTTTATATGGATTTATAACAGTCATTTAAATAAAGTATGTGTTGGTGCACAGGCTGAGGATTTGTAAATTCAAACTGTTTTATGTCTGTTTGCATAATGTATGAGGTTTGTTATGTGTAATATGTATACTTGGCTAGATTTTTTTTGTTGGAATCATCATGGTGATTTAGTTATATTTGTTTTCTAAACATTGTCTCACAATTTATCATGATATATTTAATAGAAAAAATGCTTCTTTTATCTGTCGCAATTTCCACACAAGGCCAGTTTGAGGAAAGCTTGACTTTTCCAAAAAGCTTCCAGAGGTTCCAAGAAAGGTTCATTTCCATCTGATAATTAATTAAAAATGGGCCTTAAGAAGTTCATAATTTCCTTTCTAGGATATTCTGTTATTCAGGCTTTTCAGCATTGCTGTCTATGAGCCTGCCTGTGTGTCATTTTACCGAACTGCTCAGAAAAGGACCCATGATACCAAGGGAGGGACAGGATTTACCTCCAATGGCTGGAGCTGGAGTTCTTGGTCTGTCACACTAGTTGGGCTGCACAGGAGGTTATAAAAAGAGGAAAAAAAAAAAAGGAAAAAATAGGAAAAAAAAGGAAAGCTGCCTAGTGGAAAAAGGACCTTGGGGTGCTGGTCGGCAGCCGGCTGAACATGAGCCAGCAGTGTGCCCAGGTGGCCAAGAAGGCCAACGGCATCCTGGCTTGTATCAGGAATAGTGTGGCCAGCAGGAGTAGGGAGGGGATCGTGC
>Ga0065711_1040525_pt1 | contig 16879 bp, 7 predicted proteins | sample Hoacrofraction12_FD_59098 | JGI IMG/M metagenome (GOLD analysis project Ga0065711, IMG submission 59098) | Hoatzin crop microbial communities from Cojedes, Venezuela - Epithelial fraction 12 v2 (version 2) | ecosystem: Host-associated > Birds > Digestive system > Esophagus > Crop | place... | reverse complement strand
CTCGGCGGAGGGGGTTGCGGCCCGCCCGCCCCTGCCGCCGTAGCGTGTCGGCTGTGGCTCCCGCCCGGACCCCGCCGGCTGACTCATCCCGGCTCAGCGCTCCTTGCCCCGGGTCTAAATGCCTCGGTTCCTCGCCTCAGCGGCCGAGCAGCTTACGCTGCGCGCTGGCAGGCTGCTGGGCCGCTCTGCTCTGCCTCGGCCCGGCCCTGGAGCGGCGGAGGGCTCCTGCCTTGCCTGCCTGTCCTCTCGGCCGCTTGCAAACCCACGCAGTGCTCGGCGAGTTACAGAAAGAAAGTGAATGAGAGCTTGTTAAAGAAAGCTGGGTTTGTCGTCATTTAATATTGTGGTACGACGGTTTAAAGCTGGAAAGGACTGAGAACCTTTATAGCAGATAACTCATACAGCTTTTGGTTTTCTTCCTGAAAGAAGAATCAAACCGCTCGCCTAGAATGCTCACTTAATTACTTTTCCCTCTAAGGTCAACTGAAACCACTGCCTGGATAAACGACTATCATAGGAATTTTCCAGTATTTCTATCCATTAAGTGCCACTAGAGGATCAGTAATGGATGCAGTATTGATTCATTTTCAGTAGAACTGACATGTTTGAACTCAGTAGTCCTCAGTTTATTAAAAACAATCTCTTAGTCATACCACCATATACTGTTGGAAAAGTACGCTGGAGCATTTATCTTCCAACGTGATCGTGATGGGGTGCTTTGGAAGGGCCTGCCTGTTACATGAAGTGTTTTCGGAGGCAAAGTGCCGCAAGGTTAAACTAGTCCGCACACGCAAGTCGCATCCAAAATCCCCACACAAGCCTTCGGGTGAGGTTGCAGAGCGCTGGAGTGTTTTCCATCTTCTTGGTATGGGGTGTGGTTTTGTAGACCTGCAGCTCTTTGAAATCCGGTAGGTTTGGATAAAGAGCACTGCACACACGTAAGGCTGTAGATCAGAGTGAGCTGAGCGTCGTTACCTGTTGCAGAGATCGGTGTCAGGAGGACGACCCAAACCTGTGAACGTGTCGGCGGCACGCTGCCCTGAGAGTGATTTGAACTCCGATGCCGCCGTGTTGTTGTCTCACTAATCTCCCTGTCTGTGCTTCGGTGAACGCTTGCTGACTGAGAGCACGCGGGCTTTGAAATCGTCCCTCACCGGCAGGAAGTATTCTGCTGGAGCAGCAGTCTCGGGTGATTGGGTTTGTAGCCGGTAAGAGAGGCTTGGTAACCAGGGCTGTAGCTGGGAACGGCATCCAGCCCTAGACTGACTCCGTTTCCAAGTGTGACTTAGCTACGGTCATGGTGGCGGTGTGGTTTGCAAAAAGAAGGCGATCTGTGACGCCGCTGTTGTTTCTGGACCTGTGGAGTTAGTGCATTAGAAATCGGTAGCGATATTGATCACCTACTGTTTTGTTTATAAATGTGCAGCAAAACACTTTGTGAGGCTAAAGCTCTAAATGCAAAGAGCGAGTTTCTGCCCTGCAACAGGGAATAGACGAAGTAGGTCTGGGTGGCAACTGGTGAACTGTGCTTATGGGCAGCATCACCGTGCTGTTGCAGTTCATCTTTTGAGTGATGCGCGGTAAACATAGCTTGATGCACGCTAGGATTTTGCAGGTAAAGACTAAAAGGTAGCAGAGCCTCATCGCTAGGGGATTATATTCGCTGTGTTCGTCGGTAGACTTGCATTGCCCGTTATCTAACATACAACTCTTCTGTGGATTAGGATGTGGCAGATTGCGTGAGGAAATGTCAGTCTGACTGGAACTCCTGTTCTCCGGTCGGTTGAGCGGCTCAGCCCACATGAAGCGAGTGACAGCAGGGTCGGAGGAGTAACACCCTAAGTAAGCTTCAACAGGCGTAGCCTTTTATTCTCCCAAGGGCACAGCAGAGGAGAAGGGTGAAATGTTTTTGTAGGCAGTAATTGGCAGAAGTTTTGATCTCTTTAGCTTTATGAGAGGCAATGTTCTTGCAGTGAATCTGTTACATCAGAAGTAACACTCTTGCCCTTGCTTGGAGACAGTCTGTATAATGCCTGATTTCCTCTGCTCCATTACATTTCCCGTACAGGTCTTTGTCGTATTCTCTTAAACAGATTCTGAACTCTCTTCTATTTTGCTCCTGTAGTGGAAAGCTCTCCTTCCTCTGATCTGGCCTTTCAAGCCGCGTGTCCTATTTTAGTCCTGCTCGTTCCTGAAAAATGGCCTTTTCTGAGATATTCACAGTATTTGAGTCAATATTTCTCTATTTCTTTTTGTAAACAAAAACAGTCATTCACAATTCAAAATGAGTAATTCAGTTGCTGTGCCGTGGGCTTCTCTCAAAGGAAGACAAGTGATTCTGAAGTGCATTTCCAGTCTGACATTCTTTTATGTGAAGCTGGAGATACTTCTTCCATTCAAGTTCTTAAGTCTCCCTTTTTGTTTCAGTATAAAACTACTTCTCAGAATATATCGACGAAAGCGATTACTTTTTTTCATCCAGAATTTTTTTTGCTTCGTTCTTTTCCCAGGGAAACATTAACCACTATTTAAATAAGCCGTGGTCTGATTCTCTCTTCCTCCTCCCTCCAGAGGTGCTGAGCTAACCATGCTGAAATTTTCATGAATTAGGCCTCACTGCTGCACATGGATCATTGTGCTGGTATGGAGTCTCATGCTTGCTTTGATTGACTGTTTTTTTTCCCTTTATTTTCTGCATTGCTTTGGCATTATTTTTTAAAGAATAACTTTTGTTATATATTCAGACTTGTTCTGTGATCGACAGTGTAGTGTCTGGATGTCTCTGGATGATTTGTCAGACTGATTCTTTCGGGACAGATCAGTTCAGGTAGTGTGGAAGGGCTCCCATCTGCTGTGAAGGTGCTGCAGAAAGCGTGTTGGTTTCTGGACTGTGGATCTCTGCTGGACAAACCAGAACTGAAACGTGCTGGGGAGCTTCTGCTTTTTGGTGAATGCTGTCTTTCACACCTGGTGATGTGAACATGTCATGTGTTGATGGCATCTGGGGATCTGGTCTGAAGAGCAGATCTGTTGTTAAAAGGATCCTAAAGTCTGCAGAGCAGTTGTTTATTCCAAATCTCCATGCTTTGTGACGGTCTCTGTTTGTGGAAGTGGCTGAAGGGTAACCGTGTATTGTGTAAAAGCTGTGCATATCCTCTGCTATAATTTCTTAAGTTTCTGAAGCACGATACGTTGCCTGTAGAGCACTGGGGTGAAAGAGGCAACAAAAACGTAGGATTACTGCTCCAAAGGAAAAGGGATGCTTGTTGGCTCAAAAGTTTCAACATTGGTTCCTTCCTGTATAAATCTCTGCTTCTGTTCAAGCCATAGCAAAGACTCAACTCAATCTTTCTGGTAAAGGATTTCGCGCATTTTGAAATACCTGGCGAGAGGCAGAGCTTCCAGAGTACAGTCTTCATGAGAGAGTCCTCTCCTGTTTGCAATACTGAATGAGTTTCAGAAGCTAGAGTTGCTAACGATTAGCGAAAGAACGCTTAGCCAATTTTAGACCAACTCTTTTCCTGTTGCAGCTTTTAGTTTGATGGATAATTTTTTTTTTGCCAAGCTACCTACTCACACAGTAACCATGCCACAGCACAGTTACCATTCTGTTTATCCTCAGTAACCAGTTGTACAGCTACTAACCTGAATTCCTTTCCAGGGAGGGGAGGGGGGTTAGAAGTTAGCCCAGACATACATCTTGCATAGCTAGACAGATCGATGTTTTTCTTTTGCTTACTCTGTTTATTATTATTGCTCTTAATCTTGAGGCTTCCTTTGTAGGTTGTGCTTTGGTTTGGGAACCTGGTTGTCTCTCTCAGTCTCAAGGCGCTTCCAGTGTAATCGGGGATGCTCTTGAGATGTTCCAACTCCTGTTCAGTGTACATAGCATTTTTCTGATTCAAACTCCTTTAAGCTTTAAACTTGGTTTAGATATTTCTGCTAAATGTAACTGCACTCTCACGCTAGTAAATTGTCTAGCTTCTTCGGTTAAGTAGCTGTTCTGTAGCATGAACGTTTCTGCATGCCTTTCAGTTAGACATCCATTCTGATGGACAAGAGTGGACTGCTGCTTGTTTGGGAATGACTCTTTGAAGTGATGGAGAAATTAATTGAGAGTTTATCTTAAAGCCCTGAATATTGTTATTTGATTCATTGAGTAGGTTGTGTGTTGGAAGTAGGTATCCAGCCTGTTCCTAATATAAAGAGCTAAAAGATGTTAATTAACCGGAAACTTCCTTTCAGTCTGCTGTGTATCTTTTTCCCCACTTCCCTGGTGCCTTCTGAACTATTTTTTTCCCCTTGTCCTTAAATGCTGTTTTTAATTTCTCTCTGCCTGAGTTTTTGATTATTGACAAAACTTCCTGGATGTTTGAAAAAAGCGACAAAACAAATAAAGTAAAACAGGGAAGTTCTGTGGCCAGATGTTGCTGTTAGGTGTGAATTTCTGTTTTTAAAGTATTAATGTTTGGGTCAGAAATCCAGGACACACAACCACCTGTTCTTCCAATCCCTACAATGAATGTGGAATTTCCTCTGTTGACTGTGTGTTTTCCATTGCTGTTGAAACAGTAAAATGAATTCGAGGCAATGGTGGTCACTTTTTCTGCATTAAAATTTTTAAGCATCGTAACAGAGAACCTGAGAAAGCAGACAACTGGGAAAATACTTCTCAGAGGCTTAGGGGAAAAGAGACTCCTCAGAACCTGGCTTTTTGCTTCAAATTGTAGTTAACCAAGTCTTCAGAATCCCTCAAAAACTCTTTGGGTGAATACGTGTATTTTTCTGTGTGGTTGAGTTGGGAGGCGTTAGGAGACAGACACATGGTGAGGAGCTGTTCAGTTTGCTTTAGAGTGAGAGTACGTATGCCAAGCAGGAGTGAGAAATGCCACTGCTGGCAGCAGGCAGGCCGGGCGCTGGACTGGGGGACGGTTGATTTTACTCTGCATGGTTCTTATTAAAATAAGAATGCATAGGATATCAGGGGCAAAAACCTGGATATTAATTCATGATTGTTACATAATTCCTTGTTATGTACGAGTTCACGACCTATTGCAGCTTTATAAAAAAACCAAACAAAACGTTCTATTCTTTCCTTACAGTCTTCCTCAATTATCTGGAGAAAACCCTACGTGCCCCATAAGAGCACTGCCACATTACAAGCCAACCCGATGGCGTCCTCTACTGCTGTGCCTGTAGGATTTCACTATGAAACAAAATACGTAGTTCTCAGCTACCTGGGACTTCTATCACAAGAGAAGCCACAGGAGCATCCTCCTGCTTCAGCTCAAGGTAATACTTGCATATTCATCTGTACCTATTTACATGTGCAACTGTGTTTGTAATTAGTTCTTTGTTTGTTTGTGCGTGGATGCAGAAGGTTAACCTGATGTTTAGTGTCATGCATCTCTTGTTTTGTTCGTTCAAAATAATGGGAAGAGACGCTGATGGAAACAAAATGGTTTGTATTTAGATTACTGTTTTAATTTGAGCTATGCCAGGGCCAGTTGGTGTTAATGAAGCAAGTAAGTGGTTTTAGTAGGTGTCTTGAGATTGGGGGGGGATGGATTTGTTGAGCTGTCTTGAGAATTTGAGCCCATGCTTGCTTTTTTTGGGAGGCAAGTGGAAGTAAGCAGGGGTGAGGTGTTGTTTACCAGCATAAACTCTGAGTGATGGCATGAGCAATCTCATGTGCTAAATAGTTTTGCCCTATTATGTGAACACTTCTGTTGTTGTCAGTCAGTGGTAGTGCAGGGATGTGAGGCTTAAGCTGGCCTATGCTGCAGCTATTTATTTATTCGTTTTTTAAGAAGTCAAGGACTGCATGGAGTCAGATAGTCAGATGTTTCTTCCAGAACAGGTTTATGCATATAGGCGGTTATATAAATAAATAGGAGGCAGAAAAATGTTCGATAGATTGTGTTTCACATAAACCTAGGTGGTAAAACTTCCTTTATTTTGTGGTGGCAAGCACTTAAACAATGTTGTTTGTCAAGATTGTTTTGGTGGCTTGTCACTTCTTAATGATATTTCAGTCACTACTTGTTCGTGTGATTCCAAATTTACTCTGATTAAAGGCGTATTATAAAAAACAAAAGGCAGTCCTCAGAATCTTTTCTTTTCTTTTCTTGAACAAGCATTTAAGAGTGCATTGTCTGTCATTAACTGAATTTACCTGTCATGAAGTGAGAAATTCCTGAAAACAAAAGCATCAGGTTATGACAGAGATTATTTTACCAGTTTGGCACTAACACCAGCATATGCTGGTTATATTATATATAGTTTATAAAATTAGTTTTGTGTATTTCAGGTATGTGTGCTACTTCCTCTTTGACTGCATCTGTGGTCCATGAAAGGAGAGACTCCTTAGTGCCAAGATGCTCTTTCATTAAACCCTTTGCTGGAAAATGTGCTTATTTTAGCGATAATCTCTCATTCTGAATATCCCGTATGGGGTAACTGGGCTATAACTGGAAATGTATTGAGTATGTGTAAAGCTACAAAGTGGAAGAGTCTGCTTTGTTCTGTAAATGCAAGATTCAGAAAGGAAACTATTAATCTTAAGGCTTTTTAAAAATAATTTGGCTGTAGTTACCTTTGAAATATTTGCAAATTGAGAGGAAACCTTTCAGCAGATTCTTGTTAGTGAAACCTGTAACAGATATTTGCATTAAAGAGCAATATTAAAACTTTGTAAAAAGAGTAATCTACAAATGCTCAAATAAATATTTTTTAGTCAGTTAAGAGGAGTTTTAAGCTCCTGAGTAAAGATAACTGTTGACTCTACTTTTCAGATATTCTTCAGATATATTAGCTTGTGTGGCTGTAGGCTGTAGTTGGATTTGCTATTAAAATACTCTAAAGCATTGATACTTTCCAAATCTGTTCTTGCATCCTTGTTGCTCTAAACCTTTCCTTCTAAACAGGAAATTCTCCTGCATTTCCCGCACCCTCAGTCCCAAAACAGACAGTGACAACTTCTCCTCTCCTGGTCATCTTTCACTGTAATTGGATCTCTCTCTCAGTGTTTTTACTGCTTTCGGATCAAAGACTCTGGATAAAATAGTTTTCTCTTACTTCTAATCTGCTGTGTTCTTTCTCACTCTGTTTTGTAATTCCTTGGATGGACTTCAGGCTGTTGTTGAACCAAGTACAAATGCTTTATCCTTCTGCTTCAAGGTTTGTTTCATTCTTTCGTAACTCACTTTTCCTGGTGCTTTTCTGCGTTCCATGCTTCCAACAGCTTTCATTTGTCTGACAGTTACTTTTTGAAAAATTCTTTGTCCTACTACTTTTCTCTGGTTGCTTGTAACTGAACAGCTGTTTCAGCTGCACTCCCAGGGTATGTGGGTTAACAGTTGTGTGTTTATTTTGAAGTACTGTATGCATCTTCTTTGAATATTAAGTAGTTTGTATATGCAGTCTGTATCTCCTTGTTGTCTGGCACATGGCTGATGCCTGCTTGTGGAGAGCTGTACCAAAGCACCCTCTGTGCTCTACACGTGAGAATATATGCTCTATATGCTCCCCTAGGGAGAGAGCAAGCGAAGCAGCAGCCCGTAATGGATATTACCTGCACTGCCTAATGCACCGCTGGAAGTGTGCAGGGTATTACAGTAACAAGCCTGGTCTGAGAAACCTGGTTAGAACAAGAGAAATGTGAAAGACAGTAAATGGAAATTAGTCATCATTGTGTGGAATCCCGTCAGGAGGAGGAAACTTCTGGTTTTTGGTAACAAAGACATTTGAGGGATAATAACAGTATGACCTTATATCGTGCTTGTCAGCATGTTTTTCAAGCGCTGTCATCAACCATTGATATGATATCATGACTGATCCCAAGTTCCTTTCATTGATGATATTTGTGGTACTTTAAAGCACTGGGCAGAAGTCTTTCTGCTTTCTATGGCTGAACACTGCTGAATTATGGATTGAGAGGATTCTAACACAAAGTACCTATCACTTAATCTTATTTTGCTTTAATTGGTTTATTGTTCTGACAGACCTTTCATGGGAAACAACTGAAGCAGTGATGTTTGACTCTTGGCTGTTTCTGTTTCAGTTGCAGAACACTTCTTTATGTGTTTCATTTATATAAGGTATTAACTCTGGTATATGGTACTTTCCCTTCATATATTTTTCTTAGATCTAAAGAAGCCCTTAGTCTTTGTCTGATTTCTGTATCATGTTACAATATACAGGGAGTATCCAGAAAGGCTGGTTTTAGTTTGCCCTCGCAAGGTTGCCCTCTTTCATCTCCTTGGGCGTTGTAGAGTGAGGAACTCCTCTAGAGGAGGGTTCAGAGTGGGACGCTAATTACAGTCACCTCAGGATCTTCTCTCCTTCCGTTGCGTGGGTACAGAACATGGGGAAATAAGGCACACTAGGTGTAGTTAGTATTTCTGTACCTCCCTTGAGTCTCCTTCTGCAGCAGTCTACCAGATTTCAGTGAAGTTTCAACACTTCAGTTAAACTAGAGAATGTATATGATGGGTCAAAGAAACCAACAAAAGAAGCGATCTTTCCCAACAGGAGTGGTACTATTTTATCTCTGCTAGAACTGGCAGGAGAAATTGAACGTTTTTTTGTTCATTCCTCTCCCTTTCCTCTTATGGTCATCTCTCACAAACCTCTGCTTTCCTGCATTTTGTACTAGAGAGTTCTTTTTCTGATGTATGTCATTTTGTCCCCAGAACTCAGATAAGAGTAAATCTTTATGATATTTATTACATTTCAAGTTAAAACTTCTCAATTTTTGCAGACATCATATGCTTTACGAGACCATTGGTTTTCAGAGGGGTTTTATTTAGTGAAGAGAAAACTCAGACAAATTACACAGAAGATTACCTCACTGTATTTCCTTTTGGATCTCTTGGTTGGTTTTGATTTTATTGTAAGAAAGATGGCTTCAGTTAAAAGAGCTAAAACGAGTTCTGGCTTGAAGCAAAGAAGGATAATCTAAGTCAACATCTGATTACGACTTTGACATTTTACTTAGCTTCTCTTCAGTGCAAGGACTGAAGAGAGAACCATCTGCAATATTCCAGGCTCTTGAAGAAAAGACAGTTTTAATGGATGAACCAGTCTTTTAACATTACAGCTATACCATATTCTCTGGTTGGTTTCAGTGTAGTATTCTGTAGTGGATTTCAGTGTCTCTAGAGGAAAATCCAGCAAACTGAGCTGGGCGATAGATAGAGAGATTATTCCTTGTACAGTTTTGGCAAAATAGTGATTCTGCATAGCACTCACTGCAGTTTATTTAAAGCAAAGTCCATTAGCAGTAAATTCTGTTACATTTTGGTAGGTTTTCACATAGGTGAATAATACATATTGCTCAGATAAATCTTACAAAGCACAGACGACAAGACATTGTTTGTGTAAGTTCATGTGGTTTGAGGCAACAGACAAGTACACTTATTTAAAATGTGTGGAAGCTCTCAGCTGTTCACAAGGTTGTGGAGAGATGCTTTAGTATTTTTTCAAAACTCGTTTAGTATCTGTAAGTGCTGGTGCATACACAGAAAATTAATACCAAGTATCGGAAAGCATTTCTACATTTTTCCCCCTGAAGTTCACGCTAATGATAGGGGCCTCCAATCTGCTTCAGTTGTTAGTACTACTTACTTTTTTAAGTGAGTCAAAGTACTTTGTTTTTGTGATTCAGTATATTTATATTCTAAATGCTTCTTTGTGTTTCATTAAGAAGTAGCTTTTAGTGTATTTCTGTTTTGTAATCTACTTCCCCATGGTTTGACCCCATCCCATGGGCTGGTGGCTATAACGAAGATGCTGAAGGAACATAGTTTTTCTGTGTTTTCCTTGACAGAATGAGAAATCTTAAAGAATCCCTTAGCTCACATAGTGTCTGGAAGATTTATAATCAGTGCCACTACTGCGTGGTGGCATAGATTACTCAAGAGGTTTTTGACAGTTATACACTTTCCCTGAGGTGCCTGCTATCCACAATACTTTAATGCAATTATTTTACAGTGTTCTTTTGACCATTTATTATCTGTATGAAATGTTGTATATAGTCAGTGATCAAGGTGTTTTAGTGGTTTCCCACATACATTTCTTACAGCTGAGCGGTGTTGAAGTGGGTCACTGAGAAAATGGGTTTTACGTTTATTTGTTCACTTGCTTTGGTTAGAAGTGAGCTCTGTTACATCTCGGGAAATACATGTACCAATATGCAGAGATGGTCAGGTTTCATGCATTGTGGGTGAGCTCAAGGCTCCTTGATAGCCATCCCAAATGAACCATCTTTTATATGGTTTTGACAGCCATGGGTTGGATACCTATTGTCGCAAGATTTTCTGTCATCAGGTGTGTTGTAGTTTAACCCGGCAGAAGGCAACTAAGCACTAGACAGCCGCTCGCTCACCCCTCCCCTTATCCCCAGGGGAATGGGGAGGAGAAATGGACAAAAGGGAAACTCATGGGTTGATGTAAAACAGTTTATTAAGACAACAAAGGAAATACTAATGATACTAGTACTAATGATAATAACAATGATAATAATGAGTATGCAAAATAAACTATAAACTCTACAGATTTTCTCACCACCCAATGACCAATTCACAACCAGTCGCCGAGCAGCAATCACAGAACACCAAACTCAACAATTTTGCTCAATTCCCAAAAAAAGTTTGAACTCCCAGACAAGAGAAGATTCGAACCCACGAAAACAAGAAAGAAAAGATTCCTGCCCCACAGCCAACCCCCATTCACAAACTGAGCATGATGTCCATGGTATGGAATATTTGCGTTGGCCAGCCTGGGCTGGCTGCCTGGCTGTGCTCCCTCCCTGCTCCTGCACACCGGCTCGTTAGCTGAATATGGGAAACTGGAAAAAAGTCCTTGATTTCACAGCAACAGCTGAAAACATGAGTGTTATCAACATTCTTCTCATACTGAATCCAAAACACAGCAACTACTGGGAGGAAAATTATCTTAGCCAAAACCAGGACAAGGTGACACTTGGACTGGCTGTTGCAGAATATCTTGGTTTTCTTCATATTCCATCCCTGTATCTTCACTTACCCTTCATGGTACCTACTGTTGGTGTGTAGGAAATGAAGGAATTTTTTGAGGTGTTTGTAGCTTAGATGAATAACTCATTCCTTAGAATCTTTCCTTTTAGGGCAAAACATACTCACTTTGGCTGAGAAGTCATAGGCTGAAAAGGTACATGTTGTAGGTCAGACCAATCCAGTTCATGGTAATGAGGGAGCTGTTTCCTGGACTGAGGCAAGGAAAGGGAGTTTTTGGGGTATGACTTGGAGAAGCAAGAGGTGGTCCCTCCAGGAATGTGAATTCCCACTTAATTAAGTCTCCTCTCTGCCCACAAAAAAAATTGACCACTAGTTGGCAATGTCTTGTCTCTTTTTGTTTCTTAGTATTTTGGACTTTTTTAGTTTCTTTGAAGCTAAGCCTGCTTATGGTTTATGAATAGCTTCTTTTAAACATTTCTTAAATCAAGGGCTACATCTATGTATGGCAGTCTCTGTTCTGGAGTATGCTGGGGTAATGGATATAGTTTTCTTTAAAGGAAACAGACGAATATGTTTGTAAAGAGATCTTGTTTATTTTTGTCATTTCTCAGCACTTACAGAAGTTTTAGACACTTATTGTTTTAAGGAGTCTGAGATGTTAAAGAAATACTAGAATCATGCTGAAAGTAATTTTTTAAGTCAATGTTGACTATACAGACATTAATATAGTGACCTAGGAGAACTTGAAAACAGAAATATTGGTAAATTAAAATTACAAGAATGAAAGAAAAAAAAAGTCAGGAGCAGTCTGTGACATCAACGGCTGGCTTTTTCATTCATGCTGCATTCACTGGAACTAAAAAGGTGTAACACCTTTTCAGTCTCTCTTTATAGTTGCTGCTGTCTCTTGTTAGCCATAGTTGGACACAAACACTGTAGAATCAGATGTGCATGCTCTTTAGCTCTGATGAATGACTTGAGGACCAGGTTAATCTTTTTTTACTGAACTTCTGGAATGGCCTTATTGGTGGAGTTTTACGGAAGTATTACATTTCGTAGCCATAACACTATCTGATCGTCAGTGATGCAGTGCTTGATGGACATTTAGAATACATTTTCCCCTACTTTGCAGGTTACCTCCAAACACCTGAAAACCAAAATCCTAACAAGGACACACTTGTGCAGAAGGAAATATTTATTCCATAAATAGAAAGTAGAATGCACTAGCTTCTTCCTGTAAGATTGTGTAACAGATGTTTCTTGTGTCTTTGGGTTGGGAAGAGGCTTTTCAGAGTCAGTTTACCAAAAGCCTGTAATAGGCAAACCCATTTTTTCAGCAAAGGAAAGCATTCAATGTTTATGGATCTTACAAGTACCATTTCTGGTGTGACCATTTGCTTTATTAAATAGTGAAAAAGTGTTCTCCTCTACTAGAAGCTATTTTTACTGATTTATTCTACCTGTTTGCAAACTGACTTGTAAGTTGTCTAAAGGAGAAACAGGTACCACTTGCTTAGGACCTTTGTTGCTGGAATACGCTGTTCTCCGACAACGGGTGCGATTTTTCTTGGTAGCGGTCAACATGCGGGAGATGTAGAAAGCTGAAGTCCATTGATAATTAGGGGAATAAACAGTCCAAAGTCACTGGTCTGGGAGGGGTCAGTTTTTGATGTTTTGGCACGACTGAATAGTCAGATGCCACTGGAATCAGCAGCTGCGGCAAAGTTGTGGGTGTTACGAGATGGAAACCATTGACTGTAGCACTGATTATCTAAACAGCTCTTTTGTACGCTGGCAGCAATGGAATTTCTCTTCCTTCCATTTTCCATGTGACTTATTATCAAGTATGACAGCTTGTCATGTGTGATCATCATCACATTAGTCCCGTGAGAATGGGTGCTCTTCTGAATACCCTCATCCCTTCCATGTACAGGGTGAAGCACAGGTTAAAAGAAGAGTTTGTACTTGCATATACTTGTTGCGCTGTACTTGCATATACTTGTTGTGTTTGACTGTGAAGCAGTGGTTCGGCCAGTCAAAGAGGAGACCTTAAAGGGACTGACAAGGCATTAGTGAGTGTCTGTTCATTAACCAAAAGGAGGAACAGTTTGCTCTTCTCTGGAATTTGTTGTTCAGAGTGGCAGAGAGAGGCTGTTTGAGAAGGGATTTAAGAAGCTAAATAAAGTTATTCTGAACATAGTGATGATGATCTAACTGCGTGGTTAAGTAAAATGGAATGAAACTGACAAGGGGTAATGGCTGCAAGCTGAAAGAGGGCAGATTTAGATTCGATATAAGAAAGAAACTCTTTCCTATGAGGGTGGTGAGGCACTGGAACAGGTTGCCCAGAGAAGCTGTGGGTGCCCCCTCCCTGAAGGTGTTCAAGGCCAGGTTGGATGGAGCTCTGAGCAACCTGATCTAGTGGAAGGCGTCCCTGCCCATGGCAGGAGGGTTGGAACTAGATGATCTATAAGGTCCATTCCAACCCAAACCATTCTATGATTATATGATCTGTTGTTCCTTTAAACTGTTCACGTTAATAAATGTAAATATTTTACACTGATTCGTACCTCGGTTTAGAAAGATTTTGTCTCACAGGTATCTATTGAGTGCTGAGTTTTTAAGCATTAGCATACATTGGGTTAATTCTGTGGATTTAACTTATTTTTCAAATGTAGGAGACCTTGCAAGCTTATTTTCTAGTCTTTTTTCAATACAGAAAATGCACAATGTACTTTACTACACATCTGTATGTGTTAACTAGTATCATTGCTTTTACGGTTTTCACACACTCTGATATGAAAACTAGTGATATTAAGTGTCCGTTATGGAGGAAAGGGGGAGGCACTACAACACTTAAAGTGAGTTCAAACAAATTGAAATAGAGATGAACCAAAGAAAATAGGCAGTTATTCATAAGACCACCAAATTATGATTTAGTGTCTTCAAAACAGGAATGAAGAAAGACAGGCCAGAAAGCTACATTGGGTGTTGCAGGACTCTACCTGAAGATTTGGATGTGAAATATAAGTGACGAGGAAGAAATGAAGTCAGATGATACCAACATTGCAGATATAAATCCTTTCCCTTTTTATTTACTTCTGCTGAGTGAAGAGTGTCTGTAGATCGGAACGATGTCTGAATGCCCAGGTAGAGCTGTAGGCAGTTGGTGTAGGTGCAGAAACGATGAGGTAGGTTGGAGGGTAAACAATATTTGGGTGCATGAGTCAGGAACAGTGAACGTGGGGAGTGTTATCAGAAGGCCGGCCAGGAGGTGGTGTTTAAATCATGGGCACGAGAGAACATGAAGTCCAAAATAGAATTCTAAAGAATATTCGGAAGTAAGAGAGGTAGGAAAATGTGTTTTGGGTAACTCAGGCACTGATACTGTTGACAGAAGCAGAGTGCAGGGCTAATGAGGGCTGGTAATTGACTCAAAACTTAGGGAAGGAAATGGCTGGAAGGGGGATTACTTAGCAAAGGGAAGTTTTGTGGTCAAATTTATTTGTTTGTTTATTTCAGTAGTAAGTTGATACAAAATTCACTTTTATATTCGTGTGGATAGAACAGAGATCCATTTTATCTATAAGTAGGACATTTTAAGGATTTGAAAGAAGAGAAGAAGAAAATTTCAGTGGTAGGCTATTGATTCAGTGATGTTTGGTGAAAATAAGACAGCAGTTAATGGAACAGTTTTAGTAGTGTGCTTTAAGAATAGGATTTGAAGGCAAGCTTGAAGGTTGATGGAAGAGATAAAGATGAGCGAACACAAAGGAGAAGCAGCTCAGTAGCAAGAGTTTTGAGCTTGAACTCTGTCCAAGGCATCTGCTATTTCCATTAGTACCCACCCCATGAATAGTTACTTAAGTAGTTACCTTGCCATACGGCCTAATATTGGAAAGGTTGACATTCAGCAGGCAGTTCCTTAAAGATTCAAATGTTTCAAATACCTTGGCTTGTTTGGAAACAGTTTTGTGTTTCTGTTTTGCTACAGCGTAATAATTAAGATGATGGAGAGTCTATGTAATCCTGAACAATATCACTGAAACAACTACTTGTTACCAAATACCTAGTCAGCAGACGGAATATGTATTTGTGATCCCAAACCTTGGCATGTGTACTTCTGGGGTTGTGCAGCCATTTCAGATCCCTAAATGACTTGATTAGGGTATGAAAACTGACCATTGACTGACAATTGTGGGGTCCTTTGTCCCTATTGTTACCTGTGAACCTGGTCTTAAATTGTTTTATCGTGGCGTGCAGACTCCTCATGAACAAATGATGCACAGTTAATAGACTTCAGGACTCTCTCTTGATGTCATTACATAGTTGCTCTGAGTATTTTTGTAGATTTTGCAAGCATCAATATCAATTTTATATTTTGCTACTAAAAATCAAGTTTATGCCCATGTCTACTTTGTTTAGGTGTAGTTTGATAATCAGTGTGTTAGTTTTAATGACTGCTTGTTTATGTGCCTTGGTTTGATTTTGTTTTAAATTTAAGATAAGTTTGTTTTAAAGCTGTTACATATATTCTGTTTGTGGCTTTACAGTTCGATTTTTTTTTTTATTATATTCATATTTAAAGCATGTATTCTATCTTGAATAGGCCTGGAGGTTTATGTGTGTCTGCGTTCATGTAATAAAACTTTCGTAATAAATGCACTTAAGGGATCATACTTTTTATGTTGCTGTCTGAAATAGAATTTTCACCTTGAATTGCTTTATAGTTAATATTTCAGTATGGTGTTCCATTATCTTCCTTATATGAAATACTACATTTGAATAATTTCTCTGTTTTCTTCTAGGGACTCAACAACAGCTTATGGCACAAGATGCTTCAGAGAAAGAAGCTTTGGAGAAGATTAAAATAGAAATTGAGGAGGAGCTAAAACATCTTGATGAAGAAATCTTGGAAGGTGCTCTTCAGATTTTCCCATTGCGATTGATACTCTCTATGTGCTATAATGGTGGTTAATTTGTAACAGGTACTCTAGTTGAAGAGATTTTTGGACCTGTTGTATCTCTTTACCCTCCTCCCCCTCCAAGATTTCTACACATTATCACATGAAGTAAAATAGTTAAACGTTACTGTGTGGAGCAGTGGAGTCTAGCCAAAACAAACAATTGAATGACACTTAATAGGTTACTATAAATAATAAAATGTTAGCAGCTCTTAAGCTGCTCCGGTTGATGACAGACCTGAAATCATTCCTCAGCAGCTAACATTCAGAGGAGTTTGGACTTAAACCATGAGATTTCTCACTTCCACCAGTTTTTTTTTTTTGTGACATGCTTTGACCTCTACATGTGACTTCTATAGGACTCCCAGCAAGGGGTGATTTGGAAACAAAGTTTGCTTTGCATGTGTGTTGCAAGTTGGAAATGTGAAGTAGAAAGGCTCCGGATCTGTTCATGTTCGTCCATACAGACCATTTCTAGAAGTTTTAAACTGAGAAGAAAAAGGTTATATGAAATATATATAAGTATTACTTATTATTATATATATAAGTATTACTTTTTAAAAAATGATACTCCAGTTCTGCTGCAGATACGTCCATGGGTGGGCAAATTTTACCATGGAAAAGAAGCTCTCTTGCTGCCCCATCAGTGTTTGCATCAGCTTAAAATTGAGAGTAGTTGCACATTCAGCTCACTTGCTGGTTAGGATGCAGTTGTGAAATAAGAGCTGGAGGGGAAATGTAGCTTAGAGTCATCTATGGCTTGTAAGTGTCACTTCTGGAATATGTTTGGACCATACCTTTTTTACTACAATTTGTTTGTAGCATGCTTTGACTAGAGAGTTGTGGTTTCTTCATCCTTCATGTAAACTGTTGCAATAAGAAATCTCAGACTGTTGATGTTGTTATGTGAGTCTGTTT
>Ga0065711_1040524_pt1 | contig 16879 bp, 9 predicted proteins | sample Hoacrofraction12_FD_59098 | JGI IMG/M metagenome (GOLD analysis project Ga0065711, IMG submission 59098) | Hoatzin crop microbial communities from Cojedes, Venezuela - Epithelial fraction 12 v2 (version 2) | ecosystem: Host-associated > Birds > Digestive system > Esophagus > Crop | place... | reverse complement strand
CTGGCCTGCGCGGGGCGGCGGGGACGACCGGCAGCGCCCGGATTCCCCTCCCTGTGAAGCCAGGCCCAGCAGCAGGGAGGGTTTTTTGCCTCCATGTTCTTTCGGGGCCCGCCGCTCCGTTGACTCAAAATGTCCCTTCTTGCCCAGGGCCTTCCCCCCCCTCAGCCTCCGGGCTTGCGAGGCTGGGACTTTGGTACCGCAGGTGAGAAGGGGCTGGCGGGGAAAAAGCGTCGTAATCTGTTTAATAATTCAGGCGAAGGAGGAAGCGGGAGGGAAATTAATTAATTAATTAAAAAAAAAAAAATCGGCGAGCGCGCGTGATGTGGTCTGCAACAAGTTCCCTGCTGAGGCGAGGTGTCGAAACTTGCGCCGAAGGTGAAATTGCTCACTTCGAAATTTCGCGTGGACGGAGGGCGAAGGTGTTGCCCGGCGCTGCCCGGACGTATTAACGGGTCCTTTTGGTCAAGGGGAGGATAATCCGTTCCTTGCTCCGTAACGGCAAACGCTTCCAGTTTGTGGGGTCGGGAGCACCGATCTGACAGTTCTGTAAACTTCTTATTTTAAGGGGGAGCCTCTGTTTTCTGAGAGCGTAAACAACGCTTCGGGCGGGAGCTGGGGTCTGTGGCGATCTCGCAGCGGCACGGGGCCGCGGTTTCAGAGGTTGCAGCGTACTAACGCGTCACATCTCTCGGTACGGCGTCCGTGATTGACGACGGTTTCTTGTTCAGCTGAGCGATTGTGTATATCGAAACACCAGGCGCCAGAAAAACAAGCCCCGGGATGAAGCTGCAATTTTAAGAGTTGCTCGCTTGCTTTTCCCGCTAGGGAGGGAAGCGCAGCGGGAGAGAAGCGCATACTTGCAGGCTTTATTATCGTAAACTGCTTTTGCGTGCAGAAAAATATTATGCAACCTTTGGAGCTGCACGCTTGATCACTAGCAGCAGCTTAACGTTATCTGGCTTTTGTACTGCCCTTTCGGCGGATTAGAAAATCTCTGGCCGGGTTGCAGCCCTGGAGTAAAGATGACTCTCTCGAAGGAGCTCGGAGGGTGACTTTGGGCCAAGTTTCTCCCAGTTTCATCAACGGGGCGAGAGTTGCAGTTGCTGCCTCTTGGCGCCCGGCTCGCTCGGCCCGGCCCAGCCTTGGAGGAGCGTGGCCCCTTCAGCTCCCCGCTCCCCGGCCTGGTGGGAAGCCAACCCGTTGGCGGTGGAACGAGCTGGAAGCGGAGGCAAAGCTTGTTCGCGCAGGGCTCGTCGAGCTTCGCCGAACACGACGTCTTGGGCTTGGCGCTTGGTTAAAGTGAAGAGGTTGTGGCTGCGCTGCTGTAGCGAAAATGTGTTTTCCTGGTCAGTGTAGAAGCAAAATTGTGCACGCGTTTTGGGAATGAACAATGGTGGGGATTTGAATGGTAGGAAAAACATCCTCACATTTAAACTAACTTTTTTTTTTTTCCCCCCTAGCTAGGAAATTTATTCTTGAAGCAAAAAGTTTTAGGGACCGTGCAGTGAAGGTATTTATCTTGATCTGGTTTCAGGTGCATTGTAAATCTTGCTTAATTTGTTACTGAGACTTAGAGATCATTAGTAAAAGCAACGGATGGGCTAAAATAAGATTTTTTTTTTTTTTTTCTCTTGAGTTAAACTGGATACTTTATTTAATGCAATTGAAATGCCTAGTGCACAACAGGAAGCCAGCTGTTTTGATATTGATAGGAATTTGGCGTTTGTAATAGTCTGGTGGTACGTTGAACTGGCTGTTAATCTTTTAAAAGCTTTCTGTCTCAGACCTGATTCCTTTCTGTTGAAGTAAGTTAGATCCAGCTGAGGTTGCCACATTTGACAACGGTGTCACCTGTAGCACTTTGTTTACTTTCAAGCTTAGCTGCAGCATTAGCTCCTTTACAGTTTCTCTGTAATAGGCCTTATTCTTAATCTCTGGGAACGGTTTTAGGCGTGAGAGGACGCATCATACCCTGTCCCTTTTCTCACATTTGAAAAAATCAATGCAAAGCCCCCCCAGTTTTGGTGGGGAAGGTTTTGGGGGGGGGTGGGTGTTTGTCTGCTTTAGGTTGGCACTGGGGGTTGGCAAGCTCTCATTCCCGAATACCGGTGTGTGGGGGGGGAGTTTGTTGCTGTTCGGAACGTTTGTGCCCCTGAGCCACCACCGTGGATGTCCCAGCTGCACTGGTTCTGTGAACTGGGCAGCTGTCTTGGGGATGGGAGAGGTCTCAGCGGTTCGCGTTCAATGCTTGGTTTGTGCAGCTGTTGAGAAACTGTGGATAGCTCTGTTTTTAGTTGATTCATTTTCAGGTTAGGAAGTGTATTTCATGGTTATAGTGGTAACATGCAGAATACTTATCAAAGATACTGTTGAACTTAAATCACATTCCTTTTCTGTTTTTCTTCTTCTCTTGCATGATTTATTATCTTTCTAAATCTGCTTTATTACATACATCTTTCTTTCCGTGAACCTTACTCCAGTTTTATTCACCTTCTCCCTTGTGCTTGCTTGCTAGCAACCCTCTTGGTGAGCAGAGAGCAAATACATCTTGAAAGGGTATTTTTTTTTTTTTTTTAATTTGCATGTATGGGTGTTTTTTTTTTTTAATTAACAGGCATAAGGCAGTTGCCAAATTGTAGTGTTTTCTTGCTTTGCTTTGAGAAGCTGCGTTTGAGAATACTGATTAACTTTAAATATGAAACTGATTTTCATATTTTCAGGAAACATTTGAGTCTTGAGTAGAAGGCTTCTGTGCAGAGCTAGGAACTGGCTATGAATTTAATCTATTTTGGTAATTAGAGGGGAGAAAGAGAGTAATGTCTTCCATCCAGAATAATTATAAATCACTTGCAGATGGTTTCAGCAGGATGTAAAAATAACAGGTTCCTCCAAGTTATAACAACTATCGTACGGGTTCTTAGATTAACTGTGACCTGCTATTTTTCTGTTTGGGGGAAGGGGGAATAATTCTTAAAAGAAACTTCTATGCAAAGCAGGTGAGCTCAAATTTAAATAATTAAGCAGGAAAGATCTTAACATCTTTAATACTTTGGTAAGACTTTGTTTTCTTCTCAGTATCTAAACATGCATGTGCCTGTTTACTCGAGGAGGATTCTGTCTTTCTGATCCAGCATCGTTCATGTTTACGCAAGATTTAGACTTGAAAATTACTCCACACTCCTGGCGGTGATTTCCCCCCGCGTTCCCCTCCCTAGGTTGATTTGGAAGTGTGCACGTTGCATGGGTGTAGTTGCATCTTCGGACTCTCCTTTTGCGAGAGGTGTAAGGTGTTTCTCTGACTCTCATCTTGTTTGAGTTTTGTGTTGCGGGTTAACTGTGCCTTGGTAAATACAGCTTTTTTCTCTGTGGCAGTTCGGTTATTTGAACATGGCTTCTGGTATTACCTAAACGTACTGCAGTTTCATGCTCATAGCTTGCTGTGTCAGACGGCTCTATGAAATGGGGAGGGAGGGAGCTGGAGGCTGTGGAGGCAGAGGAAATAGTTCCTAGGACATCACACTGAGTTTCCTTGTGTGTTGCCTGCACGCCCATGTCACACCTAGTGCTGCACAGAGTTCTTACTTTGTTTTTTATAGATGATCTGTGATTGTCGTGCATGCAAAGATGTTAGTTTTAGATATGTGTATGTAATTTAAATCTATCTACCTGTAATTAAAAAAAAATGTCTGGGGGATTTTCCGAATTTAAAACGTGTGAAGCCTGGAAGTGGGGGTGTCAAAGTCTAAATTGCCCTCCTTGAGCTAGTAATTGTATAGATCTGATACCTTTACATTTTTCCAAAGGTGTTTACAGTCTCTTCCAATTCTGTGTAGAGCAGGCACATGCTATGTTAGGTGACAGTGTAATTATTAGAAACATGAATATGCTCGTTTTTCTTATGAACAAAACTAAATCTCAAAAACACGCTGATACAGTCAGCGTTTCTGAAGAAGTAGCCTTTTCTTAAGACTCAAAGGTGTCTTAAGACTCGAAGGTGTATCAGGAGTAGAGAGCGCTTAGTGAGCCGGTTATTGATTGTAGGAATAGCTTGGAGCGAGATGTGGACTGTTCACTTGCTCAGGATGTTGCTCGAAAGGGAGCACCTCATGAAGCTATGTGGGAAGAGCAAAATTTTACATACCTCACTGGAAGACCATAACGATGTCAGGTTCAGAAAGTGTAAGGCATGAGTAGGAAAGGAAGGGACTGTAAGCTTGCTGTTGGACAGAAGCTCTTTGAGGAGAGATAGACGGCTGCAGGACCCTTGGAGCGGGCTGTGGAAGCGTAGGAGCCTCGCTCATGTTCTGCAGGGCTTCAGCTGCAGAGGAAATAAATAGCATCACTGGCACTAACGCTGTAGTTATTCATGCATACTGTGGAGACTGAAGCTAATAGTTTTGTACTAGTCTATTTTGGGATAGCTTGCTATATATGTTGCTGTTGAATACTTGATGAGGGTAGGTTGTACCAACACCCAACTTCTGTGGGGCTTTCTGAGTCACTGAATGTTTATTACGTATGTAGATGGTGGTAAAAGCATTAGGTATCAAGAGCACTCATTAGCTTTATTTTTGTGTGCTTGGATGCAAACTGTAGTTGTAACGGTTCCTGACAGCGTATAGAAATGCAGGACTGTAGGTACTACCCTGTCGTCATGGTTTTTTTAGTTCTAGTTTAATTTTCTTGATAAGAAAGGGTTGCTCTTACATTTCCAGCGTTATGAATTGGCCCGTGTTTCCCCTGCACAACATGTCTGTTCTAGTCATCTGATTGCCGTAGCCTAAAATATGTGCTTTGCTAGGCAACGTGAGTTGAGAGGTGAAGTTTGGGCTATAAACTTGAAGCAATTTGCACCATCAGAGACAGCTGTGTGTAAATGAATAGGCTGTAGAGATTTGAAAGTGGAAAGAGGAAAAAATTTGGCCTAACACGGCAAGGTAGTCATTTGAAAGGTCAAAAGAGTTGCCTCTGTTCACCTAGGGTTATGGTTTTTTCTTTTAAAACAAGGCTGGAAAATTTTAAAAGTGCACATGTGACTGCTTTTTAAGGGGGTGTCTTGGCTTGCTGGACTCCTTAAGTATCCCCAGCCTTAAGATTTTTCCCAGGAGTTAGTACAGACATTGGTATAGTGATACGTTTAGAGTTTGAGCATTTCTACTAATAAACAGTTACGTCAGGGGTGTTCGGTAGTACGTAATGCCACTCCAGTGTGTAGGCTTCCAGAGCTTTGTGTTGTGTTTCGGAGTGCTCCTTAACATCCAGTCCATATGTGCTGTGTCGTTGGATTTTTTGAACTACTTTAAATACGCTGCGTTTCAGATGCACGTATATAGTTTCAGAAAGACCCAGCATATCGTAATACGTGTGATAAATCAGTACTGCAATTTAACACTGTAGCTAATTACTTTGTCTTCCACTATAGGTTGCACAGAGCATTGAGGATCATCATCAAGAAGTAATTGCTTTCTGCAGAGAAAAAGGTTTCCATGGTTTGGTTGCATATGACTCCGATTATGCATTGTGCAACATCCCTTACTATTTCAGTGCCCATGCCCTAAAACTGAGCCGTAATGGGAAAAGTCTCACAACAAGCCAATACCTAATGCATGAAGTTGCCAAGCAACTGGACCTGAATCCAAATCGCTTTCCTATTTTTGCTGCTCTTTTAGGTAAGTGAAGTAATAAAAGAACTCGATGCTGCTAGTCGGACTTACGATTTCAGTTTCTAGTTGTTGTTTTAAAATATGCGTGTGCAATTTGACAGAGCGCCTAGACGAAGACATCGCTTTGTTGCAGACATTCCTACTATACCTGAGGTGGGCCGGATGTGTATTTATGAGGCCAGACGTGCCAAATTTGTAGAGACCTGCGAGCGATGCAAATTGTGGCTGTCTAGAAACAAGAGTAGAAAGTAAGAATTCTGCAAAGCTCTGCCTAGCCAAAATGTTCTTAGTGGGTGGGTGGGGAATCGGGGCAATTGTGGTTCTACTAGTTTTGGTTTTAGATGAGGTCTACTTTTAAAAATACGCTTTCCAGACTGGGAAAGTGTACTCTGTCCTGTTTTGTATTCTACCTAAAAATAACATACACAGAGTGAAGATTTTTGGGTTGTAGGGGCTTTTTTTCCCCTCAGGAATGAGTACTGGACAAATGTGACAGCACGTCAGCTGCACCAGAAGTATTTTATACTACATAACTGAGCGAAACTCCACATTCCTGAAAGCATGGGCGACCAGCATCTTACCATTCCCGTAGTGTTGTTTATGTAGTTTCTTAGCACTCCTGCTCCTAATGCTAAATGATGTGGTATTTTTAAAGGAGCTTAGGTAGGAAGAACTTCAGTTTGATGTCTCTGCTTAAATGGGACAATTTTAACACACTCTGTTTCCACAGCAGTGGTAGAGAATAGCTGTCATACTCTCTCAGACAGAAGAGTGAATTAATTACTAGCTGACTCCAATGAATAAGATCTATTTAGAACAGCAGGCTAACTTCTTTGTGGGTAAATAAGCACGGAGCAGCCATGTTCTTGATCTTGTCATACTGAGCAAACAAACTGAGGAAACTGATTTTTCTTTTTATGTTCTCACTGACTTTGTGTTTTAGTATGAGTACATGAGAGAAGAATAAAACTTCTCGTTTGAAAGCCGTGAATGAGAGAGGCTGTGTATTATTGCTTTAGCATACTGATATTTTAGTAGTCTTTAGTATGAAGTTGTTTCTAGTCCAGGCAGGTACCTTCCATAGTAAGAAGCAAAGAACCAATGCATGTTACAGCAGAAAGCCACAAGTATCTGACTAGTTGAAGATGCTTTTTGTTAGTGTATGTTTTTCATATCCAGAATGGTTACCTGGCTGAGTGGAGGAATGCCAGATGATTGGCTAAGCTGCAATTTAAAACAAAAAATCTGGATAAACTGCAGGAGAGACTAGTATTGCTAGGCTTTGTTTTGAAGTCTATAAATAAGTTGTTGCATGCCAATGCAGTGAGTAAGAATACTGCTTGGAAAGCAGTTTCACCTTGCAGATAGGCTTTATGGAGTTAATGTGAAGTACGTGTGAACGACATCTTCTAGCTTGTCACAGAATTACAGCTGCATGGCCAGCTGAGGCATTGCTTGGTTACATTAAATGGTAGGCGAAAAATATTCGGCGAAATTTTCTGAAGGGTTTGCAGTTTTGTGCGAGAAGCTCTTGATATCTTCCACAAAAAAATATTTTTCAGCTTCCTCTTAGGAGAAAGAAACTTGAGGTCATTGCACATGATTACTAGAGAGATATTTTGTAGCTTTGTTTTTTTTTCCCAAATTGGTACAAAGGTTAAAAAAACCCAGTTCAGCTACAAGTTTAGTTTTGTGTATTCTTTTGCATTTCTTTTGTGTGTGGATTCAGTACGAGTAAGCAGACTAAAGTTTATGGGAGTCAGGGTTAGAACAGAAGATACTTCGGAGGTCTTCCTGCGACGAGGGTTGTGGGGTGTTTTTGTATTAGTGAATATTAGGAAGTGTAGGGATTGGGTGGTATAAATTGATTATATAAGCTTACAACAAACAGGTGCTGTTTGACTTAAGGTACTGGCAACATTTTTTAACTTTTGCAACCTTAGGAGTATAGTAACTTGTTTTTCTAATAAAGTTAATGCATCTTAAGTACGTAATTGTGTGTAGTGTGGCATACATTTAAAGCAGGGTGGCTTATTCAGATCTAAATTTTTATGGTTTTATTTAATATCTCAGGACTTATTAACTTCACAGGGCTTGTTAACTTCCCAGGTTACTCTGCCCTTGCTCCTGTGGCCTCTTTGGGTGACTTTTGAACCTGATAAGTAGAATGAAGAAAATTACGATGGGGAAGAATAAGCGAGGCTTGATTACATGGGAAGGCTTATGGATCTGTTATATTGCTCTTTTGTTCTGGGTACATCAGTGTAACTCCCCATGCTGGTACTTTGTCTGCAAATAAATTAATGTATTCTGAAATGATTGCAGTTAAGCTGATGGTTTAATTTTACAGTTACAGAAGACCAGAACTATCGCAATAGTTGTGTCAGTATTCACTTTTAGGTCTGCAAATCTGTTTCCCTGTATACGGAAAACTTCTTCGTTTTCAGATAATTTCTTGTCGTTAACTTCAGGGGTCAATTTGGGGATGCTGAAAAGAGAAAAAATCTTGAATGATTCAGCCAAACATTCAGCAGTTGGAGGAGCCGGGGGAATGACACCTAACTGGTCAATTAAAAAAACGTTCTCAGTGGCAAAGAACTGGGACTGAGTTATGTTCAGGAATACAGTCTCTATTGAAGTATTCCAGCCAAATATTTTTCTGACTGTACCAAATAGGGAAATTTTTAAAGCTTACTTTCTGAGAAGGTTATGTATACACTGTGGTTGGTTGGTTGGTTTTGTAGCTTTTTCCTTCTTACAGCTTTCCATGCAGAAGGGTTTCGTTGCTCTAGCTTTATAATATAAGGAGTATCCTTGTCATGGGTAGTTGAAATGTCGCCAAGATACTGTGTGCTCTTAAAAAGTTCTGTCCAAATTGCTGTTGATGTAAACAGGGAGTTCATTTGGGTTCTTTTGTAAATTTTTACTCAAATACTTTAGAACGATTTAAAAAAAAAAAAAGCTTCAGCAGTAGAAAAACAAACACAGTGTGAGGTATAGGGATGTAATTCAGTGAACTCTTTAGAAAGGGCAGTAGCTTCAATTAGTATCTAATTGCTTTAAAAAAACCTAAGGCATACACTATAATAAGCCATTAAAATGGGAAAAATCAATATATGTTGAAATTTTTCAGCCAGGTCAAGAAATAGAGGTTGCTTATGTAACGTTGATCTCTTTCCCACTGTGACAGTACTTTGTAACATGGGCTTAGTTACGTAGTCTCATTCTGTTTCTCAGTAAAATTTTAGAACTATGTAAGGTAAGTACAGGCATCACTTTTTATTTGGACTACAGAAGACACTGCTGCACTTCAGCATCCTAAATTCTACAGTTCAGTGTGTGGTGAGAATTGATCAAATGGTCAGATAGTCCTATGTTCAAGGGGATGGAATTAACTGAAATGACAGATGGAGACCTAACAAAATTGAAGTTTCGGTGGAAGGGAGAGGATCTCTGACTGTTTTAAAAGGTAGTCTTAGCATCTGCAGGAGTTGTTAGTTGTTAGTTATCACAAAACTGTCTAGTGGTCTGGCTTTAAGTGATTTTTTTCAGACCTGCATTATAAAGGCTGTCTAATCGTACCGTGGTTAGATTAGTAAGAATGTGGCTGTTCTATTCAAACTTGTTGAAGCTTTCTGATGTGAGTCTAAAGTTTAGCTCCCTATGAATAAAGATTATAATGTCTCCCTGCCGGAGATCTCAGCAGTAGGTGAGATATTGATTGGATACGGAGACTTCATTCTCTAAAAGGGCATCTGCTAGTCGCCGGACAATGGACAGCTTTCTCGATTTTCACGTGTTAAAGAGCATTAAAAGCAAACAAAATTATTTTACAAGCAAAATATTAAGAAAGTAAACAAGGGTTGTCATATTCAAAGAATCCAGTCGTATTCTTTGAGTGAGAGTTCAAGATATTGTCCAAACTGTGAAATTTCAAAAAAAAAAAAAGCTGTAAATATATTAACAGCAGTGAGAACTATGCACTCACTGCTAAGCTGCTGCTCTATAAGACCAGATATTGAAAATACCCTGAAGTTTTCCTCTAGAAGTGTAGTGATACATTCTGTTTAGCTCTTCATAAAGTTTGGATCCACAGACACTGAACTCTGTCAGTGGTTGATTAATTAGTCTTTGATTAATTCAGATATTTGAAATATTATTTATAATGGTTATTTATAATAGATTAATATAAATACATATGATATTTAATATATTAATTTTTTTTTGGTTTTTTGTTTTTTTTTTTTACTGAGCTTGATGAGCTTTGGAAAAAAACCCAAAATAATTTAAGCAATCTTCCATTTGGTATGAACAGCTTTGTAAATGTGGCCACTATCTTTAATCGTTGATTCATATTCAACTACATAATTTCCCAATTACTTTGATGCTACCAGCCCAGGCTCCTGTCTGAGCTGGTCAGGTCAGCAAAAGGCGCTTGAGGAACTGGGAACGGGCTAAGTGTCGTTGGAGCTGCCAGCCTGCCTGAGGGTTGGATGAATCTGCCTGGTGTGGCTTGCTGCTTGACCCACGCTGCGTGGTGGAGCAGAGCGCAGACTCCAGAGGCACTGCCGAGGTGGATGGGGAACAGCAGGTGCTGGGGTGCCGGAAGGGTTTACTGGCTTCTGTGGGAGAGCAACAGAGTGTGTTCTGACACTGGTACACCTGCGTTACTGCAGCCTGTTGAGGATCCCCTCACAGGACGCGCCAGGTTGAGCTTGACGCCGTGTCTTGTGACTGGCTCTGTCACTGCTGTAAGGGAGCTGGGTTTGGTGGAAGAGTGCTCCTCGAACAGAGCGACGTGCGTCTTGCTCTGGCGGCAGCGTGCTAATTAGTTTTTTCTGGAGTAACAAAAAGATGTCTGCAAGTTTAATCTCTCTTTGTTGATCCTATTGAGGACTGACGGCAGATCCATTTTGCTGCATGTAGGATCGGTATGTAATGTTTAATGGTGTACTTAAACAAAGTTCTGCGTTATGTTCTAGGTAATCATATTCTACCTGACGAAGATTTGGCTTCCTTTCATTGGAGTTTACTTGGTCCAGAACATCCACTAGCTTCACTTAAGGTACAAATTTAATATAACCGCTAGCAATTAAGCTGAAGTCAATCATAACAGTTAATCAGAGCAGCGTAATAGGTTAATTCACAGCAGCTACGCAAGGCTCTTCTTCTCGATCACCCTCGGGTGTCCCAGTCCCTCTCTGTTGACTGCAGAGGATACCTGGGGCGATTAGCCTTATGAGGCTAAACTTATCCTTCCTGATCCCCCTCAGTGCCCTTCAGCTATGTGAGCCATGCACTCAAGAGCTTCAGGGTGGTTTTGCTTTGAGAATGTAGCTTCTTACTCTCTTCTTAAGAGGAGAGTTTTTTTGTTTAGTCATGTTGTTCAACTGTCAAAAATAATTAGCTGAATATCTTCCTGCCATATTGTTTTATTTTCCACTGATCTATGTTTGTATGTAATTGTTAGTTTTCGGTACTGCTTAAAGTGTATATATGCTAGAGAATAGATTGCACAAGGAAGCTGATGTGGCCTTCAGTAGGTTTTTTTTCGGTTAGTTTTGTTTTTTGAGACAAGTAACTTGTGTCTGATGCTCTTAGTTTACAGTATGTATGTTCTGCTGCTTCATCACACTTGCTTTGTGCACCTGCCGTGTAGGCAGCTATAAAAGGGAAGCTGGACACATCAGAGAATGGGATAATAGCGACCTACCTTTCTCTCTGCCACAACAGACATACCTTTTTCCCTCTCTCCCGAAGGGTACCATATAGCAAATCAATCTGCTTTTTGTAAATTCTGTAAGACTGTTTTGTTATATCTACGACAAAAATAGGTGGGGTTTTCCCCCTTCTGTTCCAAAAGTTTATTAAGCATTGAAAAATTGTAACTTATTTTGCTGAAGGTAGAATTGAAAAACAGTTTCAAGATTTTCAGCAGAGTTTTTAAGGCTTGCACATGCATTGCTTAGTGAACAGCTGTGACAATTTGATGTTACGCTCATCCCCTATTTTGCTGCCGCTCCTGTGTTCAGAAAGGTAAGTGTCAGCACGTTGTAGTGGCAAAACAAAATATGCATGCATGTTTGCTACTTTTTTGTAAAACTTGGGATGAAAAAAATGAGACTGAGTGTGCCTGTATTTTCATTTTTTACTAAAAGGGTTAAAATGTAGGACTTCTCTCAAAGTGGTTGATAAACTTTCTGATGTTCAGAATATTCTTCTGTGTTTTAGGCTGAGTAGACTTGTTTTACAGCCAGTTCAGAACATGACTTCAGACACTCAGAGCTTCTGAAAAGCCTTCTAAATATATACTGAATTACTTGAATGAAAATTGGATATTTGTCACCTTTGCTTCTAGATTTACATTTTCAGTGGAAACACCAGTTGGGCTTTGTAGCTGGCATCCTAAGGAAGTGAAACTTGTTTCTTTAGAGCGTCACTGGGCTGTCTTAAGCAGTCCTCCCTGTATTTATTTAATCTGTTGGCCGATGTTAATCAGATTTGAATGCAGTTCCCATTCGGCTGTTACAGGCTTGGTGAAAACTGATACACTGTTAGCAGTGAAAAAGACCCAAATTAGTGTCCTTACTGAGGGAAAAGGCTTGCGCAACACATGATTTGTTTCATTTCACAGCAGCTTGCTGGCCAGTTAAGTATGTAGCCCCAGACTAACCACAGCATTTCTGTCTCCTGGCTGATAATGATGTCAAAGGGAGAGAAAGAAGAAGGTCTAAAGCAACAAGGACACAAATCTACAGGAAACCAGTCTTTGTTAGTTGCAGGTCGTGGAACAACTTACTGTTTGGGGTTTTTTTTCAGCTTCAGTTTCAACAGTGCTCATGGTTTGAAATTATAGCTTGTTTCAGTAGCTCATTAATTCAATTTAATTTCATTTGACATACTAGTATGTCAATGATGTCATTACAGCTCTCTCTGTAGAGACCTCTTCTGTTAATTGTAGATGTGCGGAAAGCAATACTCCTTGCAAATTTTATGGGTGCTTAAAAAAATCTTAGACAAGTTTATATTAGCCACAAGCTTGATAGCAAGAAGTAGTTTCAGAGCAGTTAAAAAAGTGCACGCTGTCCTGCAAACTGGAAATGGAATGGAAGCTGTGGTTGCGGAGGATGTCATCCCTGGGCTATACTTACAACCTTCGCTTTGTTGCATCTATTTAGAGTTAGTATTGAGTATTCTCCATACTCGGGAACCAAGGGCTGTAATTCCACACCTCATTCAACTCAGGATTTAGAAAACTTGTTCTCGCCATGTAAAGATTTTAATCTTTTGTGTCTAAGCCAGTGTGGTCTTGAGCATCAGAGTTAACAGATTCAGTTCCCAATGGTCTGATCTGTTGCTTTTCAGTGAGAACTATGGCAGTAAATAATGTAGCATTTATTTTCTGCGTTCTTTCTCACTCTTTTATGATGACATAGCAAAATGATTACTCTTCGTTCCAGAGAAGCTTTGCTAGTTCACCAATTAAAAAAGGTAACTTGGAAAAGAAACTACCAGTCTTTGCTGATAGAAAATTGGTGTATCTGCTCAGGTGTCGATACAGTGAGGTGAAAAGAAGCAAAACTGAGGAACCTGTACCTCTTTTAAAGAGGGCTATGAGGGTGGTGCGCTGAGTAGGCTTGGGAAAAAGGAAAGGAAATAGAAACCTGAGCAAAGAATCCATATTTCACATCTAGAAGGAAATGAACTATGAGGGTGGTGCGCTGAGTAGGCTTGGGAAAAAGGAAGGGAAATGGAAACCTGAGCAAAGAATCCATATTTCACATCTAGAAGGAAATGAACCTCACAGTCAGGACAACATCTTTACATGCTGGATAAAAAGCCATGCCTTTCAGAAGACACCAGCAGTGACCATCAGCTAAGCAAAACTGTCTAAGTTCCATGGGCAAACTTAAATGAAGAGATTTGCATTGCTGTTGCTGCAGAAGGTAATATGAATCAAAAACTGACACTGCAAGCGGTTCCGAGTCAGGATCTTGTCTGTCTGAACGTACCTGTGTAAACAGGTAGTATATCCCGTAGATGTGTAGACCTGTGCTTGCATCCTGTTCCCTGACTGAGAGCAGAGTTCACTGAAATGACCACCTAGATCAGAAGCTGAAACAAGGAAGGAGTTGATAGACTTCCTGGGAAATAATTTGACCGCTAGACCTTGTTTGGAAACTAGCATACTACTTTTTTTTTATTTGCGTACTTTGAGATTTATCTTCAAGACAAAGACAGTTCTCATTCTGGGAAAGTTTCTGGATGGAGCTTCAAGATCAGTGCATAATACCATCAGAAGGATATTAGGAGAGTGGTTGCTTGTCTCTGGCATGAGTTGTTGTCTATGTGGGAGCACGTGCCACCAGAGAAGTGCTGTCTCTTTTCACAAGGTAACCTTAGAAACAAGTCTTAATGCAGTCTCCCTTTTTGAAAAAGAAGAGTGTGCAGGGAAACTTTGAGATTACCATCTTCATTTTGCAGTGGATCATCTTACCGTTAGGGATGGTTTTAGAAGGATGAATTCATTGGACTGCCTTTGGCAAACTCTTGATATGCCCACCATCCAATATTCCACATCTGTTTTTACCTGGCAGAATGAGTTAACTGGTCTCCTTGGTTGTTTTGTCTGGGTAGAGAGGCAAAGGGAGATGCGTCCAGAAAGCAATCCAAAATAAGCAGGTTAGGCGCCTTCTCTGAATTGCTTTAGGAAATTCCTGTCTTTCTCTGTTGACTTCAGAGGGTGTCTGCCAGAGGGAGACTAATATGCTAAGTAGGTGCTTAGGTAATCTTCTCCGGCTCAGACAATAAAGGTGGTACTCTTAAGATATGCTTAGAGTAAGTGTCAGTCTTTTTTTCTTCTTTTTTTTGATGCTAGGGGTCATAGGATGATGCAGGTCAGAAAGGATCTCAGGAAGTCATCTAGTCCAACCTCTTACTGAAAGCATGGTCAGCTTGAGGTCAGAACAGGTTGCTCAAGGCTTTGCCTAGATTAGTCTTGAAAATCTCCAAGGTTGCAGACCGCACAGCCTGTCTGGGCAGCCTGCTCCGTGGTTTGACAGTCCCAATGGTAAAAATGTTTTGCCTTGCATACAGGCTGAACTCATCTTGTTTCAGGCTATGTCTGTTGGCTCTCATCCTTCCACGGTGCACCACTGTGAAGAGCCTGGCTCCGTGTGCTTGATAACCATTTTGTAGGTATTGGAAGGCTGCTGTTGGGTGTCCCCAAACCTTGTCTTTGACTGGCTGAAGAAGCGCCATTTCCTCAGCCTCTTTGCGTAGAGCAAGTGCTCCAACTCCTTAACCATCTTGATGGCCTTCTGCAGAACTAGCTCAGCTCTTTAGACATCTGGCTTGTAGTGGGGAGCCCGAGACTGAATGCAGTGCTCTAGAGGTGATCTAACAAGCGCCAAGGGGTGAGATCCCTCGATCTGCTGGCTGTGCTCCTGCTGCACAGCCCGGGGTGCAGCTGGCCACCTGTGGTGCCAGGGCTCCATGCTGTGCCTTTTCAGCTTGCTGGTCTTCCAAGAGCCCTGAATCCTGTCTGGCGCAGCTCCAGCCTGCAGAGTAGCTGGGGGTTATTCCTGCCCAGTTGCAAGACTTTGTTTTTGTCATTGTCACGTTGCTTCAGGTTGCTATTAAGCTCATTCCTGTAGCTCGTCTAGGTCCTTCTGGATGGCGGCCCAGCCTGCGAGTTCTGGCAATGTGCAGGCTTGTCACGCAGGTTGTCTCGTATGAAGCCTATCTGTACTGCGTTTTTGGCTTGTGTTTCTGCTCTCCCCTTTGCTTTCTGACATCATTTCTGTTCCGCTGTTTGGATTGTGTTCTCTGAGAGTTCTATGCGTATGAATTGTTAGCAATGATTTCCATGTTGGGTGTATTGTTGTTACCCTCAAGACAAGCAGAAGTAGAAAGAGGTCAGTTTCCCAGCCAGGACGGAGGGAGGAGGAGAAAGAATTTCTAATTGAGTAACACAGTCTTCAGGGAAAAGCCGAGCTTTGCTGGTTTGAGAGGATTTTAAGTCATCCAGGGAACTTCTTGCCTCTTCAGAAAGCTTGTCATTAGATCGGATGCGCTACCAGATCGTAACATTAAATGTTTTTAACATGAAAAGTCTTATACAAGATCCAAACAGTTCGGATGCGACCTCTGATAGATATTACTAGACAAAAAGAACAAAACCCAGGCAATTTGTTGTAGTATTCTTCCTGTCTTTAGCCTTTTCTCTCACCAGTGAATAAAAAATGTTCACTGTGTGTCACCTCACAGTAACTGAATGTTCGAGGTCTCTTTTTAATGGTTTGAAAATAAAACTAAACTGATTATCTGTTTCCAGCAGGCACAACAGTAAATGCTGGTACTTGTGTTGATTAGCTTTTAAAGGCTTCACTTCCTGGAGACAGTGGGCAACTGGAGTTGTCCCAGAATTGTCCAGTGTAGCTTAGATACCTTCTACAGTATCCGAATAATCCCGTGGAGTGAGGCGTATGTGAGTCTGTTCTCTTTCAATAAAGCATTTTTGCAAGTTGTCAAAACCAAGACATTTTTATCTTGTGGCTTCTGGGCTTGTGATGTTGCACTCTGCATTTCATTTTGACAAATACGTATGTAGAATTAATTTCCTTTCCCCACTTAATCTTTTCAGAGCGCATTAATAGGTTGCTTGTGATTTTTGTCAGTGGTCTGTCATGAAATGGAAGTAGTCCTTTTACAACTAGCAAAGAAACCGTGCCGTTTTCAGATGTCATGCTTTCTAACCTGATCACCTCCAAGTGTACAATCCACCTCCATGTCTGCCTTTCCAAAATTGATTTTCCATGTTGTTGCTTGTCTGGAACTCTACAGAAGAGGATGAGGAAAAAAATAGCTTCTAGGAAGAAATCTCTTGTAGTGAGAATTGGTAAAATATGCTGCTGATTTTGCTCTGAAATGCTTTCTGTGCAACTAAAAGTAAGTTTGAACCATGAACATGTTTTCTGTAACTTTTGCTGTTAAGTCTACATTTTAGGGGACCTAATATATGCTTCTAAATATCTCAAGGGTGGGTGTCAGGAGGATGGGGCCAGACTCTTTCCAGTGGTGCCCAGCGACAGGACAAGGGGCAAAGGGCACAAACTGAAGCAGAGGAAGTTCCAGCTGAACCCGAGGAAGAACTTCTTCCCTCTGAGGGTGACAGAGCCCTGGCCCAGGCTGCCCAGGGAGGCTGTGGAGTCTCC
>Ga0065711_1040523_pt1 | contig 16879 bp, 14 predicted proteins | sample Hoacrofraction12_FD_59098 | JGI IMG/M metagenome (GOLD analysis project Ga0065711, IMG submission 59098) | Hoatzin crop microbial communities from Cojedes, Venezuela - Epithelial fraction 12 v2 (version 2) | ecosystem: Host-associated > Birds > Digestive system > Esophagus > Crop | place... | reverse complement strand
CCTCACCTCACGGCGCCCGGCCCGGCGATGGCGGCCAAGCTCCCCTCCGCCGGGGCAGCGCCTGAGGACGACGGGCGCGGGAGCCGAGCCGCGTTCGGCCTCCTCCGTGGCGGGCGAGTAGCGGCCTGCCGTGAGGCGCGGGCCGGCAGCCGGCCTGCAAGCCGCCGGGAGGGATTTCTGCTTCTTTTCCTCCTTTCCCACCATCGGAGGCACAAATTAATCCGTCCTGGATGTGTGTGTGGGCGTCTAAGAAGCAGCGCAGCCGGCGTCGGGTGTCTCCTCACCCACCATGGGCATCGGGGGCAGCTGGGGTGCGCGCCCTCGCAGGGAGCAGAAGCCTTGCTGGGGAGCAGCGCCAGAAAAACTCTTTTTTAGGTTCTTTTTCCCTTTTATTTAGTCCCCTCGCCTCTGCCCAGAAGCCCTCTGGAGCCCCCACGTAGCCCTCGTCCCCCTCTGGCAGCTGCGCACCCGCTCCTGGCTCTGTCTGAAGCTCTCCTGGGGCTCTCGGGGTGGATTCGTCCTCAAAAGCCGCGAGGAGTCGAGTAAAAAGCAGACACAAAGTAGAGCTAAGAAGGGCCAGGTACGGGGCACGGTAGCAGCTCGGCACAGGTGAGCAGCCAGACACGCAGCTCTTGCTGAGGCACGTTGCGTGGATGCAGGCTCCCATGTTGTTCTGTAAAGCACCAAACAGAACGAAATCATAACTATCAGTTTTCGTTTTTGTTCTTCTGTAGAAGAATAGGTGGTTTTCCTAAAACAGAGACAGAAGATTTAGTAGGCAAAGTTCTTCCTGTACCCCCAGTTATTTACTTACTCTAGGCAAGATGATAATGAGTGCTTTAAAGCTGTTTGGATACTAAATAAATGGGCATCAGACAGCTGGAGAGAACCAAAATTATGCTATTTTCCCCGCAAACACGTAAGTTTTTGAAGAGCAGTTTCCTCCTGGTCAACTGTTGGAAAGTCTGATGCACCATGTTTGATGGTAGCTGTTCAGCTTCACTTACCTACTTCAGGGATGCTTCGAGTTTTAATCAATTAAGAGTGCATGAATCGGAAATATTTTGTTGAAACTTGTCGCAGAAATACAGAAAATTGCCCCCAGTGCTTGGGTTGAACTCGTGCTCGCTGGTTCCCTAGCTGGGCCAGGCGCCCTCAAACCCTTATAGTCCTTGTTCCCTTCCTCTTGTCTCTGGATTGTGCTTCCTTCACCGTTAAATTCACCTTGCTTCATCTTCTGTCCTGAAGTTCCTTCAGCACCAGACCTTCTCCCGGTCACAGCCGGGGCAGTCCAAGCCACGTCCTCACAAGAGGCTCAGCGGCAAGGACCCGCCGGCCCAGTGCTCCGCCAGGCACTGGCACGTCGCACACTTGTCACTGTTACTCCAGAGTACGCTTCTTGACTGTGTTATATCCAACCTTTCCTGCCACTGCAGGAGTTATATCTTTTGGCTTTCCCTGGCCTATGATTTGCATTAATTCCTCAGAAAGCCACTGTCAGTTTTCTTCTCCCTTTATTGGCACAGCTACCAATTTTTTAATCCTTGATGGTTTTTCTTAATTAAACTCATAACTTCTCCTATTTCTCTACTGCAACCCCAGATTAAACCACACGTTGGCCTCCCAAGCATGCCAGGTACCTCTGTACCACTGGCTTTCAGTTCTGGAAAGCTTCCTCAGACCTCCAGGCTTGGCACTTGCAGAACCCTCTCCATCACTGGTCTTCAAAGAGGTTTGTGTTTCCCTCAACAGACTTCTGCCTGCTTTTTGCTGACTCAGCTCAAAATCCTGAAAGGGAGTTGACACGGACCACATGCTTCCAAGGTTTTTAACACTCTTAATTTCTCCATCACCTCTGCTCAGTTTCCTTCAATATTTCTTCTTTATGCAAAGGAAATTTATCTTTCATTCTGGCATCTGCCCTGCCACCCGCCTTTGTGAACATGAAAGCAAAACTGTCAGGGATTTTTTTTTTTTTAATTTTTTTTCTTACACAATGCCTATCAATAACTCTTAGCAGCTTTTAGAGTCTTTCCATTGCTGATCTATTATTCCTTTGGCCCATGCAACGTTTCTTATTATTTATTATAACCATTTTCACAGTCTTCCCTTCATTTCCCACAGTGCCTCATCTTGTCCCTTCTTTTGCTCCTTGCATCATTCTGAATTTGCAGTTTTGGGACCAAATGTTGGCACACCCTTGTTCCTCTGCACCGGCAGGGCTGCAGGAGCTCCTGGGTAGGTAACCGGCCACTTACGGTGGGAGAATTCAAAGGGTGGCAAAACTCAGACAATTTTGATTCTACAGGTATACAGCACGAGAGGGAAGGCAGCAAAGAGCTTGTCCTGACTGCAGACGTCACTGGCCATTTTATACCAAGTGTATTTATCACACTATAATATCATATATTGCCTTTTTGATACCTACCCTTGTGTATTTTCCACTTCCTTCCATTTCATTCTGATTTTCTTCCAACTTTCTGCTTGTTTTTCCCAAGAAAAATTTCTCTGTTCCCTGTCCTGAAACTCCGTTTACTTTTTGTGACAGCAGCCACAGACTGTGGTTACTACCTCTACTCAGCGTAAAGCACCAAACAGAACGAAATCGTAACTACAAATTTTAGTTCATCTGTGATGTACACTGTGAGGGCTCTAAAAATCTGTGAACCTTCATAACTAATGCTCCCCATCCATGTCAGTACAGAAGGAGAAGGTTTGGCTCTGTGAATTTGAAATTAGACACCTAAGAGAATAAATCAGTCCTTTTACCAAGAAGCAGAAATTGCCCTCATCTATGTAAACAAAATCCCTCACTCAAGGATGATTTCAGATTTTTTCTAGCTGCAACTTCCAGTGAGATCTTTGGAAACCCTCTTTTTTCCATTACCCTCACCTGAAGTTGTTCTCAGCTCAACTCTGGTTTTTAATAGCTGTGACCACCTTAACTCCTACAAAAGTAAGCGCTAAAAAGCCACAGCCCCGAGGGTCAAAGTGGAAACGCTCTTTATTTATACGGAGCACATTCAACTGTCACGCAGTTCCTGCCTGGCTTTTGTGTCACCGTTATTAATAGGCTGCTCTAGCCCTCCCTGCCTCGGTGTGTGCTCGGCTTTCGAGGACGAGCAGCACCACCTTGGACACTGCGTGGGACAAGGGAACCAATAAAAAGACACTCATGAAAATGACCATTTCAAGGGAGATGATAAAATATCATTATGTGAAATGGATTTGCTGGCACTCCTCACCAAATTTAGCACCTACTAAATTATAGAAACCATTATTCCTCTTATACAGAAAAGTCTGAAACTTTCCTTCAAAGATGTATTTTATTGTTGTAAGTGGGGCTTAGATATATTTTTGCCTTGTGATATATTCCCACGTATGAAATTTTCTTAGAGATACAACAGGCTCTTGTTCTACTAGTAATTTTATTGATTAAACGGGACAATACTTCTCTTTTCCTACAGTGCAGGAATATTTCCCTCCCAGACTGATACAGCTGTATTTTATTAACAGCACATCCTACCTGAAGTAAACCAAAATACTTCTACGTACAAAAATACCGCTACACCTCCAAAGTGTGATTCATCTAAATCTGCTCCCTGTGCTTTCCTGCTACGTTTTCTTAGACTCTGTGTGCTCACTGGCCTTGTCCAGCGTGCCATTAAAGGCGGTCAATGCAGAATGGCCTGTCTGGAGTTGCAGGAAGGGGGTTTTTTTTCCACTTTCACTGAGTGAGCACTCTGGGAAGACCAGAGGCTGCAGAGCAGAAGTGTTTGGCGAGTCTATAATCAACCTTCCATCCCCTGGCTGGGCGGGCTGGGTGCGGGAGGCCAATCTAATTGAACAGAACATCAACGCGCCAAGGGAGTCAAGCGTCTGAAGAAAGTTGCCGGGAGAAAGAGGAGCGGGTTGGAGAAGCAGGTGCCTCACGCAGGAAGGAGACGTGACCTTGCAGGACGAAGCTAAAGCTGGTAGGAACGCTTGCTGCGGACGCCTAAAGGGCACCCGTGCTGCAGCTTCCCAGCAGACGTTGCTCCAGACGTACATCCGAGAGGCAAACGTGGAAGGGAGATGGGCTGATCCTGTTTGATCACCAAGCACAGCAAAAGTGGAAAAGAGCGGATGCACCTCTGGAAACAGTATTTTTCAGCTTCCTTTTTAACATCAAGAAACTTTGAAACACCTGCAGTGGGAAACAAAAGGTTAATTAAAAAGAACCCCAGTCTTTGCACTAAACTGATTGCTGGGACTCCTGCCAGCCTGGGAAGGTTAAAGAGCTCAAGCATGCGTGGGCTGCGGGGGGAATGGCTAAAATTTACAGCTAGCTCCCTGGAAAGTCACAGTTCAGCTGTTCTCCCGGAGCAGGTGCTCATGGGAGCGGGCCTGTCCCTTTCAAAGCGTGAAGATTGATGAAGCCTTCGCTCTCACCAACTGTAAATATACAACCAGCCTTGTCAGAGCAGGTTTGTAACATCACTTGCTGACAGCAAGAGATTTTTTTTAACCTCCTAAACACACACACACGCCTACCCCACACAGACTCACACACACACAAAAAAAGTACTAAAAAAAAAAAAACCCACCAAGATTTTCTCAGGAAACAGAGAAAAGCCAATAAATAAAGTGGTGTGAAAGGCATTTATGTTTTCCCTGCCCAGAGAGGCAATAGATAGAGGACACACGCGGGGTGATTTCATCCTGTCCTTCAGAAAACAAGCAACATCTTCCTTCGGCTGCGCGGTTTATGGCCAAGTCCTGTAAGGCAGCTCAGGCACTTCAGCACGAGAGCCAGTGTGGGAGCCTGGCGGGCTTAAATCAGCGGAGCTGTGCGCTGCCAGCCACCCCTCCACGGACGAGTGGTCGTAAGAGATGATACGGCTAAAAAAATCACCATTTTACGCTGCCCTGGTGACTGCTGGCTGAGGACTTCATAATGTGTTACAGATAGGAATTACTTGTTCTTTGCAGATACACTTTATAGGGTTGGACACACTTATGTTTAGGTTTGAGGTTTCGATGAGGCCTTGGAGGGTCCCTCACCGAGGGAGTGCCAGCTGCCCGTGGGGACAAGTGGATCTCCCCGGGGACCAGAGCAACAGGGCAGGGGCCGGGCAGCCCAGCAAAGCGATGAGTACCAGGGCTCTCAGCCTTGGCATCTCCCTTCCCGCTTTTAACGTCACGCGTGGCACAAATCCAAGCACTCCTCACCCAGAATTAGTGGGGTAGTTCTTTGAAGGCACCGTGGCAGAGGTGAGGCCTCGGAGAGTGTTTTCACCGGGAGAAGACTGTCCTCCACGATTAGCTGACGATGGGTGTTCTGTGCCTGGTTAATTGGGCAAAAGCCTGAAGAGCACCCTGCAGGCACAGCCCTCGGTGCTGCCCGTGGGGACGGAGGGAGGATTCGATGCACAACGGAGCAATCCACAGCAGAGACCGAGCAGCAGGGAAGAGGCGGCTGCTTCTCCATAGAGGCAATTATTTCCACTAATAACATTGAAGAGTCACAGGCAAATCTAGCAGGAAAGAATAGCGTCGGCAAGGCCTCCCCAAAGCCCGTGGAAACCAGACAGACGACGAATCCACTCCCGGCTTCAGTGACTGAACTCCTTGGATGACTGGAAGCAGAATTAATATTCTTGTATGAGTTTCTTCATTGTCCTGCCCCAGAATTCATTTTTAGCATTGCAGTCAGTTTAACTAAAATAATTCTGCAGCATCCTATACTCATTTCTTTCCCAAGGAAATTCCTTCCGTGTTATCATTTCTCTAAGGCAAAATTTCAGCGTAATAGAAAATGTTTAGCCTAATTTCCTAAATTTCTTAAGTTTGATGTGACCTTTGCTGCATGGAGGGATTAAATTTGTTGTTTTATGAAACATCAATACATTCCAACTACCACCAAATTTTACCTTGGAAAATCAGCATGTTCCATCTGGTGGCTTTTTTGGTTTTCATTTTGCTCCACTGGTTCTGTTTTACTACTTTCTTCTGCTTACGATTAACAGATTAGCACAAGGCTGCCCTTCCCTAGAGCTCCATGATCTATCCCCTGGTGCTCTTAGGCAAAAACACACCTTGGATAATTTCCTGAAATTTTCAAAAACCTTTGGGTATCTCTTTCTACGAGAGAAAAAAATGTCTACATGTCTAACGTAAAGCTTGCACATAGACTTGTCCAGGATAAAATTCATTTGCATTTCCTTCAAGATACTTAAAGAATGAATGCACCTATGAAAAATCCTGCAACTCACTCCATGTTTGCAAACTGTCACATTCTTCCTTTTGCTTGTGTTACATCCCTTCTTTCAAATTCTGTGACTGACGTGGCTGTTTGAATTGCTAACACTCTGTGATGAGGACTGTCACTGTCATTTCTGCGGTGTTTACCCAGTGCCGCTCACAACGGGGTTCCCCTCCCCGGTGCAGTCCCTCACACTATGGTACATGCTAATAAATAGTAAGAGAAAAAGGTACTTCCCACTCCTCAGCAGCAGAAATAGAACAATTTTGATGAATAGGCCAGGGACTGGGAATGTTTCCAGAAGCTGTAAGGAAAAAAAGAAGTAATTTATTGCAGGTGCTGCAAATACATCATATACCTGTGAATACAGGTGACCATCACTTGCTCAAACGACTGGTGCTGTCCTTGGAGGGAAAAGACCACGAAGGTCTCTTTCTACCGTTGTGAACAGCAAACAGCAAAGTCCTCCCCGAGTTTCGGGAGAGGCAGGCATTGACACACGCTTGCGATATGCTCCACGGCAGAGCTGGCCTGAAACACAGTTAAATTTCCTCAATAAAATTTAGTTTGGGTCTTCCATGAGATGCAAAATGGTTAAAGGAGTTTTTCTATCAGGTTCACTGTTACCCTTCAAACAACATTGCCATTCTCCTTCGGTTTTATTTTGCTTATCCCTTCGCTAAACTCTGCCTGCTGATGTTCCAAATCCCCAGTTATTTGCCCATTTCTTGCCCCGTCTCTGTCACCCCCAGATCTCCTCGGCTCCCTTTCCCACTCTGCAGCCGGGAGAGGCTGGGGCTGTCCCTCTGGAGAAGGCAGCCAGGGGTTGGGGGGCACGCACCCCCTTTCACACGTGTGCACAACACCCCACGCCATCCAGGCTGCCCCCGAGGGGCCCTGCTCTTCCTTACGTTTCTTCTTTCACACCTCTGGGATCGAGCTGTCGTTACCCGCTCTGCTCTGAACGCAGCTCCCCTGAGTTCCTAGGGATGTTTCAACGAAGCCACGGTCCCAGATACTTTTTCAGGAGCCTAAATTAATCGAGCTTCTTTAAGGCTAATAGGGCTGCTCCAGTTTCCGTCAGCTGAGGGTCAGACCAAACAACCTGCTTTCCTTCGCTCATTTTTGCCAAGGTGCTACGGAGGGGGTGGCCAAGGCATCGTCTCCCACCCCCTCCCTCACCTGACTCCCTGTTCAGAACTGGTACGGTGAAGAGGAGGAACCCGAAACCGAAGCTCTGCTCAGCCCTGCTCTCCCAGCCCGCCCATCCCACCCAGTGAAACGCGCAGCGTTACAAACTTTGGCAGCTGGGAGCATCTGATTATTTTTATGGAAATTTGCTCCAAGTTCAGAAGTGGATCAATGACAATTTCTCAAGCTGGCTCCATTTGGAGAACCAAAATTGACTTCTGGAGAAGCTGCTTGATTTCCCAGCTTTCCCCCACCAGAAAACAGATCATTGCATAGGGCGGGGTGGTATAATTCAGCTCCAAATAGGTTCTGGGCCTATTAGACCCCAATATAAAACTCACCTAGGCTCCAAGGAAAACAGAATAGCTCCCTGCTATACTCTGCCTCGTCACCCCTCTACACCAGAGACAGATGGGAGTAAATCCATTTGCTGATATTCAGTATGCCACACAGATATAAATGGCAGCTCAGGACATAACACAGGAGAGGCTCATTTTGAGCAATTTAGTTCAGCTGTTCCTTTTCCGAGCTCCGCAGTTTGCCCTATTTCCATTACCCAGTCACGCCACTTCTTTGCTGTCTGTCTTGTCTTGCTGCCTGCCCATTGCTCTCCTCGTTCTTTTTTTTTTACGGTTGAAAATATTTTTCTGCAAAGGTCTCTCACTTGTGTGTGAGTCCCTCTCACCTGCCAGGTCTCTGCATCTCGCTGGGACCACATTAGCAGCAACTCGCCATCTTCTCCGCACCGAGCACCCTCCCGGCGCTCCCTCCCCTACCGAGCAGCTCCCAGGGCCTTTCCCCCTGCGCAGAGGGACCGTGAGCCCATGCGAGAGCTGCATAACCCAGAGCTCTTCTCCTTTCTTTTCTCCCCCACAGGCCTACAGCATTCGGTTCACAGAGAAACCTGACTTGCCTTGCATTTAGTGCCACAACTCCTAGCATTTAGGGAGAGTTTTACTTGAAGGTTCTGCTCATAAAAGGTAGCCCGGTGTGAAAACTGCATTTGTGCAGGCTGTAATTGCGTCAGTGGAGCGCATTCTGCACCGGAGGATAAACGAGGCTTATCCCTGGTTCAGCTTTAATCCACCCAGCACCTCCCAGCCTTTGCTCACGCCTGGCAGTCACCGCAGCGCACAGTCTTACCGGGCTGAAGGGCTGGGGACGAGGCAAAGCACAAACCCAGCGGCCAGAACAGTCCCATGTGGTAAACTTACATTTCGTGGTCTGTCTGCGATGGAGCGAGTGACCCTGGACGCTTTCTTGGCCTCTCGATGTCCCTGATGGCATAGCGTGGTGGCACGTGCACGCACTGAAAGGTCGTCCTGCCCCGCGGCAAAGGGCCCTCTGCCCGCCCTGGGAAGAGCAGTGCACCCTTTGCCATCTGTCTTCAAAGGCGAAATTCAGACTTTCTCTTCTTCCCATCTTCCCTCTCAGCTTGGCCTTTACTCGGGAGCAGGATCTGCCTACAGAACGTGTTGTGCTCTGGGAGAACTTGGTTTATTTTTGCTACAGCTCTGTTTAACAAATACTTACCTGAATACATATACAATACAAATACACTTTTTTCATACTCCATCATATAACTCAGGAGATGAGTCCCTCTTAGTAGGGCTGAGCAACAGTAACAAACGCAAGCCCTCTAGTCGTTCACTTAACGTGTTAAAGTCATCCTGGGGTCACCAGAGGTAACACAGATTCAGGCAGCTAATGCAAATTCCTGGCTTCAGGTTAGCACAGTGCAGTGCTTTCTGCGAGGCCTCCGTAAAGAGGCTTTTAATTTAGCTCTAATAGGGAGGTTATTGTATGTTAAATAAATACTAATTGATTATTTAATATATATGCATTGAGGGTTAACTGCTATATAATGAGCTCCTCTCCATTACTGGAGCTGCTAAACATCAATTAATATGGGGTTTATAACCAATTGATATTTAACACGCCCTAATTTCCCTGTTTAGACCTAACGGGTCAGCATTTCTGAAGTGGCCAATGCCAATAGTTTCTTTTAAAAATTAAAAGATATTTGTTGGAAGATTTACAACATGGTGAAAAGTTATGAATCTATTAAAAGCTCAGCAAATCAGCTCCACAGAACTGGACGCAGCAGGGCTGCTCTGTCCGATGCCAAGAGCTGCACCTACCAGAAACCTCTGGAAACGGGAGAGGGGAGCCGTGCTCCCTCGAATTCTGTAGGACTTGGAGTTCTTCTGTACTTTCCCAGAAAATGCTCTGTACTATTTCAAAGCTTTGTACCGCTACACTCTCTCCTTACTCAGAACACTAAGCAGTGTATGGCACAGAGCGGGGCTTGGCCCCTGTGTGAGCCCGGTTTTACTGCCCAGGTGCACTTAGATACACGATAGAGATGGGATATGGGATGCCCCATTTGGAAAAGGCTGCCAGATAAGTATTAGGGACAAGATTTTCAAGAATGACCAGGGGATTTAGACACACAGCTTCCATTTATTTCGATAAGCATCGTGTCTCTAAATCTCCCAACTGCCTTTTTAAATGTCTAATGGCTACGACTTCATTTATTCCCTTTGCCTCTCCACCCCAAACACACACAGATAAATCATGCGCAAGCTGTTTGTGGTCTACACCAGGGAGAAAACAAGGAAGTTTCTAATGAAAGGAGTGATCATAACGCATTAATGACCATTATCTATCGCAATTTCTTCTCTAATTTCCTTACTGGCAGCTTTCAGACAGTTTTCATGACGTGGAAAAGTTTAGCTCTGCTTGCCAATAATTTGGACTGGAAAAGAACACGCAGGGAATTACAGGATCTTTTCCTATATGAGAGCATCTTTTTCAGATTTGCCCTCTCTTGTGCCCAGCTAGACCCCTGCACCCTAGCATGCCACTCCAGAAGGTAAATGCTCGCTTGGAGTGTTACTATATTTCTGATCAGCAAGCCTGGGTGCAGGATGATGGATTCCCATTTCAGTGTCCTTACTCTGGTATGCAACGGCACTCATCAAAGGCAACTCGATCGCTTTGCTGTTGTGGAACACAGCTCATCTTACCCACACTGAAAACGGGTCAGTCCATACAGGTTGTCTAACCGATATTAACATCGCAGCCTAAATCCTAGTCTAGACAAGGTCCCCATCTCCCACGCCTGCTCAGTGGGTTTTGTAAAACGTGTGGGTGTTTTCAGCGATGAAAGACGGTGCAGAGCAGATAAAAGCATGGAAATTCCTCCTCTCACTGCGTTTGTACAGCCCTAAGACAATGGAGCTTAAAGCATCGTTGCAGCTTTCAGGCAGTGTTATGATGCCGATAATAAAGATGAAGAAAGAACAAAGAGGAGGACGTGGCCTGATCATGGTTTGAAGTCTACAGGCTGATTTATGTCATCTGAGGATCTGGCCCAGTTAGATCTATTTTTAACATCCTTGACAAATTCCCTTTAACGGCGGACTGTCAAAAGGGAATCTTTTCTCCGCCCCTCATCCTTCCATCTCCACGAGCTGTTCCCTGTGACAACACTGTTCTCCAGCAGTAATTGGCAGTATCATTCTATTATCACTTATTCTTAAGGCCTGAGGATTTCATTCCTTGCAATTTTCCTGTTGTACAAATTCACGTCGATTAGTTTAACACGTGTGCATGTGCATGCATTTATTCCCTCTGTGTGTGTGCGTGTGCTGAGTTGTCTGGGGAGGAAAACAGTAGTTAAAAACCTGAAAGGGCCATTGTCTTATAAAAAAATCTTAAGGAAGCAAAAGAGCTAATTACTGCTGACATGGGGCTGTGACTGGCCGTAGGAGGTGCCTCTGGCGTCTCCAGCAAACAGTCTCACATCTCCTCATGAGCATTTTAAATGGATGATGATCCTAATGAACTTAATAGCATCACTATCCAAGGACAGCATCAACTCATTGCCGTCCTGTATTTTGCAGAAATAGCTTCTCTTTAAGCAGTGTGCCCCTGCTTTGAACAGTAATGGTTTTTAAAAGTGTCTTCGCACACAAAGGCAAAATCTTTTTTGAAACAGGGTGGAATTGGTTGGTGATTATCACTGAAAAGCTGGCAGCCACCAGCTAACCTTCTAACAATGAAATATGGGAATTTACCTTCATGCTTCAATGCTTGCTATTCAGCTGTCTACCAGGGTCTAAATCAATGATTCTACACCCTCCACTCAAGGTTTCTCTTTCAAATGCTGCAGATATGACCTTAAGTTCATCATCTAAACAATGCAGTTCATGTTTAATTTCATTAATCTAAGATCTTCCATAAAATTGCAATATGGCACCATACCTTTCAAGTACCTTCATTAAAATCCATGTTATTTCTAAATCCTATGCATATCTATGAGGTCATATGGTGTTTTATTAAAATGGATTTTTGAAAGGCTCAGCTCTTTTATCGCCAATTGTCATAAGGTAGTTTACAATTAAAAAATTTGAAAGAAGAAATCCTCTCCTATCGCTTAGGTGACGAACAGATCACCCATTTCTGCAAATTACCCCCTTTCCTAATTTTTAGCCTTTTTCCAAGGATTTTACATTTGGAGGGAAAACAAAGAAAGAAGTTATTAAATCACAGAATCCTCCTTGTTCCTGTATTTTCTGCTGTTTACCCTGCCTAGTGCAGTTACCCTTTTGAAAGGTGCCATGCCAGTCAGATCCAGTGGACATCATTTCCAAGATTTGCCCCCAGATGTCTACATGGCACCATGTTCTCAAACTGCACATCACGTGGGTTTTTTTGCTATTCTGGGAAGACTGGCACAAGTTTATTTTTCTACAGCATCCCTTTCCTTATCTCTTGTCTGTATCATGTATTACTTGGTATTGTGATAACACTTCGGAAGGCCAGTTGGAACAGGGACCTCACGACAGTAGATTCCGAGAACACAAAAGACAGATCCTGTCCCCTGAAGTCCCCCCTCTCAGCACTTCCCACCCATTTAGATCAGAAGATATTAAAAGGAAAGAATTTTCCTCTTTATTTTGTGCTCGCAGTGAGCAAACAGAATTTGTGCAGTAAAATTCTTACATAATTCAGGCTTATGCGCATAATAATAATAGCAGTAGTGCAAAATAAATAGATTAATCATCCTCCTAATAAGCGTGCACTGAGATCTGCCTCCAGTGCCCTGATCCTGCAAGGGCCCCGGTGCACAGCTGCCTGCCCGCACCGTGGACGCCTGCAGACCCTGGACCCTCCTCCAGGCCGCTTGCTCTCGGCAGGATGATTTCCAGGCTCAGGGAACAAATTCATCCTGCCCATACCTGAGCTTACCTGAGCCGTGCTGACTCTGGGCACTCGCAGATCCCCCCTGCTGCTTTAATAAGCAGCAGCGCATCAGGGAAGGAGGGAGGGAGGGCTGAGCTCCCTCGGGAAGCATCTCAGAGCCGGGGCACATGCCTGATCCTGCTTCTTTATTAGTACTTGCTTTACTCCCTTCCTGTAATGAAAAGCAAAATAAGCTCCACCATTTATTGCAAAGCTACCAAAATTCACTTCCAGAAAAAATCAAAGCAACAAGTTCCTTAAAATAAGAATGTTTTATGTGTCTCCCTGTGAAATGGGGAGCAAAAAATATTGAAAGAGAGTCCTGGGAGTGCCTGCCTCGCGTCAGAGTGAGACGAGCACGCTGGGAGGCAGCCTGTGCGGGTGCAGAGGGCCCTGAGATGCTGCTATGAAACACTTGGTAAGTCAGACTTTAAACTGGGTCCCTGCCTACGCGTGGAGGCGAACCAGCAGAGCGGTACCGCGTTCCCAGCCTCGGCCCTCGGGGCGTCACAGCTCGGGGATGCAGGCAACAAACCCAGCCTCCCATGCTTTCCCCAGGCTTCCCTGCACTGCTGCTGGTTCCCATCAGTAAATTCTGCAAGTCTGGAGCGTAGCCACCGGGATACCTCTCTATGTGTAGGGACTCAGTTTAGACCTCATACTTTAATTAATTGCAAGTGAGGCTGCGTTGGAGCAACCATTGCTCCCTCCTTAATTAAACTTGCCACTTCAACGTAAGTACGGCACCCGCTCTATCGATCTCTTCTGGAAAAAAATCCACCTCTTACGTTAGTGCAAAAACAAAAAATAGATCCCTGGCAAAATCTAACGCAAACATTCAAGTATACAGATTTTTCACAAAGGTAAAGAGGACACAAACGGTTATTTCTGTGCCCAAAGAAAAATAACGGTCCACAATGTTTCCATCTCTTCAGCAAAACGTTAAGCAGCCTGAAGAGACAAAGCTGTCCCACGGTCCTGCCCTCATCCTCTGCCCTGCTTTACTGAGGCTCCAGCAGGAGACACGGAGATGCTGCTATTGAGATGTCATTTGTGACAAACCTTCCACAGTTAATATTGGTTGATGACTTCAACCTCGCCTTCCTTCATCCTTCCATAAAAACATACCCCAGCTGCAGTACCGCACTTACAGTGTAACATTACTCTGAAGAAGCAATTACAGCGAGCAGAGCAAGGAACTAAAGACAGGTCACCTAAATGAACTGAGGGAAAAGTACATGAGAGAACAAGAAAATGTCTTCATCACTTTTCAGGCTTCAAATTGGAAAAACAGGGATCAATACAGCAGAACTTCATTTAATGGTGTGAAAAACAATCCACCCCAAGACAGGCAGGAATCACTTACTGCAAAACAAACAGGCCAATTAGGGCCGGGCAGGGCGCAGCGGGACACAGGCACCCGAGCCATTCCTCCAGCCTCGGCCACCCCACACGCGGGCGCAAGGGATGAAGCTGCCAACGAAGGATGCTCTGAGGCCACGCAGCAAAATATCCCCCCAACAGGGCCCACGTGGCAGCAGTTTGCTGCTTTTTCTCCCCAAATTTTTTCATCCGTTGTACTTCTCATTCATTTGGTGATCGCGGACACGGCGTGCGGCACTGGCTGAAGCAAACACCAGGAGACCTGGGCTAGGAGAAGGGGACACGACGTGCTCATCTGTGCTGAGGTTCAGCCAACGCCTTTTGGTCTGGCCGTAGCATAGCAAGGAGGAGGAGATTATTGAGCCGTGGCTTTATGTTGTCCACGATGCTGGGGACATGCAGGAGAACCCCTTTACCACGGCTGCCACCCCTAATACCATTCCTCATTGAAAGCAGCAGACCTTGCAGAGCCACGCTCGCGTCCTTGCTGCATCCTTGCTCACAGCTTGGTCCAACACAGCCTTAAAGCGCTTGGTATCCGAGCCCAGCACCCTCCTCAGCAGCTCACTCTGCTGGAGGACTCTTTTGGCTTTGGGAAGTTTTTCTTCATCTAAAGAGAAATGGCAGCTCCTGTCTCCAGCGTGACACGGTACCCGAATGCAAACATCTGCCACATGAGGACTTTATTGCTTTTACTGTCGTTGCCACTACCAGGTCCGGGAGCATATTAAACAGATTAATAGGAGTGATGTAGAGGGAGTATAAAACCCGCCAGCCTGCACTGTGGGCCAAGTGCCACTGAGACGGAGAGAGAGGGGCTGCAGCTGACATTTGCAGAAGTAACGCCATGTTATTAAAACAAATTTGGCATGAGGGAAAAATATGTTTGCCTTGCACTTAATAATGGCTACGAAAGCATATTCAAAAATCAAATATTTGTAAGGCAGTAAGTTAGCATTTTCTCCGCCCCTTCTCCTCCCCCTCATCAGCCAGAACCAGTCCTCGTGTTACCGAGTCACAGGGCTGCTGTTTTAAAAGTACATCACAATGCAGAGTGGACATCAGGCCGAAATCTCAAGTCTAACTGGAATTTATATTTGTCTTCAGAAAAATAACCGACCCCAAAACATGTGGCCACAGTCTCTGGATGCATTTACAGAAAACTGCTATGAATTGCAATTTTTCTCTTTTTTTTTCCCCTCCTCTTCTGCCGAAACATTGGTTGTATTTTCTCCCTTTATTTATTGGAGTGCTAAATGGATTATTTCAGTAATAAATCAGACCCTACCATTACATTTTTTAAGGTGTTGTCACTGTTATGAAGTACAGTGTGCCATCAAAATTAAGCTCAGATTGCATTACCACCTATTTTATAGATAGAGAATTACTTGATGGATTTTTTTTTTTTCCAGCAGTCTAAGCATTTTCTGTCTTTCCTTCAAAGAACAACTGGCTCCCGAGTTTCAGAGAAATTTTCCTCTACAAGTTCTGGAATTTTCATTCAGATTGTCTCACCAAGATCTTTGCATTCTGTTTTGAAACAGAGGGATGATATTTCTTTTAGCCCAAACTAACCATGCAAACGCGAGGAGTTGTTAATGGGTACAGGCAACGCTAGAGCAGAATCACGCGGGGTGTCTGCCTCCTCTCTCGCTTCCCGAGCCGTAAATCAGAAGTAATTCCACTGGAGTCAGTACAGTTACCTTACAGCAAAAAAAATGGCCTTGCTGGCGCTGGAGTGAGGCAGCCGGTCGGTTTTGCTGTGTCTGTGGCGGAGGCAGCTGAAGGAGATGCTGATTTCCAGGGTGATTTCTAGCTGACTTCGGGGCAAGCGTCCGTTCTCCTTGCCCGCTGCCGGCTTTCCCCCAGGTGAGCGTACGGAGCCCACTTCATCATCCCCCCTGTTCCACGGCTTCCCTGTGAAGGACAAATAGCATTACTGGGGCTGAATTTCTGAACAAATCTCCGTCTGTGAGAGTTTAGCATTCACATTCTCTGATTAGCAATGGAAATTTCTACCTGGGTGTTTTTGTATGCAGTAATCATATATGAAGTCACGTGAATTATCGAGTGTCAATACAATCATAACTCTGCATGTGTGCACACGTGTCGGAGTCAGAGCCAGTGCAGGGTAGCTCAGAAAATCCACGTTTAAATCTGAGCTGCGTTATGCAACGGTGGTGAGTGACGACATATCTCTCCTTGCAGAAGATGGAGCCATGCTGCGTCCCTACCTCTGAGGTCCGCGTGGAAGCAGAGTCAGGAAAACTTCCAGAAAGCTTGCAGGGGTGAGAGCCTGCGTTGCATTCCGTGTCCCGCCCCAAAGCAGGAATCGTACGTGCACGGCCCTTTGCTTCCCTGCTGGGGCTCTCCGTAGGACACCCCGCATGCACATGGAGGCCAGCAGTGGGAAAGACCTCTCTGAGCCCCCTTACAGACCCAAACGCAAAGCACCTCTTTTCTTAAACGCTTCAGCTGAAAGGAACGTTAAAATGCTGCTCCAGTAAAAGTACTGGAACTTCAGCACGTGTTTAAAGGTAGGTGTGTTATAAACGGCTTCCTGAGTTGCATGGGTATTATCACAGAATGGTAGGGGTTGGCAGGGCCCTCTGTGGGTCACCCAGCCCAACCGCCTGCCCAAGCAGGGTCACCCAGAGCAGGCTGCACAGCACCGCGTCGAGGCGGGGCTGGAATATCTCCAGAGAAGGAGACTCCACAGCCTCCCTGGGCAGCCTGGGCCAGGGCTCCGTCACCCTCAGAGGGAAGAAGTTCTTCCTCATGTTCAGCTGGAGCTTCCTCTGCTTCAATTTG